>Ga0209092_10000232_pt1 | contig 53015 bp, 31 predicted proteins | sample FraStrMetagenome_FD_187446 | JGI IMG/M metagenome (GOLD analysis project Ga0209092, IMG submission 187446) | Marine eukaryotic phytoplankton communities from Arctic Ocean - Fram Strait ARC3M Metagenome (SPAdes) (version 2) | ecosystem: Environmental > Aquatic > Marine > Oceanic | place: Fram...
AGCAGAGTTTATCATTCAAGACGGTGGCATGGTGGCCCAAAGTGGTGCTGTATTAGGTATGATGTTATTTGGATTCTGTGAAGTTTGAAATATGAGTTTGCTTTTTGTAACAACATTATGCTCGTGTCGACGTTAAACCATTTTCTAAATATTTCATTTTCCACTAATTCTTTCAGATAAGTTTGGGGACAAAAATGATGATATGGTAATCGTTTGTGCTGCAATTACAGTCGGGTATTAATCATATTTAAAATCCATTTAAAAGAATCATGGAAAGCCGCCTGCAAAGTACAAAAAAATCTGCAACACCTAGAGCTTAGGTTTTGAAATGGTGAAGCTAGTATGTGAATACATTCAATGTGCTTATAGTACATCAACAATGCTCCAAACTAATACATAGTGTAAATTTGGTACAACGAAATATGAAGGAATTGAATGAAGATACTAACTTCCATTTGATTAATATCGGTCGCTGTTGGTCATACTTTAATTGTTAGACGTTTTCGTACACGAATTACTAAGTATATATCCTTTATCTCCTGTTTACAAGTAGTTATAATGTCCTGGATTTGTTTGATTGATTTTGCTGGTTGTTCATTAATACTCAGTAATACTGCTCCCTCATTGCCAAGTATTTTCAGCTGTGATGGTAAAGGCGAATTTTCATTTATCTCATTGATGTAAACACCACTTACTTCTTGACTTAATTTTTCATTCTCATCGACATCATAAAGAACCAAGCCTAATTTGCCTTCCGTTTTGATAGTTACAGGCACATCAATAGCATATCCGTTTACCAATGCTTCTTGTAACACAATCATATTGTGCAATATTTCTGTATTGATCTTCTTTTTCTTTACTCGTAATCTTACTCTTTTCATTAAAGCGTCAGGTCCTTTGATATGGATAAGTATGTTTTCAGCAGTATCTACTCTTACGTGGTTGGTATTGCTTTTGCCGAACGATGTTAAAGTAGACCAAATTTTTATTTTTGATTCGGAGGCCTTCAAGTTTATTTCCTTCTCAATTTGACTCAAAGTGGTAGAAGGGAAGTATTCTTTAGATGTACCTTGAAGAAATCGTGGGAAGCTTTCTGTTGTGATATTATCTTTGTTTGTATGTATACTTTCATTATCGGTAGTATTTTTTTCTCCCGCGGCATGTGAGGTTGCAATCTCATATACTTTATAATCAGATGGGTTATTCTGTTCAGGTTTCTTGTTTTGGGGTAAATCTGAGATTTCATTGTCACTGTGAGATACTTCTATCTCACATACATTATGATCCGATAGAATCTTGTTTTGAAGTAGCTTATTTTGGTTTGAAACTGAGATTGTGCTGTTATCGTCACTATCAGAGGAAGATGATAACAAATCAATTTCTTCTTTTTCTTGGGTCTTTGATGTTGATGGAGGAGTTGAAAAGCTGTTATTTGATTTGCTTTCGATTCTTCTGGTTATGGGTGACTGTGATGAACTAGAAGAATCATATATAAAAGTTCCCGTTTTCTTTTGAACAGTTTTCCTTAGCTTTGATGGAGTAGAATCTTGTGATGAAGTGTTCTTATTTGTATTACTTATTTGGTTGTTCGTTTGGTTGTTCATGTTTTCTGTGTTTGGTATTGAGCTTGTGGATGAAGATGACCCAGAAGAAATAGATAGAACATCAACATCAACATCAGCATAACTTATATTTTCCTTGCGTTTGCCTTTTGTTGTCAAGAGTTCATCATCGTTTGATTCTTTCAATTCTTCTCTGTGATGGTTAGTTTTCGCAAATTTTCTTTTTTCGTTTGATTCCTGCTGGTGATAAGGTGGGACGTAATTATGTGCATATCTGTTTTTCTGGGTTTGAGAATCAACGGAATGTCGTTGTCTCAAATCTGGAAAATATTTTGATTTTTTGAATCTCTTCTTTCCATGTTCATTGTAACCTTTGGTATTGTTTATGATTTCATTGTCAAAATCCATTTCAAAATCTTCAGGACCTTGTTCCTCAATTTCAGTATTTTTGAGAGATTTTCTTCTCTTTTTGTTGCTGGATTTTGACCAATTCATATTTCTAATGATCGATGGATTTAGTTTTCCTATTGTTAGTGGATCATCATTTTGTCATGAGCCATTCGTCTTCAATTGTGGCGGTTCATCAAGATGGAACTAAAAAATTTGCAAGCTATGGAATCTTATAATATATATGTTTTTGGTATATCGTAGAACCGTAGTAGATTTTGTACATGCAGGATTTTTTAGGTTTTAGACAAGGTCCGTTATGAACTTGAAAAGTTGAGATTTTCATTTTTTTTTTTGTACTCTACGTAATTTTTAGTACTTGAATTACATCCAAAAATTAATGACCAAATCGATTCAATACAGGCATAACATACTCAATCGGTAGTCGTGTACCTCTTAAGATCATCTCTAGAGGGAATAGAAATCGCGGCGACTCTCTCTAGAGAGATTGATTCCATCCAAAAATTAGAGCACAAACGCCGATATTGAAAAGAGAAGAAACACATTTTGACGCCATACAGAATGTTATTCAAATCACTCGGAAAGAAGAAAGGGCCAGGAGAAGCTGAAGAAGATACTTCATCATCATCTCAAAGCACAGGTACCTTCCCTTGTGCTATACAACTGTACTCTAATAAACACCTTGATTTTCAAAAACAAGATAATAATAAAAGTAATCGAAATCAAAAAGCAACTGCTAATTTTCCATATGCCTCCTTGACATATCAAGCCGTGACAGATACCAATACGGTCAGCACGAATCCTTCTTTTGGTGTATGGGACTTACGATGCAATCCAAACAAAGGAGTTGCATTGACTTCATTGCTTTTGCAAAAAGTAGCATTGAAAAGTACCAATAATGCAGAGAATGATACACCAATGCCCATATCCATTTTACTCACTGTAGATCTGTCAGAACCAAAAAAGGTGTATGCTTCAATGAAATCCACTCTTGATATACTCGTCCAATTCTTTACTTCTATCAACGATGGAAAAGAGGAAGGAGATGATTCTATAATCTCATCTTTTGAGGAAGGGTGTTGTACAACTTCCATTCATTCTTTAGCAAAGGCGATAAATGAATTTGGCATAGCTCCAGAAAAACTAGATAGCGTTCCTCCTCTTGAATCCAATTATCCCGAGATGCAAATATCGTTTATTATTGCTGGTATTCTACCATCTTCCAGTCCTGATGCTCCTGCACCTACGCAGTCATATGTAGAAAAACAAGCACAAAATTTGGTATTTTATCATCTCCATCGATTTGCCAAAACTTCTAATTGTGCTTTGGTTTTTACTACCCTGAATGATGTTGATGAAGCGGAAGAAAAAAAGACAGAAGTTGTTACAACGGAAGGAGATTCAAATGCTGATAATTCCGGCAGTAATGTTGGAAATGAGATTCATGCATTGATAAAATATCTGAATATCTCTACATCCGGACAAAGTATTCCTGAGCAGTCCTCCAGTGAAAATGAGACTCATATGAGTTCTCAATTCCATCTGCCCAATTCACATGATGAAGAAGTTATTGCTGGTGTTATGTTGCGAAATGCAAGTTGTGAGGGACATTGGGACGCAGCTAAAGACTCTATGGAGAAAGCCCTGCCTAATTCAGATATCAAAAGTACACCCAAAAAGAAAGACAAAGGCAATTCCGACCTTTTAGAAGATGAGGATGCATGGTTGGACACTTTAGCTAGTAAAATGCCAAAAGTTTCGAGTGCAGGAAGTGAGAAAACACCCGCTAAAGAGAGCAAGAAAGATCGTGCCGCAAATGGTTCCAGTAATGAAGGGGGTAAGAGTTCTAGAAAGACAAAGGAGAAGAAGAAAAAGGCTGCTGATTCAGCAGCCGCCGATAGTAAAGACGTTTCTAGCTTCTTTGAAAATTTGATGAATTCTAAAAAGTAATGAATTTTCAGTTGGCGCTAGCTCTACTGTTGGATTTCAAGGTCAAACTTAGCCTTGTTCAGTACTTTTTAAATCATCAAATTCAGAATATTGAAATTTAACGTAGGCTTTTTGATAAAACCTATAACAAATGATATTCTTATAATTTTTACTTTTACTCTTTTTCAATAATCCCAATTGAGTCTTTCTATTTTAGACTTTGACATGTAATATGAATCAATCTGAGTAATAATCCTTATCTGTTGTTGTATTTTCATCATGGCATATTCCATATTCCTTCCTTGTGAACTTGGAAGGAAATTTCCTCAGATTTTCTAATAATTGTAAACTTTGGAATGAAGATTATACTGCTGGCAACTACCGTACTTTACACTCTCTCTCTCTAGAGAGAAAGAATATTTTGTCCTGGATGAAAAGGTAAGATAAGATTCACCTTTGTGGAGATGCAATCCTGAAAACTTAAGAGGGACACAGCAGTTGTGATGAAATACAGACAATCTACGTAAAATAGTCGTATGTCTCCACGAAAAAAATTTGCAGTAACTATAATACATACGGCGCTTTTCGTCTAAGTCTTGTACTTAGAGAGGGTTGGATGGAGGCTATCAATCAGCGCTTTGAAAAATTAATTAACAAATCGGCGGATCAGGAGAATTACATTTGAAAATCGAAAGGTAAACGTCCAAGCCGCGAATCTCAAAAAGCATCATCATTTCACACGGCAACCAAATATACAATTGTAACAACCATCACTATCAAAAATGTCTGTAGTTGGAAATAATCGTGTAGGAATTCCAATCGTTTTGCTACATGATGCTGAAGGAGCTGTCGTGACAGTCGAAACGAAGGCGGGTGAATTAATACGTGGATTATTATTTGAGGCGGAAGATATGATGAATCTTTATCTCAAGAAGGCTGTTATTCATGATTTGAATGGTGCTAAAAGGTCGGTAGATCAAGTTTATATTCGTGGAAGTCAGATTACCTTTATTATACTACCAGATATGCTTAGACATGCTCCAATGTTTAATCGGTAAGACATTTATTCCTGATTTTCATGTTCTTAATGTACTTGTGGGCACGAGGTCTTAGGTTTGATAACAAAAATATGAACCAAATCTTTTGGGTCATCCATTTTGTTTGCTCTCATATTGAGTTATAGTGAGTCGTCAATATTAACTCTACTTTTGTTCGATATTTTATCAAAAACAGTATCAAACATTGGAGGAAATTTGGAGGAGCTCCACCAGAAGGGGTTGGCGCAGCAGTGGGTCAAGCTGCAGCTATTTTGCGTAAAGCTAATGAAAGACGTGGTATGGGTGGTGGGCATCATGGGGGTGGTCGTGGGCCAAGATGGGGTGGTGGGGGGAGAGGTGGGAGAGGCTTTGGTGGGGGGAGAGGAGGAGGAGGTGGTGGTGGTGGTGGGGGCAGATCATTTGGAGTACCTGGACAATATGGTCCACGGTAATGTTTTTTTTATTATTACAAAGATATTCAGAATTTTCTCGCATTCAAATTATTATTGTCATGATTTCTATAAGAATAAACTCCCTGGCGGTGTCACGGTTCCAGTGAAGGGCAACTTCTGAAGACGTTATTGCAGGTATTGTTTATTATCTCGTTCATGTTTGAGTATTTTATAACAACTTTGGTAATGTTATCAAGCATGAAATCATGTAGGTATAAAAATTCAATTTATTTTCATCAAAGATCGTGTGCTCGTCACAGAAGTAATTCGAATTGACATCAATTTTTACAACTCTCTTGGGCAAGATACTCAACATGACCATTCGATAAAGCTTTTGATATCGTTTTTATTTTTGTTCCTCACAAATATTCTTCTCATAAAAGCTATCCAATTCAATCTTTTGACATTTTCTTGAACATAGTAATCGCACCAAAACTTATTCAACCAAACGAGCAGTGAAAACAAACGATAACGTAACGAATGAAAGAAAGACACATTAAATCTGCATTCAAATTATTTGTTATTGAATACTCTACTAATGTGCTTGTTATCATATCACCAATGTACATTCGCGCGACAAGAAATCCAAGTGCAATTGTTTATCATTGACCTTTTGTGGTAGGATAAAGTGAAACAAGAAAGAAATAAAACTAAAAATATGTCATTATGCAAATAAAACCCTTTACTTCAAAATTAGTGTGGCTAATTACATCATCATGGTTCTCAATGCTCTACTCCTTTCAAACAAACTCGACACAACTTTATCCATATTTTCAATGACCTTCAATCCCTTTTCCATAGCTTTGTCACTCTCATGTTGTTCATAAACGATAAGTTGTCCTTTTCCCTGATCGAGAATGCCTTGACATTTTCCATCTAAAATCATTTGACTTAATTTCTTTTCCACCACATTCAACGGCATCTCCATCAATTTTGCAACATAGTCAGTTTCGACACAAGAATATGGTTCTATAATCCGGATAAGGTTGCTTTCTAGTAGTTGTTGGTGCAAAATATGCAAATGGTGCTTAATAAGAATATCATCCTGAAGTTCCTTCGAATATTTTTGAGTTGTTTCTTCAAATTCTTTCAATGATCTCTTTGAGGCTGCGGAAACAATTGCCTGCATGGCTTCAATATCTTTTCCAGCATATTTGACACCTTGTTTTCCAGTTACTAGAGACGAGACATCCAAAGATTTTTTGTTGGCTTTCACGCCTACAACACCTCCTTTGGCACTCAATTTCAAAGCCTTTCCCAAAGAATCTAGGATTCTACAAAGCATCATATATTTTAGACTCTTCATTGCACTCTCTGTTTCATCTGCTTGATCCAGTTGTTCAAATGCTTCTAAGAAATAAGAATGTGCAGTATCATAATCTTGTTCTTCACAATGTAAGATTCCGGACATGGAATCAATTTGACTTTGCAGCGCTGGAGAGACATAAATTGCATTTGCTGCAGTACGGCTTGCGGTTAAGGCAGATTTAGCTTTTGGTATGTTACGAAGTCCATGATGTATTTTGGATTCTACCAAATGAGTTTCAACAAGAAGTTGTTTATCATCTAGTTTTTTCAATTCAGTTAAAAGATTGTTGATAAGTGAAAGAGCTGGTGCATATTGATCAAGAAGGAAAAGGATCGATGCAAGCTTAGCCTCCACACGCTGTCTAAGAAATGTTCGTTTAGAACTTTTTGCCCACTTGATGATATTGTTGCAAATTTGAGCTTGCTGGGGAAAGGGTGCATGATTGAAATCAAAACGTTAGAAAGTAAATTCTATTTGAATCGAAATCTATTAAAAACTGCTGCAAGACTCACCATATCAAGTTGGTCTGGAGAAAGAGCGCAAACAGCATCTAGAACTCCTCTAACTACCTTTGCACATTTTGCTTTTGTCACATTTACGAAGAATCCTGAACATGTGGCACCTGTCAACAAGTTCACAACTTCGTCGAAATCTCCGGTGGAACAATAAGCTCTGGCCAATGCATAAACTGCACGCTCTTTAATACTTACAGCTGTTGATCCATACCGGTTTTGAGGCTCCAGCAAAATGGAAGACAGAATAGGTATAGCTGATTTTTTATCAGTCACCTCTTCAGCGGATTCGAAGAGTTCTACCAGATCATTGCATGCTTCCTCATCTTCAACAATACTTGTTGCCAAGACAGGTGTAGATGCTGGATCTACTTCCATTGGTTGAGCTCCTGTATCGTCTGACATGTTAAGATGTATGTTCCAGAAGTGATGTAATGATAAATTAGAAGTGTTGTCTCAAGTCTTTCAATTTGGTTATCTTTCAGTTTCCATCCACTTCTACAGATTCAGGCGGGTTATATTTGATGGTTTTTGAACTTGCCTCATATACATGGAATATGTACGTAAGAAACAATTTACTGTACAGGGCCCGAAACGAAAAAAGGGTGATAAAATAACGATTTTTTCAAGTCCTTCTAAATTGTTGTGGCAAAGATGCTGCCGTACAGTATAGCACTATACTCTATAATTCCATATTTGGAGTAGAACATGGTTGTTGCCTTGAATATATGGTAGATATTGGAAAGTGTGATTCCCTATAGTAACACGTTAAAATATAACATACCATTACATTACAGTACATGGGATTGAACATATGAATATACCATTTTCTTTTAGCTATATTCTAAATCATTTTTAATCAAGATTAAAAAAAGGATGTTCATATGGATCCTCTCATTTTATCTTAGGCAGAAAAAATAATTGCGCTAGAACTAACGGTTCGATCTTTCTAATATTTCGGTTCAAAAAAGGACACACATGAATTAACGAAAACATAGCAAAAAACTTGTCATATTTTCACACAATTGATTCCATATCGCATATTTCAAAGACACCACAAAAAAATGATAAAAAACAATCCCATGCGGTTTCGATTCTTTGCTCATTTGCTATTAAGTTTTGTGACAATAATCCAATTGCTAAAAGTTAATGGACAACAGCCTGAGCCATGCCCAACAGACCAATCCATTTCAGGATTTACGAGTCTCAAAGATCTAAATGTGTTTATGGTCAACGTTTGGACATTCATAAATCAGGGCGGTGAACTTTCTCCTCCCTTCTTCTTCACACTTTGCCCTGACACAATCTTCAGTGATGACTATGTTTTTCCACTTTTAAATGATACTTGGATCATTTGTGGTAGAGATGGAAACTCCTCCAATAACTGTACCTTGAACAATGAGACACATGTCGTTATATTACCACATGAATATAACGAAACTGTTACACCACCCCTGGAACAAGTGAACTTTTTTGGTCTCACCATGACAGAAAGTAAGGATATTTCGGTGGCTGCTTATGGAGGTGAAAATGCTTGGGCATATTTCTTTGATTGCCATTGGAAAGTAAGTCTCATTATATTTTCTGTTGTATTTTTAAAAAAGGAACGTTATGCATAATCTAACCGCAACTTAAGAACAATAATGCCGATTTTGGATTACACATTGAGTCACTTGATACCAGTGAGACTGACAGTATGCTCATTCAGTTAGAATCATGTTCTTTCAAGGTTAGTCATCTAATTATGATTTTGAGATATATGTTCATAAATTGATTTAAATTCAAAACCTTACAATTTAATGTATAGAATGATACCTATGGACATTCTGCAATCTTCAACCACCTTGGAAATGTTCTTATTACAGATTCTACATTTGAAGATGTTACAAATGAGTGGGGTACAGTAGTTGCGTTTTACCACTATGTCACATCTTGTTTTGACACAACATTTAAAAATACCAACAATTATTTTACCATCGGAGCGGTTGGCGGACACTTAAATTTAAATGACAATACGTTCGTTGATAATAAAAATGAAGTAAGTACCAATCTTGCATTGCTCCTGTGAAACCTCTTATCTAAGAATTTTGTCCTATAATTATTTTGTGACTCTCCACCATCTTCAAATATAGCTTGCAACCATTTACGTCAGTGACATCGGCGGACTACGTTCAACTGGATCAACATATCTCAATAACACACAATCTCTAGGTCCTATTCTACTTAGCAATGATTCATTTTTACTTTTGAATGAGGATAACATTGGGATTGAAAATACTGGTGTGACAGAATGTCAAGGATTTTTCACGATGGAAACGAACACTACCTGTAATGAAATTGATTGCCCAGGAACATGTTGCGACTTTGGGAATTTCACGTGTGATTTAACAAACGATACTTTCACACCGTTTCCTTCCATATCTTTATTCCCTTCATCTGCTCCGACCAACTTTCCAGATAGCGGAAGTGTTGAAAGTACTACTGCAGAAACTGAGACCAGTAGCAGTGCGCACATGAGATACATTACATATTCATCCTTTGTTGGGTTATGCTCCATATTTTTTTTCATTTAAAGCGAAGTACTTCGTTTATATTAGATGTGTGTAATATAAAAGTTATTTTGTTTCTTTTACTTACGAGTCTACATCAGAAGAAAAATACATAAAGTTGATGAAGACAGTAAAACAAATGCAATTTGCTATTGTAAAGCTTTGCAAATTAATAAATCTTTTAAATATGAAGTTATTCGCTAATTTTCAAAAGTACACACACAATAATTTCTCTATATATGAAAATAATTTTTTTGGATTCGATGAGATATCCCCGATCCCATCAATAAGTGTGCCATGTTACTCCTCATTTCGTTGCTTTTTATGCGACATAAGCATGAGAGACTCAACAACACTTTTTTCAGTGGCCGAAGTGACGTCAGCTACAACTGCCTGAGCATGATTGGGCATAATAGGTTTTGATCCACTTCCATTAGCTAAGACAGTTGATTTCCCTTTTTTCATTTCAAAAAATGGCCTCTTCTTCATAGGTCTTTTCAGAACAGGCACCCCTATGCCGTTCCCTATTGTGGGACTTGATCCATTCACTGCTTTATCTGTTTCAGATTTTTTGCATTCGTCCTTGTCAGCAATAGTACCTTTGAAAGCCTTGGTTTTGAAGCGAAAAACTTCTGTTACTTTTTCTTCGCCCTCCCGTATCGGTCTCAAACAAAGCAAAAGCTCTTTTACAGTCTTTGGCGCATTCTGCTCTTTATTGTCCACTACTGCATTGGAAGAAGATGTGGAAGATACGACAGCTTTCACAGAAGATAAGATTACAGCAGTTTCAGGTGTCTCTTCATGTAAAGATCTTGTTCGAATCGACGAAGTGACCTCACACCAAATAGTTGAAAGATCTTCTCGAATCAGACATATATTGCATGTAGGAGCTAGTGGCTTAGGTCTTTGTCCTATTGTAGAATAGAAACATGAGTAATATAATTAGAAAGGGTATATGTAAAATCGTTTTTCATGTGTCAAAAATTAAAAACTTACCATTTTGCTGATTTGTGGAGCTATCATCTGAAGAACCACTATTTTCACTACCAGCTCTAAATCCGGAATCCTCTGATTCATTTTCATTTGTTCCACGAGGAGGTCGTTGTGAAGGAGCAGTGTTCGCTTTCGATGGTGGCTTCTCTTCCACTCCTGAAAGAAGGGAATCTGAGGAGGCACTTGACGAAGATTGTACTTCCAAGTTCTCATATGAAATTGAATTCTTCTTGGAGTCGCTCTTCTCTTCCATTGTGAGCTGGTTATTTCCATTCTTTGGGCAATGTTGCAAAGATGACAAACGAGCATCCGCATTGTTTGCAGTCACTGATGCACCAGTAACATCGTCCTTGTGTTTGTTATTTTGTTCCATTTTATCCTTGCACAACTGGTCCTTATGATGTTGAACGTTTCTGTTCAAAGCTTCACTGGCCCTAAGCTTGGATTCGGATGAAGAAGTCTCATCGCAAAGATTTGCCCCCGCTCTTGGAGAAGAAGAGGATCCGTCCATTCCTCTATTTCTATTATTCCCATTGTTTGATTTATTACTTCTTGCAGCACGATCTTCGTCAGATAAACTTTGACTACTGCTATTCCCAAGGGATGAATTGGTCAAATTGTTTTTCCCCTTTTCGTCACTGGAACCATTGCTGCTAGTTGTATTTCCATTACTACTTGACTTCTTTGGGGAATTCTTGTCTGGGCCCATCACTTTCACAACTGACAATGGGAAAGATTGCTCTGACACGATTGCCACATCGTTGGAGGATTCAGCTGATGAGGACAGGGATCCACCGTTGTCTTCCTTGTTCCTGTTACTTTGAGAAGTCATTTCATTAGCTTCAGCTGCCAATAAGACACCAATCAAATGCTGCAATGCCTCTTTGGATGCAGGTAAAAGGATGTCCATTAAATTAGACCCCACTAAATCATTCACACTGTGTCTCAAGACCCGTTCCACTTGGGCGCTGCAAAAAGTGATCTCCCCGTCTACCGTAATCGCTACAACTAAATCAGGTAAGAGTGATAAAATCAAAGCCTGACGTTTTAATTTTGCATTGGTCCTTGTCATCTCTTCCACCAATGCCTTTTTGCGAGCACGACTTGTACAAGCAGATTTTCGATTTGCCACGCGTTTCGCAGTCCGTTTTTCTTCCTTTCGCCTTGCATCGGCCAACAAGAGTGCTAAAGGTTGCGGGACATTCTGATTCGTGTCTTGTAATAGTCGAACATGTGCTTCTGTATAAAGTAATAATCTCTGAAAAATGAGTGTATTATCAATAAAAAAATCTCTAATTGTAAGGACTATGAAACTTACCTAATTCTTCAAGTTTCCAGTTTCGCATGTTTTCCAAGGGGTTTCCTCCAATGGGAGTCAACAAAGGTTTTTTACCTCCCGCTCTCATATTTTGAATGGAAATCATTGATTGAAGTCCTAAGTTCTTACTTGGTGGAGGCATACTATGAATAGTTCCTGGTACTGGTGTCATCATAGGTCTTGGTTTTTTTGAGTTGTTCACATTCACCACAGGGACGTGTGCAGTCGGAGAGGTAGTGGAATTGTGAGGATGCTGTCGATGAGGCTGTGCAGGAGGTTGAGGTGGGGGAGAACGTTGGGTTCTATTTGGTGGTGTTTGAAGTTTGATTCCGTTTGCGACAGCAGCGGCAACAGCCTGGGCTGTTGCAGGATTTTTCAAAAGAACCTGAATGGCTTCACTGACACCCATATTGTTATCCTGAGAGAGTGGTTTCACATTGGTTGACACAGGAGCATTGGGTCCTACATTCTTGTTACGTCCTAATGGAATATTATTCGATTTCAAACTATTCATGGCATAATTGTTGTTGGGTATGCTAGAATTTGGAGGTGGTGCTGAAGGAGCAATTTCATGCGTTGTGTTAGAAAGACTACTTTGTGGTAATTTGGGGTGATGAGTTTGTTGAGGAGGATGTTGCGGTGCATGATGTTGTTGTGGTTGGGGGTTGTGTGGGACCGGTGCTTGTGCTGGATTTTGATTGACAAGTTGATGTGCAACAGATGCCACAGCAGCTTGAGCAGCAACCGCGACATGTGCAGCTGCTTGAGGATTCATCAACAGTGCAGCTGTTGCAGCATCATAGGAAAGATGGCGGAACAGATTTGGGTTCAACATAGAGAAATTCATGACCGCATTTTGGTTGCCATTTTGGGCTACATTCGCCACATTTTGAGTTCCATTTAAGGAATTCACAGGTACATTCATCTTCGCGTTATTGCTAGGGATACGTGGGGTCGAATTTCCTGGAATATTCAATTGACTGGGGTGATTATTCCCGTTATTCATTTTCTCTCCAGAATTTGCTTCTAAAGATGAGTTGATTGCGGAAAGAACTTGAGCTACTGCGTAAGGGTTGGAATTATTGCTGTGGTTATTCGCTAATGTTTGCATTTGGCCGTTTCTTTGCCCCTGTACTTGACCTTGACTTTGAGCTTGAGCTTGAGCTTGAAAGATCACTTGGGGATTAAAGTTTCTCACAATTCCTGGATTCGGATCACGGTTCTCTTCGCTGTTTCCGATCGCGTTGTTGTTATTCGGATTGACTTCGTATGCAAAGCTTGTGGGAGTAGAGTACGCTGGCATACCTTGTGAAATCTGGTCTCTAACTTCCAAAGCCCGGAGTTTGTTAAAGTTATTTTGATGTATTAGAGGTTATAGTACGTTATAATATATTCGCCAAGAGATCTTTCACACTTAATTATCTACCAAGAAAAACAAGAGTAGGGATTCGTCTTTGTTATAACATGGATACACCTATCGAATGATATAAAAGGTATGTCGTGTCAATATTCTGATATAAGAGTTGTTTGTTTGGGATTTCTGAACAGGTGTTTTTAACCTCATGATAAAATGACATGCCCTTTATTCTGCATTTATTTTTCTGACCTGACGTCCAACTGCAACAAACGTTACGTAGAAAACATTGTATAATTTTGAAAGATGAAGTTGCGATAATATTAGTATCAGAGAAACGTTCTTTTTCCGACGGATCCATTCTAGTTACTTAGAGTTTCAAAAATTCCTTGCGCCATCTGTCAATTTTCCATCCGTAAAATGTATCTGATGGTTACGAGGAACAATCGCCATCTGTTTTCCTATTTCCTACATACGAAGAAACCATTTGTTTCTTATCAATCATCGCCTCAATATGAAACTCCACGCAGTAACTCTTGGGAAACTTTCGAGCAGCAACCAATTCCCAGGGTTCGTATCTTTAAACACACATTTTAACTGCTGTGTTGTAACATATGACGTCAATAAATTATTCGTCATGAGCTGTCTAAGTAGTTCGAACAAATGAATAAATCCATTTAGTTCTGCTCGGATTTAAGTCTCTAAATATTTGATAATATAGTTAACGATTAATATGAGCTGGTGAAAATTCACATGACTCGTTCCTTATTCTATTTTTTTAATTTATGAAACATTACATTCGGATCAATCGTATGGGAATGAACATACTAAAGCCATATTACGTCAATTAGTGCCTTTGGATGAAAGTAAGCATCTGTCATTTCACCTTGGACAATATATGTCGTGACAAGGACTGACAATTACCAAAATAAGTATGTAGAAAAGCTGTGAATCGGCTTTCTCTTACGTCATTATTGAATATAAGAAAAATATTATCCAACCTGCCGGATGCTCCATTTGGCATCTATTTGATAAAAAACAGATGCTTTTTTGAATGAACCATCTGTATTTTTCACTCTTACGTAATCTGATGGGATTTAACTAATTAATATCTATTTATTTCAACTTGTCATCCCTGAGGTACGTAAGCCAAAGATAGTGAATTTTTATTTTGAAGGTTAAATTCTCATGAGAATGAAAAAAGTTCAAAACTTTGTCCGAATTGACATCTGTATATATTTGCGTACCTGTGAGTCAAATTAGATATGAAATTTAGTCATGAGTCTTATTGCAGATTCGAGCTGACAGAATTTTTTTGAAAATTCTGATGGCTAGAATTTGTTCAAAATAAATGATCTTCTGTTTTAAAGCCAATATGTTCAACGCCGTCCATAATTCACTAGAGCCTCGGTTTGATGCATTTTCCAACGTTTTTTTAGGATGTTGAAGTTTGAAGACGATGATATTTGTTTAATGATAGAAGTATCACTTATTGATTTTTTTTCTTGTGCCCTTGCAACGGAGAAATATATTTCTATCGGCATCGTACTCTTATTTGTTTCCACAATAGTTGCAATATTTATGGAATGTTGCATATAATCATTTTATATGCTACATATTAGGAATTTGTATTCTTTTTTACTTGCTTGTCTTGCTATGGAACAAGTCTCTAATAAAGCTGACGCGAAGGAAGAACCGTCTATTGCTGTGCGGGACTTGACTTCTTAAATCAAAAATCTATACAATGAAGAAATGCTTTTGCTATTCTACTACCTGTTCAGAACCAAAACTAATCAAATGAATATGAGATTGGGAGGCCTGGCCGTGTTTTGCCTCAGTTTATCAACTATTTTTTTAATGTTTGAGTATTTTATGATTACAAAAACGCTCTATTGAAAGAGAAATTTATGTATTCTTATTCTTGTTCTTAGGAATACCTTTATTTCAAATATAATTGTGAAGGAGAAAAAATATTTACTACAGATTCCAACTTAAGGTTTCAATCATTTGATTAAGGAGAAAGAAAGAGGATAAATTAAAAGTCTATGAAAATATCTTCAGACTTTGGCACATGCAATTTAAAAACAAAAATTGTCATATGAAAGGAATAAAGCACTTCATGAAATATTAGAAAAAATACTACAAACTCTGACATAAATGAAACCTTAAATGTTATATAAGCCACTTGACAAACCAGATATTGATAACATTTACAGCAATGGAGAAAGTTGGTGAAGGTGTAGCAGGAGTACTTCAATCACCTTAATAAGCTCAAATAAACAAACAACTCATAGATTAAGTAAATAATTAAGTACTTGCCCCTAATGGAATTTGTTTGGTGCTGGTCGCTCCCTGCAGCAATAAAGTGTAACTTTCAAAGTGTGTTTATACTTTGCCAAGATATAGGTCCATGAATTATACTGTAGTCTTCAAAATATGCGTAGAAAGTAACAGTTTGCACTAGTAGTAGTGTGCATTTGATTTAAAAGCGATTCATGATTTTACAACACGTACTACTCCGTCCATCATGCGCTAATTAGACTTCGCTGCCTAATTCAGCATCGTCAGTATCCTGGGAGTGTTTCATCCATCCCCGCATCAGTGCCGATTCTTGCTTGTGCATAGGAATAAAAACTTTGTCCCAGTCTAAGAAGCGTGTGGCCTTCATTTCTCCAATCCACACCCTCATGTATGCATCTGGTTCCTCTTTCCAACAGGTGCTGATATCTTACCAGCAAGAAGCTCAGATATTACAATAGTATGCAAGTACAGGAAAAGGTAACAATGGTATTTATATTAGAGCATGCAAAGTTCCACAGCATGATAGTAGTCACAGAACGCACCATATGGAAATAATGATTTCATTAATAAAACTCATTTTTGTTGTATACAGATTATACATGATTTTACCCATTTTCACACTCCATAGAATTGCCTCCTTCAACTTCATTGATTTGTGACATTGAAACATTTTGCAATATGTAAAAATTCAATCCTCAGCATTTAAACAAAATAATTTATATTGAAATATCTTACTCGAATATGTCATAGCACGTGGGTATCTGTAAACAAGGTAAGAAAACAATTAAAAAATAAATAGAAAATATGTTCTCCTCTTCACAAGGATACCAGCTCATTATACAATAATGTTCAGGGCTGACATACATGCTTGCATTTTCTTTAAGAAGAGAAGAAGTCGTAAGAGAATGATGTCTTCTTTGGACACGCGCATAACAATAACAACTCCATAGATTCCAGTCATGCTTTCCACATCAAAGCTTTGTAAACGCAGAAACGCTTCATGAAGGGGTTGCTTTGAAAATCATGTGGTATGAAGGACCCAGGAGTATGTGTCTTGCGTATATGATATCAACAAGATAATTACTCAGGTCCAGAGCCAACATTGGCAGTAACATTCCTGATGATAAGATACTGGACCTTTTGCAGTTTGGAATGACACATATGCAGTAAAAGGCTATGATCCTTCAATATTTTTATCCTTTGAACCATAGTGTAGCCAATTGTGTAAGTTTCTGTAGAGGTCTCAAGCTTACTGATTTATCCAATGGTGAGAAAAATCCCGTGTAATCAACAATATAAAGTCTAGGACGTCCAAAAAAGAGCCAAGGAACTCGAAAGAGAGGAATCTCAACAAGTCCTCCAATGAGGAATCTAAGGTAGTAGACAGACCCTTTGCGTCAATTTTTGTTCGAATTATGATGCCAGTTCTTGCAAAGAAGGGTATGACATGTGGAAGACTAGCAGGATGACCAATAATCAGATGTGCAGTTATACAATAAATAAAACGTTGAAAACCTTTTTCGATTATAATCGAGTAGAATTCTTTAAGATCAAGACTAATAGGACACTAACATGTGGTGAGTAAACATCTAAATTATAATGACAAAAGAACAAAAAAATGTTCAATGAGAAGTGCTTATTTAAATGCTTTCTAAGTGAAGTTATGGCAAGCATGAATGATAGAACAAAAAGTCAAAAAATTCTCCTGATTCTGGTGCAAGAGGCCCCATTACTATGTGAAGCCGCCTACAATATATGATGCATCTGTGTTAGATTTACCTACATTAAAAAAATGAATAGAATTTGTTAGTACATTGTCCCTATTCCCGTTCGGCCTTTGGAAAACCAACCTTCCTTTATCAGCACTGACTCCTTCATGCGCAGATAAAGCCAGAAGCAAAAGTGACGTTTCTTTTTTAGCACAATTGTGCCTGGTTTTGTTCCTGAAATCACAAGCGCAAGATTGTCACCCAATACCAAGGTAGGTCAATCTACTTCAAGTGCTACTTCAAGTGCTATTTCAAATGTTATTTATACGTAGACAATTCACATCCATAGGTGCTGGTTTTCACCATATGCTAGCATTTGGAATGTCATATTATGAGTCTTTTATTAACATAGTACAGTGTACATATTATAGATGCTCGTCTCGTCTCAGCATCATAAGTGACGTACCCTTAGCCTAAGGATACTCCGTTTCTCTTCTAGGTATTTTTCTCGCCATTTGATAGCTACTAGTAGATTACTTTCTCTTAAGTTTGATTTGTCAAATTATATTCTTTTTTGCACCAGCCTCGAAGTCCAATTTTTTCTTATCATAGTGTCTGTTAAACACTAACCATTTATGGGAAACGTACCCGAAGTGGATATCATTGGATGAAAGAAAGATTTGACGACCGAAGGCTCGTTCCAATAGAGAATGGGCGTATTTATTCCAATAAGAAGGACGTTTGGGACGGCGACTTTCATGAGAATAAACAAGGAATTCGGTGGGAAAATCAACAAGTCAAATTATATTCCAACTAATGATATAAACGCCCCTCCCGTGATATGAGAAAGTTGCTAAATTCTTTTTTTTTTTTTTTCAATCAAAAAAATGACACAAGGTTTCTTTGTAAATTGTTTGTCCACTGATCCACCCGCAGAACTATCGGCAGAGGAAGTTCCTACACACTAAAAAGCGGATTTTTTGGCATTCAAAAGACAATCCTGTTGATGCATTTGGAAGTGAAAGTATTTCCCATTATTTGTATGATGATGTTTCAAAGTTGATATACAATTGAGCAAGAATGATGTCAGGTGTATAAGTTGCATACAGAATGTTGAAAATATTTACCTACGCGTATGTGGAATCCCATAATCCGTAAGGACGCGTGTTTCAATCCACAAGCATGTACATCATGGGATGCACTTCCACGTAGAGCAAAGATGTTCATGGCTCCATATGTAGAATGTAAGCAACATTCAATGTAGATCATGCATCCACAAAGTTAGAACAAAGCTCATTAAATTAAGCAAGTAAATTTAAGTACACTCTAGTCTGATTTAACTTTAGCTAGTCATTTTCATTAGACATAGTTAATCCTTTTCAACGCACTCCATCATCATGGCAGTCAAATTGCAATTGGTTGACAATATTGTATCAGAATTTCCTATTAAAACTCTTCCTAAACTGATGGTGAGGTGAGCCAACATATGAAAACATCAATGCATTAATGCAGATCTTATATGCAACCGCGGAAGGAGGTAAGCATGGGCACATTGGACTCATCATGGAAGCAGCCCTATATAGGACTCCGTACGCAACCCCGGTGGATCCTGGACCAATTCCAATGTTCACTGCCGGATTGTCAGGTTTAGCAAGGCAGCAAATCACAAACGAGTTTGAAGAATCTAAACGTATTTTCTTAAACCATCACATCATGGATTTGGCTATAAAAGCACTGATTATTGTGGCTGTAGACTCTGTCTATCTGGAAGAAAAACGAGATAGATACAATGGATTTCTAGCTGTGACCGCAAGAGATATCATGAATCACCTTCTGCAACGGTATGGGAAGATCACTGCATCAGATCTCATGGCCAGCAAGCGCAAAATGGGCGAAATATTTGATCCTCTTGTATCTATTGATTTGTACTTCAAACGCATTGATGAGTGTGTACAGTTTGCTACGGAAGCAGAAAAGGCACAGATTCTGCAAATGGCATACTATGTAATTAGCTCTTCCAACTTGTACACAGATGCATGCAAAGAATGGAGGAGAAAGCCACAAGCAGAGGTAACTGGGGTAACTCCAAAACCCATTTTGCAACTGACGAGCATCATGAATTGAAAGAACAAGAGAAGACAACCACAATGGGCCAGGGTTATCCCTCTGCCAATTTGGTACAACAAGACCATATTGAAGATGAACTTCTCATTGAATCTTTGCAGCATTTAGCATTAACTACCACTGCTGATAAGCAAACTATTGCACAACTAGTATAGTCAATGTCAAACTAACAGATAATGTAAGCACATTAACTGCAAAATTGGCACAAGCACTGCAACAGTTGCTACATTGACTGGAGCACCGGCACCAAAAACAAGCTCAAGTGCCCAAATTAAATATGATCAGCTTATGTATCCAGTATGATATTGTTGGTCTCATGGGTACAAGGTTAAAGTGGGGCACAATAGTGCAACTGCAGTAGCAAGAAGCCTGGTCATCAAGTCAATGCAATGCGAGCTAACATTATGGAAGGCAGTATGGCGTACAAAAATTGGGTGCATCCACAATGTGTTATTGTTCCACCTAATAATAATCATAATGCTACTAGTAATGCTGAGCCAACCAATTATTGTATGAAACATCATGAAGTGCACAATACTTGTTCATCATTTCCACCAACATCTAATTGTTATGCAATATTAGACTCTGGTATATCAGATCATTATTTGCAACAAAAGCCACATGTACATACATGCTCACAAGCTGAATATAATCCTATAACAGTCACACTACCAAATGGAGCTTCCTTAACATCAACAGAAATATGCAATTTACCCATTTCTAATATGGAAGACAAAGCAACAACAGGACATGTTATACCAGGTCTGCATAAATCTTTATTATCTATAGGCGAAATGTGTGATGCAAATTATACTGTAGTATTCACAAACAAAAATGTGACAAATTGTAAATCGTCATTGCAAATACCAGAAAATGAAATATTGCTGACAGGAAAGCGTGACGAAACAAATGGTTTATATACCACAAACCTGAACAAAAGAGGATCACATTGGGCAAATAAATTGGATCATGTACACAATGCAACAACAAGAAATGTAGTTACGTTTTTGCATTTAGCAGCATTCAGTCCGGCTATATCGAGTTTAACAAATGCCATTTGTAGAGGCTTTTTTAAATCTTGGCCAGGATTGACGGTAGAAGCAGTGACAAAATATGTGTCCAATATGTCTCATGTAAGGGCTGGATGAATGGATCATGTTAGAAAAAACATTCGCAGAACAAAATTAAAGCAAGTTATGAATAACATACTACATGACTTACGACCAATGTCAACAAGCCAGGATATACATTTAAATTCCGGTAATGTAAATGAAACACAAGATTATTATGTGCATATCGAAGACCTTCAAAAGATATACGGGATCAAAATATCGCTTCGTGTTATACTCGTTTGATGCAAATGCTGTGCTAGTTGAGCCAATCAAAAGTAGAGGAGCAAATGAATTATTTCGAGAACATGCTAAATTAGTGCAACATTTGATAGCAAAAGGCTATAAACCAAACATACATTATGTAGACAACGTAGTGCCAGACATTATCAAAGCGTATGACCTAAAGAACTACATCAAATGTCAATTAGTTCTGCCGTATTCACATAGGAAAAATGCAGCTGAAAGAGCAATAAGAACATGGAAAAATCATTTCATAACTAGGCTCTGTTCAGTTGACCCACATTTCCCCATGCATTTATGGGACAGGCTAATACCGCAAACTGTTTTAACGCTAAAATTATTAAGGCATCTTGGCGAGATCCTAATTTCTAAGTGTCAACTGCACTTGCGACACCATTAGCACCACCAGGATGTAAAATATTTGCATTTGAATCTCCGCAAATAAGAAAATCGTTTGCACCACATGGAATACCAGCATGGTACATTGGACCGGCGTTGGAATACTATCGCTACTATAAAGTGTACGTGCCCAAAACGAGAGCGGAATGAATTTGTGACACGGTCTCTTTCCACCCACATATCTGTGACGCCCCAGTGTTACAACCAATTGCAGAGGCTGCCATTGCGGCAAAAGACTTATCAAAGGCACTACAAAACTTTCAGTCAAAAACAGTCTTCAAAATCGTAATACGAATGACACATATCTAAAAGATGTTTCTCCAGATATCTTACAACAATACAACCTCAATGACTTAGCAATCAATGACAAAGTATATGTAGAAATTTGTAAAGGAATGTACGGCCTCCCAATTTGGATATTTCCCATGTAAACATACACCAGGATTATGGAAACATGAAGCGCAACCCATTACATTTGTCCTTGTTGTTGATGATTTTGGAGTCAAGTATGTTGGCAAAGAGCATGTCCTACACCTCTTAAATGCACTCAAATCATTTTACAAGAAAATTTCAATTGATTGGGAGGGAAAATTATTTTGTGGGATTAAATTGCAAAGGGATTATGAAAATAAACATGTAGAGTTGTCCATGCTAGGATACATCCAATATGTGCTCCACAAATACCAACACAATCCATCAAATTGTGCCCAATACTCACTATATCCATATCAACAAATTGTCTATGGCCAAAAAGTCCAAAAACCAACACCAATCAATAATACACCAGATTTGAATGAGAAAGACAAAAAACATGTACAACAAGTTATATGTGTATTGTTGTATTATGCGCGAGCTATAGATTGCACAATGTTAGTCACATTGAGCAAGTTATCACACATGCAATCTAAACTCACCCATTTAACACTACAACTTATACAGCATTTGTTGGATTATTGTGCCACCAACCCAAATGCAGCTATTCGTTATAAATCATCTGATATGATCCTTAAAATCCATTCTGATGCATCATATTTGTCTGAACCCAAAGCAAGGAGTCAATGTGGCGGCCATTTTTATCTCGGAACAAAACCAATTCAAAAATACACACCAAATGGAGCCATCCTTACTACCACCAACATTTTACAAACTGTAGTTACTTCAGCAGCAGAAGCAGAGTATGTATCCCTGTATGTAAATGCAAAAACAGGCATTCCTATGCGCCACACTTTGATAGAAATGGGCCATCCACAACCGCCAACACCTCTACAAACAGATAACATCACGGCAGTAGGCATAGTAAATGACACCATCAAACAAAAATACAGCAAACCACTCAATATGCGTGGGCACTGGTTGAAAGATCAGATTCATTTAAAATGGTATGATGTATATTTCAAGCAGGCTTACAAAATAAAGCTGATTATTTCACAAAAAATCATTCTCCATCAAATCATAGACAATCTAGGTTCATGTTTTTACATCAAGCAAACGTAGCCATGCAAGGGCGTGTTGAAAATAATAACCTATGCGTACTATGTGGAATCCCATGGTGAAAAAAAGTTTATTTTGTTGTAGATTGTGGACTCAAGCATTAATATGTTAGCTCATGAGAATGAAGATGACAATTTATTAATGATAGATGATGTTAATAAAATCCCTCATGAAGAAATTGATGTAAAGAAGTATGTAATGAGGGCGTAATTGCCTTAGTGGTTAGGTGGTGCACTAACCATGCCAGTGGTCACTGGTTCGATTCCCTGTGGGGGGTCATTTGACCAATTAATTTTCATTCCACCATTTGTCCAATTAATTAAATTCAATGCGTAAGTCCTCAGCTTTAGAAGGGCTAGTGTTTCTTTGGACCCTCTACTTGTATGGTTCATTGAACTACACTTAAAATAAGATATATTAATTCTAATTATAAAGAAGTATGTAATGCCGGGGATGTATCAGTATAATGGAAAATTGCATACATCTCTGAGGTTTTCAGAACATCTTGACCTACAATCGCTTCAAAACAAAATCTTTGTGTGGGTGGGAAGGAATAGTAGTAGCTTTGCAATAATTGACAGGGTACACACTGCTTTGGTATACACTATGGTTTTTTTCATTGTGTTCATCCAGATTTCTACAATAGAGAACACATTAAAACAAGTATTAAAGAGTGTATCGAAAATTTGTATATTTGTGATGATGTAAATGATTTTGCATGGAAAATTTGGTTGAGGCACAATGAACAAAAGATTGAGACGAGGGCGCTTGTATTGGAGGCCCCAAAAGACGCAAAAGACCAAAAAATGATGCAATGATGACTTTTAAGATGAAAGTTTCTGAAAACATGACGTATTTCCAGTTTTCACAAGTGTAGGATGCAACATATAATGCAATAATAAAAGAGATATTCTTGAGTCAAAATGTGTATTTACACAGAACACAAAGAAGAACACTTTATGGAGTGAACGAACCAGATGAAAAATACCTAATGAAAAGTGATGAGAGGTTATCTTGTAGAGAATGGGTGGGGGCCATAACTTTTGACGACAAATTTTTCTTGGTTGAATGTGTCGTAGGACCGACAGGGAACCTCCATTTGATATATATGAAGATCATGCGAATACGGTAAAATAATTATTTGGGAGGGATTTAAAGAGTATGCTAAAGATCATTTTTATCCGGAGGACATTCGATATTTTTTTCAGAAAACGAAAGTGTGAAAATGGATGCGTACAAAAGGAGGTCGTCTGAGGTTGGGCAAAATTATGCTGAATTCCTAAAACGCAAATTTTCTGGAAACCCGCAAGAAGCGTGTTTGTTTGTTTGTTTGTTGAAATGATTATACAAATTACTCCATAACCATAAAAGAAGATTTTTTTGAGGTAGATTTCTACACAAAATGAGTATGTTGATAGTTGAAGCACATGGTATCATTCACCAGGATTCAAATATTAAAAAAAAACTCTAAGTAAATCTTGCGTATTCCGTTTCTTAATAGGATGAAATTGTCTATTAAACAAATTTTTATTTCATGTAATAAGGTAATAGTGGCACTGGTTTTAATTATGCTAAATAAAAATATATAAATAGCCTCTAGCTAGAGAGTAGTTTATATCTTATGATGTTATGATGGATATGCACATTACATTTATTTTTATTGCGTAGAGTTCAGGATATTCCGATCAGATGGAGATATGATTGGATGCATGTAAATGATATGGATGTAGAATCATTACGTATATTACGAATATTCTTTTTATGATAAAATGTAAAATTCTTAGTGGTTGCAAAAACTTCACACATAATCTCTCTCATCTAACAAATTAAACTCGGAAGTAACCACACTCTTTCATTTCATGTCTTAAATTGTATGATTCGAACCAGATTAATACTGATAAAATGATATATTCATCCATATGTCAATTGTCCTGTTTCATTTTCTTTCTACCTTCAAGTCGATCATTCCTTACCATCCAATCCAAGACCTTCTCTTATCCACCTACAACTGAAGTATCCTTCATCACAAGATTGCATCAATCCTCTCCCTCGAATCAAAACAATCCCAAAAAGAGGCACATATCATCCTCCGAGCATGAACGTCAAAATGAGGAACTACGAAGGTTGGAACGAAAACATGATGTCCAGATTGGAAAAACTTCTGCTATTTCTGGTGCCAAAGATTATCAAATGAACGTTCAACAGACGGAACAGGATTTATTAGACAATGCTTTTGATAAAATAGAACGGGAAATCTGGAACTTGACAGAAGAAGGAATGAATCATTTTAAATTGGTAAGAATCTTCTTATTCACGTTTTGTCATTGTGTTTGAAGGATTTTGGATCAAAACTGGACATCTAACTGATTATTACATATCATGGTAACACATGGCATGCCATTAGCTTCAGTTAGAAGAAGCACATGCCAAATTTGCTAGAGTTTATGAACTGAAACCAAATGGGTATCTATGGCAATACGGAGTTGTCTTATTTTATTTAGGTAAATATCATAAGGCAGCTCAAATATTTGCCACCAATGCTTCCTTATACGAATCCAAATTTGGAGAACCTGCGACGGAAGAACGTATATGGAGAGATGCGTGTGAGATTAAATTATGGAATACTTTATCCTTGAAACAACAAAAACAATGCATTGAAGAGAATTATGATGAAACGAAACCATCTTGGATTGCTCAAATTGATACACCGGAATGGGAAGATGAATTACATGGGATGGGTGTTCCAGTTGAAAAACGGAAAGTCTTGCGATATGCACAAGAATTATTTCATTCCACGGTAGAAAATGATTTAATTACCAATGTTGTGTCACAGATCAAATTACGATCTATCACTGGACCCATCTGTCCCAATCAATCCATGATGCGAAATAAGAAAAAACAACAACGCCCCGATTGGAAAATGTACAAACATAACTCCTGGTTTTATCTAGGTCTTTACTATGATGTGTTGGGGAAGCAACCAATATCCAAAATATGTATGAAAATGGCCTTACAGCAAAATGTTGGTGGAATGAATTCTGATGATTTAAATAAAGTGTTCCCTATTTTACACATGTCCAAGCGTGATTGGTATGATGATGATGATTTTGAGGGTGAGGACCATAATGAGCATTTGGACATCGGTGGTGTCTTGAGTGATCAGAAGGAGGAATTGATAAGGGCTATTGTGAATGATGCAAAAAAGACGAGTGCACAAGATGCATTGCGGAAGGAAGGGTTGACAATTAGTGGATCCAAGTCAGAGCTTTGTGATAGACTATGCGAGTTTTTAATGACAGTCCAGGTGAATGACTCCATCATTGGATGAGTTAGTAGATGGATTTGTTTTCAAAACGTCTTATATTATAATAAATGAAGCTTGAATTAGAACAAAACTAAAATAATAAGGAAACCATTATAATTATATTGCAATTAGTTCCATGAAAAAGGAAGTAATATCAATATTGAAAAAAGACTTGACATTCAAATATTTTGAGATTACTGAAGATCACATATCAATTAAAGGTATGTCAAAATCATACAGTACTCACAAAATAAAATAAAACTGTTTCGTAAAGATCACCTAACTGCAAACATAATCAAAATAGCAAAACAATCCGTATAACCAATTTCGACAACAGAAAGTTGTAAATCTTTTCCTGAAACCAAATGAGTTCAGTTTGAATGGTTGTTTTATGTTTTTTTTATTCGTGCATCATGTATCACCATATTATTAATTTGAATGTTGACCAAGCTCTTCAACACTTATATCCTAAGTTGGCAATCCAAAGTTATTACAAACGTTTCCGTACATTGCAAGAATCTATCCTACACTTCCTTCCCTCACTTCATTTATTTCTCTTTTTTGATTTATTTATTCAGCTTCTTGGAACTGTGGCGCAGATTGAAATAATTGATAAATCTGGAATAGAGAACCACCTACAAGGACAGACAAGAAAAAGAATACTAATGGTTTTGATACTGGAGTGTCTTGTTCATGTTCAGCGATCTTTCCTACGGATACATTTCCTCTCTTAGTTACGTTCTTAGCGTATTTTTCAGATCGGTTTCGGATATTGCGAGGGGCGGGCTATAGTAAAAAAAAGATGCGTTGGGAAAATCATTTGAAAAATATGTTAGATATTGTTATTCAGTTGAATAATGAGATGTGCCTTTTCATCGCTTAGAAAGTGATGCGTTATATCAGCATTCAGATAATTTTCATACTCCTTTGTAGGACCATGGCACGTGCCGATGGATATGAATATTGAAGTTAAGACATGACTCTCTTCAATCTTGATCGTCGACAAATGTAACTTCCTTGATTGCAAGAATATTAAGACCTTTTATGTGCCTATAAAGAGATGAAACAGACGACCATCTGATATTAAGGAGGTCTTACCATTCTAACTTTGTTTTACAAATCACGGAGATAGGAGTTTATAAATCCATATACTCAGTGGATCTGTTTGACCTAAAACTAATCCTGGGCTTTCAAATTTGTTCAAAAATGCTATATAATCGCAAGATATATATTAGTACGAAGTGGTACATACATAAAATTAAATTTATGACAATAAATAAATGATTAGGTCGATGTCTGTGCCCAGTCATGAAAGTGTTTTCTGATCTCTTTATATTAACTTCTACGGCGGACTCTGTCTCTCCATCTCTCTCTATAGCTACATCACAGTGTATCGGCCTTAATTCGTGGATGAGACAAATACCATTGATTGAACCTATAAAAGGTTACGGAATTGTATGTACACGTGTTCAAAACAAAAAATAAGCCTAACGTTGAGCCTTCATGAGTACACCTGAAAAATATTATGTACATTTGTGAGATGATTTGATTCCTGAATATCATCATCTTGATTAAAGATGTTAGTCTTTCAATGGAACGATCTCAATAAATGAAGCTTACTTAAAAAATAAAAAATTTAGAAATGGAATTTTCAATATTAATGTTTGAAAAGAAGCATAACTATTCTAAAATATGAATTTATAACAGAACACTAAAGATATAATTAAACAGTCCCTTTGTTTACATAACCGCAAAAAGGGATACGATGATAAACGCAATCATAGATATTGCACCAGTAAAGCCTAATTGAATCCTTGTAGATGATGATGATTCACCACAATTTGAGCTTCCATAGTAACTTGCCAATCTGCATGGTTTGCATTCTTGAGCTTTTGTTTCACGACCAAAATCAGAATAAGACCCAGGTTTACAGAGAAGCCCTTCACAATCAAAATCACCAACATCACCATCCATCCAGTCTGATTTTGTACAAATTGATGGATGTATCCCTGAGATGTGATTTTCTCTTAAATATATAGTCATGAGATCAAAACGTACAAGCTCGCCTGGAATTGTCCCAGTTAATCTATTGGACGACAAATCCAAAAAGATTTCATCACTTGCAGCAACGTCTTTCAGTAGGGTGCTTGGAATTGTTCCAGTCAATTTATTGTCAGAGAGATCGAGAGATATTAAATCTGGATGGTCAGAAAAGTCAGGAAGTGTTCCTTCAAACTTATTGTTTCCTAGTCGAAGTTTTTTCAGATTGGTCAATTCACCAAGTGATGGAGGGAGGGGTCCACTCAAACTATTATCTGATAATGAAAGCGATACCAAGTTCACCAAATTTCTCATTTCATCATCTGGTACTAAGCCTTCAAGATTGTTGAATCTCATGTCAAATTCAGTTAAGCTTAAAGCTTTCCCAACACCTGATATTGACGTTGTTGATGTAGAGTCGAGGAGCAAGCTTGATAACTTCGTGGCTCTTTCAATTTCTTCAAAACCAAAAGTAATTGGATTGGAATAGAGCCAAAGCCACTTCAAATGCTCAAGTTGGAACAATTCTTTTGGAGGGGTTCCTATGATATTGTTCGATCCCATAAGAATGGAATCTACTAAGCCCTCGTCATGGCATGAAATACCAAACCAATCGCAATAATCCTTATCTTGATCAAGCCAGTTTTCAGAATTTTTCCAATATTCTCCACCACAAGTATGGAAAAATAATTCCAGAATTTCTCTCTCCTTTTCCTTTGTTCTAGATCCACATTCCAATGCTCCGTAGTATGGTAGAACTGATATACCAATACATTCTTCACATGGGGACTCATCGGTTGATTGGCGTCCGTACATATTAAAAGTTCCAGGGGGGCATAGAATAGCATCGCATTGATAGTCTTCGACCATTCCGCCCATCCATCCTCGCTTCTGACATAGATCAGGATGCATCCCTTCAATTCTGTTTCCCGATAAATCAATGTTCAACAATTTGAATTTTGCTAATGTTGCTGGGATAGTTCCTTGAATTAAGTTTGATTTGAGAACAATATTCACTTCTCCTAATGTATCTCCAATTCCAGACAGAAAGTCAGATGGAATCGAGCCTAATAAAAAGTTTCCACCAAGATATAAATTCATCAGTTCAGGAGAGTTATTAAATGAAAGTAACGGCCCTGTGATTCCTCTGTTGAATCGGGAAAATGAATCGATGTAAAGGCCTTGAAGACTTCTAAGCTCGCCTATTTCTTTTGGCAATGTGCCGCTAAAATCATTTTCGGACATTGCTAGCACCCTTATTTTTGAAAGATTACCGATTGAGAATGGGATCTGACCAGTCAACCCGTTCCCTGAACAATGAAACTCTTCAAGAGATGCTAGTTGGCCAATATCTGGTGGAAGTGGTCCTACAAGGTTGCTATTGGCGATGTTTAAATACTTTAGTCTCGGAAAAGAAAACAACTCTTGCGGGAGATTGATTCCTCCAAAGTCATTATCTTGCATACTCAAAGAGACTAGTGCATCATCTACATCTCCTATACCAGTAAGAGAATTCACGTTTGTTTTGTCAATGTTGATAAAGCTGAGCTTTCTGGCGCTTCCCACATTTGTAAATTGAACTTCCAAGTCCGGATTATCTTGAACCTCGAGATGGGTAAGGGCCGGAAGCGCGTACACAGAATAAGGCAGTGTACCGATGAGATTGTTTGAACCTAACTGCAATTTTGTGACATGTTTTCCACCTTCTTCTGAAGCACAAACCACACCATACCAATCACAAAAGTCAACATTTTTGTTGCCCCAGTTACTGTTATCAGTCCAGTCACTGCCTCCAACTTCGTCATAAATATTGATCAACACATCAATTTCAGGAATATCGTTGTCGAATAATACATTTGAACCATCACTGCATTCAACACTTCCAAAGTGCGACGCAGCACCATCGATCTTACATGGCTTGCAAATCGCATCCTCAGTTGGTTGTCTTCCGTATTCATTGTAGGTCGAAGGTGGACATAGAATTGCAGAGCAATGATATTTGCCAACTGATCCGGATAACCAGCCGTTCTTTTTACAAAGGCCTTCTCCGATGCCACTGATCATGTTTCCTGCAACATTAAATCTTAAGTTGTCGAATTCCCCAAGTTCTTTTGGAATAATTCCAGATAGTTTATTTAAAGTAAGATCGACTCTAATTGCCTCTGTCTTGTCAATTACTCCACTCAAAAAGTCAACAGGAATGTTTCCAGTCAAATCATTTGAACCTAAATAAAGTTCCTTGACTTTTTTCCAACCAGAAAATGATAAAAGCGGCCCTGTGAGTTCAGGTTGAAATCCTAATGCAAATACATCTATATTTGCAAGATTATTGAGCTCCGATGGTAATGTCCCTGTGAAGAGATTTTCAGCTAGAGTAACAGTTTCAAGATTAGAAAGTTGTCCTAATTCACTCGGAAGTTGTCCAGATAACATGTTGTGAAACAAAAATAAAGTATTTAGCTTTGAAAGTTGACCGATTTTCGTAGGAATCAGTCCTGAAAATTTGTTGTAGTTTGCGTATATTTCCGTTAAAGAGCCCAATTCAAATAATGCATCGGGGATTTCTCCTTCTATTTCATTATTTGTAAGATGAATAATTTCCAATCCAGGGGCTTTCCCGACTCCTTTAATAGATGTGAGTCCCATGTCTGACAAAACGAGTTCTTTCAGTTCTGCTGCATTTTCAATACCCTTAAAAGAAAACTGCACTGGATTTCCTTTCAAATTAAGAGATTGTAGAAATTTCATGCGGAAGATTTCCATTGGTACTTTTCCAACCAGTCCATTACTTTCAAGGTTTATTGAAGTGACCTTGTTATCAGTGCATTGAACGCCATGCCATTTGCATGGATTAGGACCTTTGAGCCAGTTTCCATTTCGTAACCAACTGTAACCCCTTGTTTCTCTGTAAAATAGCTCCAAAATTTCTCGGCCTGAGGCGTTAATATAATCGTCAGGATTATACTCCTCGATATTAGACACGCTATCGTCATCATCATATTCAATACCACAGGCTGTACTGCCAAAGTATACGTTCTCGGGACATGGAAGGCATGGATCGCTAGTTGGTGATTGCCTTCCTTCCGAATTATATGATTTCGGGGGACACAAAATTCCAGAGCATTTAAAGCCTCTTACGTCGCCATGCATCCAGCCTGACTTAGAGCATAAAGAAGTTGAAAGTGAGTCAATTCGATTACCAGCGAGATCAATTGTTAGCCTTTCAAACGTTGCTAGCTCAATGGGTACATCACCCCTAATATCATTGAATCGTAAGTCAACTTCGATTGAATCGTCCTTATCAGCACCATTAATAAATGTTGAGGGAATAGTTCCTGATATGCTATTAGAGTATAGAAATAATTCACCTAGATTAGTGAGTCCTGAAAAGTCTGGAAGTGTCCCAGTGAATCCTTTTCCACCATATAGACTTTGCTGTGACAGATCAAGATGCTGAATATTTTGCAGGTCCGATAAACTAGCAGGTAACTCGCCTGTAAATGAGTTTTCATCAAGGCGAAGATATTCTAAATTTGAAAGTTGCCCAATCCATTCAGGAACTTTGCCTGTAAGACCACACGAAAAACACGAAAAATATTTCAGGTTTGATAATTCCTTCATATTTACAGGGAGTTCACCAGAAAAGAAGTTGTCAGAAAGATACAAAATTTCAAGTTGACTTAATGAGAAAAGAGCTTCTGGTATAGTATTCTGGAAGAACTTGTTGGACATTAAATGGAGCACACTCAAATTACTAGCTTGCTCTATACCTTTCAAGGATTTTAGTCCTATATCATCAAGGTTAAGATATTCCAGGCTTTTTGCTGCATTGATACCATCAAATGAGAATTGAATATCATTGTATGAAAAGTCGATTTCGCGTAAGGATGGGAGGGAAAATACATCTGATGGAACTGGTCCTGCCAGCCCATTTCTAGGGAGACTTATTGATTTTATGGAAGGTTCCTCAGACGATACACAAGTAATACCGTACCAATCACAAATGCTAACGCTGGTATCCATCCAGTTTGCATTTACTTTCCAATCAGATCCCGACAAAGCCTCATAAAAGTTTGAAAGAATTTGCTCCTCAAGAAGAGATTGTTGTTTTTGATCTGAAATACAAGATATGCTACCATAATATGGAGCTGTCAACATTCCCGGACATGGTTCACATGCAGCATCATTAGTGTGTCTTCCAAACTCATTGAATGTGTTTGGAGGACACAAAATCCCGTCGCATTGGTAAAGCCCCACGTCTCCGTTCATCCAATCTTCTCTCTCACATATACCTAGGTCAACAGCCTCAATTTTATTATCTTCCACATAAAATTGCATCTTTGAAAAACTTGAGAGTTCAGCTGGGACACCCCCCTCTAAATCGTTTGAAACTAAGTGGACATCGATAGGGTCTGCTTTATTCTTGATTCCACCTAAGAACGATTTAGGAATGGTCCCCGTCAAACTGTTTGATTGTAAGTATAACCCTTTGAGAGACGTCAAAGCCGAAAAATCGATTAACGGCCCAGTGATTCCTCTACCATTCCTTTTGTTATTGCCATCTAAGGAAAGGATCTCAAGCTTTTCCAAATTATTCAATTCCTCAGGTAGTGTTCCTGATAGGTCGTTATCGGAAAGTGTTAAGAGAGTTAAGTTCTTTAGATCTCCAATTGTGCTTTAGATTAAAGGGAAAAAAAGGTTAAAATAGGTATATTGAAAGAAAATTCAGGATGAATGTATTCACGTACTCTGGGATTTGACCAGTAAGTTGGTTATGTAAAAGATAAAGTTCCTCAAGATTAACTAGAGTATTGATTTCTTGAGGAAGTTTGCCGGTGATTTCATTGTAGTTGAGGTATAGCTCTTTCAAATTTGATAGACGCAATAAATCAGTGGGAAAGGACCCAGGGAGATTATTGTCTGTCGCATGTAAAAACTCGATTGCCGGTGCTCTATGAATGCCTTCAAAAGTAGTCAAGCCTGTCTCTGAAATTTGGAGGTATTTGAGATTTGAAGCATTTTCTATACCATCAAAAAGAACAGTAATTGCATTCCCTTTCAGCTTAAGAGTTTCCAAATAAGGTAGTCTCCATGTTTCAGACGGTATTTCCCCATAAATTCCATTATCGGTAAGGTCAATCTCAACAACCTTATCCTCAACATCCCCTGGCTCACATGATACACCATACCAATCACAAATAGGTGCAGCTTCGTTTAACCAATTCAAATTATTATTCCAATTACGACCTCCTGTCATGTAAAAGATAATTTCTAATAAATCTCTTTGACTAAATGTATCAAACCCAGACTTATCAAAAAGGCAAGAAGTCGCCCCAAGAAAAGGTGAAATGCCTTTACCAACAGAAGAGCATGGTTGGCAAGGAGAAGCACTAGTGGACTGCTTTCCAAAAGAGCTGAACGTCTCAGTTGGACAAAGAATAGCATTGCATTTAAAAGAGGCTACTAATCCATTTTGCCATTGCTCTTTTGCGCAGAGCTCTTTAGGAATACCTCCAATTCTGTTGTCCGTGAGATCAATTTCAAGGTTATTAAAGCGTGTATAATCGAGCGGAATATCTCCTTCTAATTGATTTTTACTCAAACCGATGATAATTTTACCACTTAATTTCTCAGAATTTGATAGGAGATCAGGAGGAAGGTTTCCAGTGAAAGAATTAGAATCAAGATATAACTCAGTCAATTGCTTGAGTTCTGAAAATGAGGGAATGGGTCCAGATATCCCTGCCCCAGATTTTCCAACTTGATGAATAGAAATCAACTCCAGATTTACTAATTGATTCAATTCTGTGGGGATCGTTCCTGTGAAATCATTTTCTGCAATATCAAGGACCAAGAGGTTGGATAGAGACCCTATTTCTGAGGGGATCTTCCCGTTAAATCCACTTCCATAAGCCCGTAGATACAGTAATTGCGAAAGATTCTCAATACCTGATGGAATAGGCCCAGCAAAGTCGTTATGCGAAATGAGGAGTGCGCGCAAAGACTGAATCTGAAGAATTTCATCTAGGGATGATGTATTAAGGTTTTTGTTGTTACCAATATCAAGCATATCCAACTTTGACGCTCTGGAAATACCTTTCACTGATGCAAGGCCTGTAGATGCTAAGTACAGTTTTGTAAGACTTTTCGCATTTTCAATTCCAAGAAAGGTAAATTCAATATTGTTTCCACTGAGGTCTAAAAATTCCAAAGAATCCAGCAAAAAGATCTCTTGCGGTACTGTGCCCATGAGCTCGTTGGCGGAAAGAGAAATTTTTGTAATGACAGGATTTCCAGAAGCATCATTACTATCACATGTGATTCCATACCATTCACAAACAGAATGATCTGGACTCAACCAATTGGTTTGTGATTTCCAAAATTTACCATCTAAGGATTCATAAAATTTTTCCAAAGCTGCTCTATCAGACGATACAGCCGTTATAGACGCTCCACAAATAGAACTACCAAAAAAGTCGGCATTTTCAAAGGTACACGTTTGACATTTTGAAGATTCAGATGTTTGTCTCCCTGCCTTTGAATATGTTCCAGGAGGACACATAATTGCATCACATCCGTAGCGCCCAACATCTCCATTTTGCCATTTGCTTTGTTTACAAAAAGATTTTTGCAAAGAATCAATCTTATTTTCAGCAAGATTAAGTTCCAAACGGGGAAAACGAAGGAGACTTTCAGGAATTGATCCATGTAGATTATTGAAAGAAAGGTCAACTGTCACTTCTTTTCCTCGGTTACGAATTCCCGATAGAAATTGATTGGGAATATTTCCAGTAAGAGCATTGTTGGACAAATATAACCCTTCCAGCATAAAATTATTTGTGAAGGAAGGTATAGGCCCCGAAAGACCAACAGATTCTTTTTTATTATTTTCTTGAAGGGCTACAATTGTCAGGAAAGAAAGATTATTGATTTCTTTGGGGATTGTTCCTGTTAGTGCATTCCGGGCCAGGGCTATACTTGTAATTTGGGAGCAAAGACCAATTTCAGTGGGGATGGGACCTGAAAGTTCATTGTCTAATACAAAAAACTCTTCAAGATTACGCATTTTACGAATTTTGGGGCTAAGGGGACCGCTGAATTTGTTGAAATTAGCATAAAGACCCTTCAGAGAACGTACTTCATACAGCTCCTCAGGAAAAGGGATACTCAGGCCACTCTCGGTAATATGCAAATATTCTAATGATCTAGCGTTTTGAATTCCGTCAAAACTGGAAATCATAATTCCACTAAGCTTCAATACTGATAAACTAAAAGCGTTTCCTATTCCTTCGAATGAAAAAGTCATTCCTGGATTGTTCTTCATCTCTAGTGTTTGCAAATAGGGCAGGTTAAACAATTCTTTGGGTGGGGTGCCACTAATCTTATTATCCTGTAAATCTATAGATCGGACAAGACCAAATCGAGCACCATCCGAATAACACTCAATACCAAACCAATAGCATACGTGCATTTCACTAAACCAATTTGTGCTCTTTCTCCATCTTTCTCCAGAAGTCTCTTGGTAAAAATTCAAAAGTATTTCCTCTTGTTCGGCTTGTAGCGCTGTGTTATTACTAGTAATATTATTATAGTAGTAATAATCATCATCATAAGAGTAATAGTCGTCGTCATTTCCACGAAATGTGTTGTAATAATCGTCAGTTCCGTTGTCACCATAATACCCACCAGTGTCATTGTAATAGCCACCACTGGAGTTACCATAATATTCATCATCAGCGTAATAATCATCTACGCTTGCATTTTTGTTGTAATAATATCCATTTTGAGCTGCTGCCTTTTCAAAATTTGACAAAAAAAGAGTGGATAGGGGTAGGAGAACCTTCAAGCACTGAGACATCCTGCCTTTCCAATGAAGGTTCATCTTATATTGTAGAAAATTCTTGCTCCTTTATTAATTGAACACCAAATTCTAGAATGTCTTTCCTTAGCTTTTTATTGAAAATGAAGGTACAGGAGTGATCTTATCAATGAAGGAGTGAAATATGAAGTAGGAAGAATTACAAAGTGTGAAATGAATCTTTCGAAAAAAATGATTTACTCCCACTGTGAAAATGAATATATAACTTCCTAAGTTTCCTTGCATGACGATTTTGTAACCTTTATCTATTTAGACAGATTCAAAAATAATACCAACTTTTTAAATAGCTTTTTCGCCAAAGATACTCAACGACACAATCAAGAGCTATGGATTTATTGCGTCCTGATCATACCTAAGTTGATATAGAGATGTTCTCATTTTCATATTATGTATTCATAAGTCTAGAACAGATCGCATGCAATTTATATTATTAAGACTTTATTTAGGAAAGATCCTTAACTGAAGGGATACAATTCACATTATTTAGAAACGTGTTTTTTATGCTTGTCATTAAATAGACGTTGCCAATGCGTTGATCATTTATACAATACTTAAGAACACTCAATTCAAATTCGCCAGGAAAAAATATTCTTTAAGTAAATTGAATCGTTAAAGCTTTATGTACCTTTTTATGAAAACATGAGAGATATTTGTTAAAAACTTACGTACCGTTATGTTATGTTATAATTGAGAGCTAAGGAAACTCTCAAGAGAGATTCGAGTACGTAGCTGCTTCATCCAGGTTTTACTTCCAATTGTTCTTTGATTGCGCTCAAAACCTAAAAGGGAACCAATCAGCAGATTGCCGAGAGTTGTTATAGATTTCAAGAAATTCTTTCCAAAAAAGTGTTCACGTATTGCGTTTTTTCCAAATAATTTTAAAGGAACAAGCTCAAAATGTCATGCAACTGGCGAATCTTTCCAACACCTACATCATTGTATCAATATAACAAAAATGATACAGTTTTTGTTCGTTCGAAAACAGCCAAGGAAGTTGGAAAAAAGGGCAAAATTTTGGCTATTCATGAAATTCATAATAATGCAATCATCGATCCAGACATGAAAAACTCCAAAAAACGAAATCGAAATGATCAGCTCAAGTCGAACTTGAATCCATCCACAAAATCCAATTTACAAACAAAACATTCGTCTTCCAATATATGCAGGTATGAAATTCAATTTACCCATACTATTGGTACCAAGAATAGAAATGTACAAACCTATACAAAAGAACATCGACTTACACGATTAGCACCTATATTTTATCGAAACACACCAAGGCCATCAAACCACCCAAAATCGTATAATGAAACAACAATCCTATTAAGTCGAAGTACTGAATCCTATCGTCTTATGGCAGCATCCCAAACACTCCAAGAAGAACAAGATCCTTGGAATGTATTAGAAATAGGATGTTCATATGGGAAATGCACGCAAATCTTATCTAAATACGCTCATCATGTGATTGCTATTGATACATCTTTAGAAGCTATACAAGATGCTAAAGAGTTAGTTAGAAAACAAGATGAATATTATTGGAAGAAGAATAATGTTGACTTTCGTGTTTTAGACCCATTTATGCCTGCTGATGCTAATATATTAAAGGAAATGGTACGTAAATTATCCAAAAAATCCAGTGTGGCAGAGGATTACAAAGAGGGATTAATACCTTTGGATTGTGTGTTTATTGATATTGGTGGTAATCGAGATTTAGTATCAGTAGTTAGAATGATAAACTGGGTAAAAGAGACATTCCTCGTGAAGCTAATGGTAGTAAAAAGTGAAGAATTGGAAAAGGAAGCAGTATCCTATATAAAAGCATCTCCAAAAAAGGATTGTGATCCCTCGTTACAAGGATATCGATGTCCAATCTTTCAGGGAGTTGAATGGTTTGATTTATTAAAAAATCAAATGATAGAAACCAAAATGGAACTCGATTCTAAACAAATATTGCCAGGAGAATTATTGCTGAATTCTAACAAAAAGGATACAACAATAAAAATATTATATGCTCATCCACTTCAAGCCCCCTTGCGTTTTAGCCCAAAGAGTGATGGAAGGGTACCAATATGCAGATATCATAATTATCATCGCAATGGATGTCGAAAGGGTAATGAGTGTCCTTTTGATCATTCTATTTGTCATTTATGTTTATTAGATGATGGTCATGTTGCAAAAGATTGTCCCAACTTGTGCAACAGCGTCGTAACGTTATGACATTATTTTTAAACTGTTTAAAAATTCGTTGTTCTACTATTTGAATTAAGTTGTGTCAAAATTATTTATTTTGCAAATTCTAAATCAACAATAAAATGTGGATAATCTAATCTTTGCATTGGTATATATATTTATTATATAATCACTACTTTATCAATGTAATAAATCTCCTACATGTATAATATAAGAAATCAGAGCAAATAAAATTTGCAAAACAAAACAGAATGAAACAATATCCTATCTTCCATCCATGACATGACTTGGTTAGTCCTCTAACTCTCTAGCAATTTCTGCTTCGAGATCATCCAGTTCACTATCTCCGTCTCCTAGAGCTCCAAGGTCTAATTCATTAGCTAGATCAATAGCGTCCTCATCATTATTATTACTATTATTCGCTTCCTCGGATGGAACAATGATTTCATAATCTCTTTCAGGAGACATTGGAGCATTTCTTTCTGAAGCAGCAACATCTGTGGTAGAACTAGGAGGAGAAGATGCAGATTCTCTAGAGGAATATTTTTTATTATTTGATTGCTGGGAGGTTGGTGAAGATGACCCCATGGATGCTGAATCGAAGGTTATACTAACTTCATCTTCCTCTTCTGGAGATTCCCCTGCTGAAAGACTTCCTACATTAGAGGGTCTGGATTGCGATGAGTCAGTTGGTGCTGTAACAGGCGCAAAGAAGGGTATAGAAGTGATGAGACTACTAGATTGTTGTACTTTAGCGGAGGAAGATACAGTGGGAACATCCCATATTTCACTATTGGATAGACCAATATTAAAACGAATCATGGCACAATGAAAGAAATAGTTTTTCCAAAAGTAATACTCCTTATCTCCAGTTCCTATATGAATGTATTTCAAATACATATTTCGAAGTGAGCTGGTATGAAAATGACTTTTCAATAAGATAATCAATAAACAATTTTATGAAATTTAACTTACCTGAAAACTGTGAATGCATCTCTACTAGATTAGGATCCTCCCCGAATAATTTTTGAATAAGACCAACATGAGCATCTAAATCAAATTTACGCAACAAGGCTGGATACTCTTCTAAAGACTGTAAAGCCTTGGCCTCCGCTTCTAAATCATCATTTCCGTAAGGTCCCTTGAAAGTACTTTCATCTACACTTAATGCTAAAACCTCTTCTTGTGCTTCTGCTACCAATATCTCATGTTCTTCACTTCGTGTGTCCCAAGGTAGGAGTGATGCAAGTGCATCCTTGACAGATTCCTTTCGCGCTTCTTCTTCCTCAATTCGAGCCTGCTCTTGTGCGAGTTCAGGACTGCGGAGGGTTAATGATTGAAATAGGCCATTTACATGTTCTGTGGATGGTACAGCGTCCGTTATTTCTTTCTGTATCTGGGCTGTTATGTTATTGAACCAAGAATCCATTTTTACATTTAATTTATTAAGCTTTGCTGCAGTGGAGATGCAAGTTGACAAGGAATGTTTCAATCAGAACACTAGCAGAATATTTGTCGATAGCCAGGTCGGTCACAAAGTCTCACTCGTGATATGAGAATAAGTGATTCTTGAGACAGCTTCTTTGTTAGTTCTTATTGAAGCATTTCTAATTTTTTACTTAGTCACGTTTTGATAATTGGAATAGATCTGACATCATAAAAAATATTTACATAGACCGTTTTCAAATGCGTATGCCATCCTCCATAGACTTTTATATGTTCTCTTGAATCTTGTGGAACGTGGGGAGGTCATTTCAAAATATTAGAGCAGTAGAAACAGAATTTTTGAATCGAATATTAATTACCTACTTTATTACGCAAACATTTGAATTTGATAGTGTATATATATGAATATATGAATTATATTAAGTATTTTATCATCAAGCTACACCTGAATTCAACTTGAGCTAAGATCAATTCATCTATATTGCTTACGATAATAAATGAAAATAAAACTGTGAAATCAATTACGATATTAGAAATCCTTACTTAATGTACTAAAACATCCCTATTTCCTAAATGTGAAAGAGTAAATTTGAACAAATAGAGAATATAATAGGCTTCTTACGAATTTTCTTTTTCCCGCCATCCTGCAGACTTGAATGCATGACCCAAGGATTGTTTCTTTCAAATTGGCGAGACAAAAAATTACTAGGCATTGAAATTGAAATATCAATAGCCAAGAGCTAATTCTTTCACAATATTTATTGCCAGCAGTGAAATAAAAAATTCTAATCTCTGCTGCTCCTACAGTTATACTTCAAATGAGCAATACCATCAATATTCAAATTGACGACGGTGACCCAATTTCTCCAGAACTTGCATTAGTATTTATTTTCCCCAAAATAAATTCTGCATGGCTATTGCTACTTTCACTTATTGCTAATATTCTTCTCATTGTAGCCTTATCCATATTTCTCTATAAACGTCATGGATGGAGAAGATGGAATGATCAAGATCAACGTGTATACCATTATTATAATGATGGAAATGAACCCATATATGCTGGACAAATGATATCTTTTGATATGGATGAAGATGAGGAGTGCAGCAGAGATCCTCTTTCAAATTATGGAAAAAATGGACTGATAATCAGAGAACGTCACCGTTAATGAGGCTATCTGTCAACGAAAGATAGTGCTATCATGTTCTTAATATACGTTCCTATTAATTTTGGATTTGGTCTCTTCAAGAGTGAGAGGGAATTTCTTTAACAAATTTCCATCTTTGAGCTTCTATGTAAATAACTATACACAGTTTTTTCGCCACACACTGATGCAAGAGAAGTTGTTTTTGAATCAATGTATAAATTCATCATTACGCTTCTATTTTAAGGTGCGATCATTTTAATCAAATCAGGGTATATTCACCACAACTTAAATACAAATTCCATTCTTAATACATAAAATGTAAAGGGAGTATTTTGTAAAGTTTTTCACCGATCATTCTTCTAATTTGATTTGTGCACTAATTTCATTTATTAGATACAAGTTAATTGTAGAGCAGATTAATTGTGAAATGTAATCATGTTCTGTACTTAGTATATGCATTATTCTTTTGAATTACGTCATGTTTTTGTTCCTTATTTCAGTAACAGTAATACATTTTTAGCGGGTCAAGGCAGTGGTAGCCTTCTGGAAGAAAGATGGTCCAGAAGTGGTTTGGCCTTCTTTCTCGACCTTTTCAAAAGCAGCCTCAGAAGATTCAACATGTGTTTCTCTCCATTTTTCTTCCAAACGTTTTGGAATCTCTTTCATATTACCAGTTGGAAAGTATGAATAAAGGTATGCGAATTGTCCAGGGAAGATAGCATATTGTAGCAAAGGTTTCCAGAAAAAGGTTAGGTAACTCTTCCATGATTTGCCAAGATCGTCATGTGGACTCCATGGTGTATCGAAAGCATTGATAATTAAGTCACTAGCCAATCGGCTCAAAAACTGAACAATACTAACTCTTACAATCCTCTTTTTGTAGAAAGTTTTCAGAGATTCTTCAATTCTTTCTGTATTCTTACAAGCCGCCAATTGCTCAGTAAGAATGTAGGCATCCTCAATCGCCTGACATCCACCTTGGCCCAAATTTGGCATCATTGGATGAACAGCATCTCCCATTAGAACTGTGTTTCCTTGTGCCCAACTTCTAAGAAGCTCGGGTGCACGATCATACAAATCTCTCTGTTCTACACTTTCTGGTGGTGTTGAGTCTAAAACAGTCATAATCTCATCAGACCATCCTTCATGCAATGATTTGACGTATTCTACAAGGTTCTCCTCTGGATTTGCTTGTTCATCACGTACGGATCCTCCCCTTTATATATGAAGAAAGTAGAAAAAAACATCATCAGCAATGAAAACAAGCACAATCAGAATTACTTTTCTAACATTTTAAAAACTCAGCAAATCAATTAATTGCACTTTTTTGATAACTCACCATCCAGATGGAGCTTTTTTGGTTCCTGGTGGGAGTGCGAAGAAAGCATACCATTGAATACGTCCCTCTCCAACATCTGAGGTAACGAAGTAACGTTGTGGTCCAATGTATACTTTGTATCCAGTCTCATAATAATCGGGAGTCTTAAGAACAGTCTCACCTGTGCATCAAGAAATAAAGTCAGATAATTTTAGTGGGCTTTTCTTACCTAGAGTAGAAAGGATAGATAGAAATAATTACACTTACCAGCAAAGACAGTGTATCCGGAGTAAGTACAGCCTTGTCTCCGTTTCAAGTCAGTTGAGCTCTTTTTGATCTCTTCACCGTACATTTGAGCCCTAACAGCTGACCAAATTCCATCTGATCCAACCAAAACATCACCGTGTGCGGTAGTTCCGTCTTTGAGTGTAACATCAACACCTTTTCCTTCTCCTAGATTTTCATAGGACACAACTGGATTTCCATTTTGGATGAAGTCTGGCTTGATTTTTTTACATTCGTCAATGAGAATTTCTTGCAAATCAGGTCTATTGATGACGCCTGTGTATGGGAGTCCATATAGATCAGCACATTCCTTGAGAGGAAATTTAACGAACCAATCAGCTGGTGCATCTTCATTGATCAAATAATCCAAACTATCACCAGTCATACGGAAAGATCCATCTGCCCTTAGACCATCTTTGATTCCACATGCACGTGTTCCAGTGAAGGTAAATTTTTCCATTACTCTATCGAAAAGGGTATCATCAATTTCTTTGAGAACTGACAATGCATTTGAGGCAAATTGAATGGGTCCACCAAAACGAGCAAATGCAGCTGTTTTTTCATATACAGTTACATCAAATCCTTTCTTAAGCATACATAGTGCAGTTGTTAGACCACCAACACCTCCACCAGCAATAACTACTTTCAATGAACGACCAGGTCTGGCAGGAAGACCAAGTTCCTCAAAAGAGGGAGTTTCCAAGGGCTCACTTGACATACGGAGAGTTGTAGAAACTTTTCCTAGATTTCTATTCTTTGCCATGAAGGTTGATGGTGATGTAGTAGAGGGCATGGTAAAAGCATTAAGTGCTAATGCTGATGATGCAAGTAGCACACATGATAGGCTGAACTTCATTTTTGATTGCTGTTATTGTTATTGTTGCAGATTAAATCTTGTACAATGTCAAGCGCCGAATGATGCTGCAAAATTAATATAAATATGTTGGCATGTGAAAAAGGTATTTTCCTGATACGTTCAAGTTGAAGCCATGAAAATTAGTACGTGAGAAGCAGGATTGGCAAATGAGCTTCACATGTAACTTGCGTAAATGATTCGAGCCAAGCTTACAAAAAAAACGTTTTCTTCACTAGAGATCATAGCTTATAGTATGTATACTACAGCAGATGGATTGAATGAGTAGACAAATAAAAAAGAATATGACCACGTGTAAGCTGAGAGGATCTCTAATGAAAACATCTCTTTGGATATAGCATTGATTGGGCTTTTGTAAAATGAATTATATAGTTTCCAATGAAAAAGATTGATTCATTTTAGAAAGATTTTGAAGACATTTTTGAGAATGCTAGATTTAAAGGATAAACCAAATAAAAAGGAGCTGATTACTCTTTTTATAAAAACATATTATGTATTAGTACATCGCCCCAACGCATCAACAAGGACTGGTGCCGGAGTGGTTAACGGGACAGACTTGAAATCTGTTGGCGTAAGCCTCACAGGTTCGAATCCTGTTCAGTCCGCTTTTTGTCACAGGGTGCGAGATTCAATTTTTACTCCTCCATTCTTTTATATCTTCATTGCACAAAGACAAGGCCTATTAATCATCTCCCAAAGAGCAATGTGAACGAAAACATGATGAAGAAGAAACCATTAAAGTTTTCCATCCTACTTTTGCTCATTTTGATAGTATACTATTCACAACTCTCCGCTATTTCATTCGAAGACGTTAAAAAAGATCTTCTGACGATATCACCACAACCACTCATCAAAACTAAAGCCAATAATAATGGCGAGCCTTTGCAGCCTTTATCACCAATATATTCCAATGATACCTTCCCAGTCATCTTTCGTCGACCTGCAATTTATTCCGCTGCTGAAATAAGAAACGTTGTTAATACTAGAGCTACACTGATACTTGTAAATACGACTAAACCTTTCTTCATTTGCATGCCACCAAAGACAGGATGCACGAGGATGAAGGGACTTGTTTCTTTTGCGAATGGCGGTCCCAACTATTTTACAGATATGGAAAGTAAGCCACATCGTGTCCACTTTGAGAATCCATTCATAGTCCAATTTATGTTACCTAGACTCAGCCCAACAAACAAACTTATACATCTCCAAACATCACCAAGAGTGCTCATCACGCGTAATCCTTATGTTCGTTTTTTGTCAGGCTACTTTGACTTTTGCAGAAGAAACAAAAGAAAAATACGAAAAAAGAATCAATCACACGGTATAAGTTTTGAGGAATATGTTTCAATGGTAGAGAATGAAGCTTTTGAAGACTATAATGTTTATCATGATCATCATCTTAAATCGATCTCTTATATTTCTGATTATTCAAAAGTTCGATACAGCACCATTTTAAGACTTGAAGAGCAAGACTTATGGTATCAATCCCTTGTTAAAAATTTTGGTCTAGAAAGTGCCATAGACAGACTTAAACAAGAAAAAATTGATTTTTATTCTCCAAATACATTCGAAAATTCAACAATATTGGAAAAAACGATGCAGATTACTAGAATATCGTCATGGAAAGGTCAATCAGGCAAAGATAAGCATGACAATGATTCAGAACATAAAATTTTTGAATTTTATACACCGACTCTTGCTCGTAGGGTTTTTGATTTGCATAGGGAGGATTTTGAGCATTTTGCATACCCTGCATGGGATGGAGATCCTTCTAGTTTCCGGATTCTTTGATTTGTAAATTCATCCGCTAATTGTGCCTCGGCACTGTCTGGGTTCTACCTAATACTGCGAAAGAGAAAAATCGAGGTTTTTTGAAGTACAGTAATCTAGTTTGATAGAAATTATTATCACATGTTGATTAAGTTTGTTTTCTCTATTTAGTACGAACAATATAAATTAGATTCTATCTTGCACTCAACAAAAATACATTTATTAGCGGTTTTCTCATAAACAAAACGAAGGTAATTTCACATAAGTTTTACCAGTTGAATCCATGATGCATCGAAAATGTACTTTTATCATATCCCAAATGTCCAATGTCTCCTAACATTCGGCAACTAACAGTTCCAGTTGGTCGTACAGTAAAATAAGTAAGAGAGCAATTGAAAGTACATAATCGCAACCAAGCCTCAGGATGAAGTTGAAGCGCCCTACAAAAAAAGTAACGAATGACGTTGGCGTGACACACAATAATCTCAAATTCGTGTTTTGTATGACCTCGAGTATCGTCTTTTGATTCTGCTTCTTTGGAGGAAACTTCTTCATTATGATCAGATTCATCCTTTCTCCGTGTTGACATTGGTGCTCGATAAAAATACTTTCGAAAGGCTTCTTCAATTCGCGGATGATTTTCATCAATTCTTTCAATGGTAGATTCTCTTACTGTACCACATGGAATATTATGACAAGGCCGACCTTCATTTAGTAGTGGATCAGGTTCTGACCGTTCTATGTCTGGTAAATGTTTTGCAATGATATTGGCTGTTTCTTTGGCTCGAGCCATATTACTAACTCGAATTACTTTTACATTGCATGGGCCAAATCTTTCGTCTTCCTCAATACCCCTAATAATTTCAGCAAGTCTTTCTCCTGTTTTATCCGCTTGATCACTGGATTGTAAAGTAGCAAAAGAGTTTAAGAAGTGCACGACAAAAACTATTGTTTTTTGTTCTGAGTATTACTCACCGACCCAATGGTGTCAATAGTCTTTTCTCATCTTCCTGTATTGAAAAAGTACAAAGTCAAAAATTAGAATCAATACTCAAACGAAATTTTGAAAAGAATTGGAAGACCTTACTCTGTGAGTTTCATCATATTGTCCATGCCGGATAAGTATAATGTGTCGTGTTACACCTTCTTTTCTAATCTTTCGTTGATCAACATCTCCAGAAGGCTTCAAATCATCCCAGTTTGCATCCCATAGTGCTGGATGTGCCATTTTTGATTTCCACAATTGACGTTCAGGGAAAAGTCCGTGAAAGCTTTTATTATTGGAGGCCTTCTCATTGTCGATCATCACCGATCCGTTTTTTCTGACTTCTCCCAATGAATCTTTTTTTTCTTGTTCTAGAGCACTACAAGCACTTTTCATCACATTCCATTTTTTCAGTTTTTCATCATTAGTGAGATTATACAAGGCAAAGCATGCTGTTGGTGCAATCACTTTGATTTGATTGCCAAACCTGAAACTGAACGCCATGCCTGCGTGAAGACACTAGTAAAATTGTGTGAATGCAATAGCACTCTAAATTTATGTACCCTCTGAAGGGTTACATTTTTGACAGGATACAGCTATGTACACCACACGAAGCAGTTTTCATTTAATGCAAAATCTTCAAAAACGTCCTAATTACCACAGGAAAAGTCATTATGGACTAAAATGTACCCAGAAGTTAACGTTTCAGTTGAGCTGGACTCTACTTGCTAAAGCAATTTTTGTATAGATTTAATAACGGTCATATTTTTCCAATCATTTCATTGGCTTCTCTGTAAAATGTACACCTTTTCTATAATATGTGTCTTTAAGCAATAAGGAATTTCGATGAAAGAGCAAATTTCTTCGTTCGATTACTCGTTGGATAATGAGTATTAGAGTCAAGACTATCGAAATCATTCTTCCTTGGAATTCCTTTTGGTATATCGGAAAAAAATTATTATCGCCAACGTCGATCTTATTCTAAGTAATTTTTGTGATATAATAAAAAGAAGCTATTCATCTATTCATACATATGCAATACCGCATATAGCTAATTATGTTGTATGTCATTGATTTATTGATTCAGATACTTATGAGCAAAAGATTCTAGCCAACACCGCAGACATATTGCGCACCCTCTATGTATTCTTAAACAAAAGTAATAATTGTTACTATAAGAATATATTGTCCTAGGTGGAACAAAAAGTGTAGGAAATGTCAGGAATACCTACCACAAGCGGCACCTTCCAGCCCATGCAACACCGCAGTGGGACTTTAAGAGAGAGGCTTCATGGATATACAAGGCAAACTCTGGGTGCAGGAGGAAGTATAAATGAAGCTGTAAGTTTACCAATCTTGTTATATTTTCAAGGCGTGACTGCTTTCCTTTGTCGAGTGTCTTTTCCAATTGATTTAAATCCATGGGTTTGAAAGTCCCCCTCAAGAATAACTTACATTTGCATTTGTGTCTTTATTTCTATTAAAGGTTGCTCTTCCACCCGGTGAATCATGTGCAGGTTGGGTAGCAGTACACGCAATAGACTTTTTCAATGATATCTCTACAATATGGGCTGTGATAGCGAATGATCCCTATTTAAACAGTTTTAAACCTGGGGAAGGATTCCCAAGTGGTGTGGAATACAGGTGGAGTGACGCGACAAGCCGAAATTCTCCAACAGTTTCTGTGTCAGCACCTGTTTACATTGAAAAAGTTTTAGCATGGATAGCCGATCAGATCAATGATGAAACTAAATTTCCAGATGATGATGATGAAGCAGAATCATTACGGGTTTTTCAGACTCCAGCATTTGCAGCACTTTGTGGGCAGATCTTTCGTCGTCTTTTCCGCGTTTATGGTATAATTTATTCGTCATTCTTTGGGACACTAGAGGCTTTAGGCATGGCACCTCATCTAAATACGTGTTTCAAGCATTTTATTTTCTTTTGTACGGAATTCGGATTATTACCAGAGCGTGAAATTGAACCCTTGGAAGTCCTAGTGAACCCCATTCGCAAAAAGTATCGCATGAACAGAGCAGCTAATAGTTCGCGCAGGTAACTAACTTTCAGGCGCAATGAAACAAACGACAAAGTGTTAATTTCGTGACATAAAATATGTGAAATTTCAGGGAGGTATTTTGAATGTTTCAATATCAAAGATGAAGCACTTTTTTTGATGATCAAATTGTTAAAAATCTCCTTCTCTTTCTGGTCTTCCCTGTTGCAACAAATCATCACTGAGTAACAAAACGAAGATCGATTTGGTAATTTTTAATCTACGATGTGATACCCATTCAAGTAGAATGAACCGTTGATCCAGATAAGTACAGTACTATTTTTGATGACACAAAAATAATCCGTGAGGAGAACAATAGAATAGAATCGACCGTAGATGTGAAAATAAAAAAAATTAAATTGAGAACCAATTTCTTCAAATCAAATGTCATGACAATTATTTTAGTTCTGTAAGCTGTTCAATACAGAATTTCTCTTTGTTTATTTTTATGATGTCCCTTTCGAAGAAATCTATGAATGCCACAACAAATCTTTTGCAGACCAAGTATCTCAGAAACTTTTTTGCGTTAATGTATCAATGAATCCATATCAATTGAAAATTGAAGTTGCCTTAAAGGCAATCAAATAATTTATTTTAGGAAGACGATAACGATTTTCTCTTATAATACTTAACATGTGTAAATATTTGTCAACTACAAAAATGGTCCATCACCGAAAAGACCAAAACATTCTGTAACATATCCTGATCCAAACTCAAGTTTTTCTGCATTCTCGCATAATTTAGAAACTTGTCCGGTGTTTCCAACGACTTCATCTATGAGAAAACTAAACAAAAACCCAAACGAAATGATACCTAATGCTCCGAATACTAATAATGCTCCAGGACCATCGTTTTCGTCGTTTGGATCAATGTCAAGAGCCCCTGCACCTGGAACATTCGTTAAAACTCTATCACGTACTATTCCAGCCCAATTTTCTTCTTTTCCATCCATATTCAAAGGACGCCTTGAAACATCTAACCAACTTGCTAGTTCTTGAGCAACTTTTCGATTCAAAAGTCGTGACATATCCGATTCTCTTATCAAATCAATTGACTCCTTAATTGATATGCTAAGTATTGAAACATGGTTTGAATTCTTTTGTTCGCTAATTTTCAATTGTGTATTACCCTCTACAACATTTAAAGGTAAGTCTATGCTACCTGTTTGAAATGCCTTTTGAAAGACTTGAGCAACACCATTCCAACTAAACTTGGAGATGCGACTTGGATCAGGGACTTTTGTTTGAATATCCCAGTCCAGATTATCCGCGAGCTCATATAACCAAACTGAACTAGGACTGATCCAAGATGTTTGCCAACGGATATTATATTCTTCAATTGTTTTTAAAGCAGATCCGCTTACTACTCTTTCACACCTTAGAGTTTTACATTCGTAACGATCAAAAAGTTGTACACAATCAGAATATCTCTTCGATGTGTATGCTATGTAATCTTGTGCAGATATTGGGTCACCTGCACTTTGCAAATCCGAGGAAACAGTTACAAAACAAGGGATTGGATTGCTTTTATCGTTACTTGATTCTGCATTTAGTTGTGGAGATTTTATCTTTTCAAATAGAGCTGGTGGGAGGGTCGTTGCATCTTTGTTGTTACTTCGGATGATGGATGAAATATCTGCTGTGAAAGCTTTGATTGAAAAGCAATTGAAACAATTTATGGATGCAAATGCTAAAAATAGACGAAAGAAAAAGCGTAATGTCATCTTCATGTCTGCTTCGTCTCCTGAAAACGCTGAAAAAATCGTTAAGTCTCCTTCGACAACAGAAGGAAAGCACGTAGGTTTTTCTTTGTGGAATAAGAAAGCTACTGAAGTTCCAGACAAAGTTGAGAATTGAAAACGATATATGCCGTTTCAACGTGCTATATATATATTGTAAATTAACTATACTATTTGAATTTATGCTTTAAAATCTGTATTATTAATGTTGACTATAAATATGCAGAAATGCTTACAATTTCAAAAAGAACATGGAGGGACGCTGAGGAGACGGGCCACAGTCTCCTCAATGTTTCCTTCTGTTACGCCCATATTTTGTCTTTCTCGTTTTTCAATCAATTTCTTCTTTTCCTGATTTTCCGCCTCAAACGCATACATTAGAGCCTTTCCTAGCAAAAATCTCATATGATTCAATGAGAAATAATTGCTCATATTTTCTTCAAAGTTCTTTCGAGCCATAGCCAAAGTAGCTAAACTACCCATTAGGACACGAACATGCTCTACCTCAAGTACACCGGAAAGAGATGTTCTATCAATATCTTCTTTTAAGTTTTCTTCTTGTCTTGCTAAAACAACGTAAGCCAAACTAAGAAATTTGGGCCATGTACCTATGCAAGCGGCTGTCTCACCGCTTCCCCCTTCACTTTCCTTCAGGCATTCGATTATTGCAAGCGCAGATTTCATATTATTTCCTTCAAGAAATCCATCACATAATTTCAGAGAATTTGTCAGCAGTCTTAAACTATTAGAAACTAATTCGTCATCTGATAGATGTTGCAGAACCAACGTGATATTAATGTCTTTTTGTGTGTTCTCATTTTCTATGGTATTCAAAACTTCTTTAGCATAGATCAAACAAGGACTCATCACCTCACTTTGGGCTAAATCCGCCGAAATTTCTTCTTCTACTAGAATCTCTTTCTCCGTGTAGCAATCAAAGATGAGTGAAACAGCTTTAATCAGTTGAATAGTAGCCTTATGACATATTTGGTCAAGTAGCTGAGCCCCTCTTCTACTTCTAATTGAAGTATTCGCGAAGCTTTTGAGCTCAAACTCGATACACTTTAAACACCAATATGCAGCCCCCCCTGGTCGAGACGATCGTAAGTGGTAATTTGCACGAGAGAGACAAATATCAACGTAGGCGTCCTGTAAAAATAGCATTTCCTGGCCTCTATTGCAATTCTCTTCACCATCGTCTCCCGTAGTAATAAATTTATAATCGCATAATTTTAAAAGAGCAGAGATTTCCCGATCAGATGCCATACTTTGATCTAGCGATGATGTAATTTGAGAAATCGTTGCGACACCGCGAACTTGATGCGTATAACGTAGTAATCGAACTGCACACTGGATTCCGATTTGTTTGTACTGTTGCTTTTGCTCAAGTGTTGTTGTTGGAGATGTGGCAAAAGAAGATTGACATGCACTTGCAGCAGAGAGAAGAAGTTCTACGTGATGGTTTACAGGATTCATGTCACTGTGTGAAGATCCCAAAGGGAAGAGCAAGTTTGCGTGTGTCAAGAGGTCACAAAGGAGAGCACACTGTAAACATGATGAGAAAGAATCTAAAAAAATCAAGAGCAAAATTGCGTATATCCTTACCATTGTACTTGGTAGGGCAGCACCGCTTCCACCTCCAATAATATGAGTTGCCGAAATAGCTGTTCCAGCATCTCCTCTCATTATACTCAAAACACAAGTTTCCAAACCACTTCTAGCACTTGGGTTTTCATTATTTTTGATCTTTACATTCCTCATGGCAGCATTAGCTCTAGTGCACACATCACTAGCAGTCATATTTGGACGAAGATACAAAATTTCTTGCAATAAAATTTCTGCCCAAATATCTTGTGTGGGACTTTCAAAACATTGAGGATGATCTGGTAATTGTCCAGCCAAAACAGCAAGAACAGATGTCATTAGTTGTGGAATACGCCTATGCAAGCCTCCTTCAATACCATGCGCCAAAGCAGATAAAATGGCCGCATTCCATGTCATCCAATGAGAATAAGCTGCCGGAAACGTTTCTTCACTCTCCCAGTATTGAAAGGAAGTTGTAGGCACTCCATCTAATAGCATGTTGTTGTCTATATCATCTTCAATAACATGCAAATTGTTATTATGAAAATCCATATCATTCTCCGCTGATTGTCCACCTGGAATAGGAGCGGAGTTAAGAAATGCGTATAATTGTGAAAATCCCCTACGGGCCTGCTCCATTTCTTCCTCTTCTTCTTCTGTGGAGGGTGTATCTTTGGAACAGCTTCGACATACAGAATGATTTGATAAAATAGCCCATGCATCTTTGAGCATGCCACGTTTGATTAATCTTTCTATTAAAGTCCAATAAGGAGTCCCACTCTGATAATACTCAGGCTGGGGCGATGCTAACATTTCTTCCATAGCATCCAATTCTTTTTCTTTTTTGGTGGATGTTGTCTTGGAATCGATGGAGAAGTTGTCCAAGGGATTAGGAATAAAATGATGACGTAAAAATCTTACAGTGTCTGCGATTGAAAAGTAGGGTGATAGTAGGTATATGGATGATAGATGAAGAATGGAATGCATTTGCATTAAATAACTCAAGTTTTGAGTTTCTGTTTCTGGATTTATTTCAGAATCATCCGTGGTAGAAACTCGGTCTGTCCAATCCGTAACACATTGGTGGATGTTTTGAATATATTTAGTGGACAAATGAAACAAATTTGTAGATTTCATATCTAAAATTTATGTCAAAAATAATATTGTGAGAATATAAATGCGATAAATCATCCATTCAAAGCAATTCATTCATGTGGTGGCATTCTGTACCATCCATTATCTCACTTACGATCATCCATGCGAAAGATAAAGTCATCAAATTGTTCTTCAAGTTCATCACGGGCATCCAATAATTCCAACAACGCTGAGATTTCTTCTCGATTGCAACCTAATCCATCAGATGCTAGCATCACATTTAGACTGCGTTTGTTTGGGGCAATTAGGATTGACACAGGAGAGGAAGGATCCCATGCTGTTGCTGTTCCTTTCGTTTTCTTTTGAAGGGACATTTGAGATTGATGAAACAGATGTTCAAATTTCTTTTGCTGAGCAGAAGAAAAGCGGCCTTCTATACTGCTGCTGTTTGCTAGATACTCCTATTATTGAATAATTTGGTGGTTGTCTTCATCCAACCGTTAATAA
>Ga0209092_10000233_pt1 | contig 52986 bp, 33 predicted proteins | sample FraStrMetagenome_FD_187446 | JGI IMG/M metagenome (GOLD analysis project Ga0209092, IMG submission 187446) | Marine eukaryotic phytoplankton communities from Arctic Ocean - Fram Strait ARC3M Metagenome (SPAdes) (version 2) | ecosystem: Environmental > Aquatic > Marine > Oceanic | place: Fram...
TCAGCATCATGACTGTTCATTCTATGTTTAAGTTGGGTTTCAGACCATGAATTTAAATTTAGAATAGTATCCATCATCAAGCAAGACAAAATGTATTTTTTTTCATGAAATCGATTGTGTTTTCTACTTCATCAAAGTTTGTCTACGCAATCCCCAACATTTAGATGAAACGCCTGCTGCTATAAGGAATATTTAGACATCTGCTGCTAGCTCGGTTTGGTAGAATCTCATCGTACATACTCATTTTTTGTGCGGATAGAAATAAATGCTGATCAATACGATGAAGATCAGTCACGTCTAAATAAATTGAGCAATACACCACAGAAAAAATCCTTTGAGATAAAATAATAAAAACCATGTTTAGATCTATTGCAACAGCAGCGACCCGCCGCGTCCCTTCAATTTTGAATGGTACACAATCTATTACATTCCACAGCATTCAAAAGTCTAGCGCAATTCGATTCACTGGTCTACGAAGCTTTTCTAGCGAAGGTGGGGATGGCGATGGTGCTGCCACCGAAATCATGCAAGGTGTTGTAAAATGGTTTGATCCAAAAAAAGGATTTGGATTTATTATTCCCAACGATGGTTCAGAAGATGTTTTTGTACATCATTCTGCTATACATGCTGAGGGTTTCCGTTCTCTTGCGGTAAGTATAGCTATTCGATAATTAGAATTGGAATGATTATTATGGTTGACTCTAACTAACCTGCATGAAATCTACCGTCACGCGGAATATATGAATATACCTAAATTTCTCCTTTTTCAATTTCGGATTTGTAGGATGGAGAAGATGTAGAATTCAATGTTGAATCGAATAATGGAAGACGCAATGCTAGGGATGTTACTGGACCGGAGGGAAGTTATGTACAAGGCAGGCCTTTCAGGCCTCGCTATGAAGATGAATATAACAATGACATGTAAAGTGTATGCAAAGGATTTTTCTTGAGCAAGATTTTATTTTTATCGTGGTTTTTTCGCACTTGGTTGGGTATTTGGTATCTGCGAGTCTGTTATATTTTTATAAAAGAACAGGATTCTTGAAAGTACCGGGGCTGAACTATAGTATATTTTAAGTTTGAATAATGGAAAATAATACCATCTTTTATCTCTGAATGCGTGGTAGAGAATTTCACTTGTTTATATCGTTTGTTACAGTAACATTATATGATGTAATGCTGTAATAAAGAATACAAAGTTATTTCTGGAAAGCTCAACTATTCTATATGATCAACCGAAACTCCAAAAAGTTCCAATGTCCCACTCTTAATACCGTTATTTATTAATAATGGAACAATTGGTATCATCCATGCCATCAAATTCATACCATGCTTTGTCTTCTTTTTTGTAATTTTTTTGTTTTAATGGACGCAGGTAAAAAAGGTTATGAGTATCAAATATCACGAAAAATGATGTCAACCAAACTGCTTGTTGAATTGGAATCTAAATCTAAATACACATAATAAATCAGTAACTGCACATCATTGTGAAGAAAAGGAAAAGTATGACTCGCTTTGCCTCAATGCCTCAAATTTGGCTGGTTGCTGGACTCATCGCTTCTATTCACAATATCGACAGTGCCCAATCCTTTGGTATGCCAATCAAGCACAATCAACTAAGCAACATGAACAAACATGCAACAAAGTTGGATAGTACAGCACGGGCATTGTCAGATGTGGAAACATTTAGTAAGGATACAGATGCGGAAATCCCTCCATTCCTTTCACGTGAAGACTATACAATGTATTTGGCAGAACGATCTGGACTTCCTCAAGGTTTTCAAACAGGTGTTGCATCGGGGAACTTTTTATCTGTGGAAGCTCCTGCCTTGGGATATTTAAATATTCGTGCCACTGTCATTCATTTGCCTGATGGACCTACCGATACTTGGGCAGCTTGTTTTACCAAAAACAAAGTAAGTTATTAGAGATCGTCTGACGAATATTTTCTTTTATCATTTTTACTTATTGGTACGATATCTATTTTTTTTGTCAAAAATAATAGTTCCCAGGAGCTCCCATTAAAGTAGGGAAGGACCTCTTAGCAAAGAAATCGCCACTCCAGGCTCTTGTCATCAACAACAAGGTTTCCAACGTATGCTCAGGAACTCCTGATGGAGGAATTTCGGAAGCCCTGGAAGTATGTGAATCAGTAGCCACTTTACTAAAGCTTGAACATGGTCGTGAAAGTGTTTTACCCAGTAGTACTGGTGTCATTGGATGGAGGTTACCCTCGAAAGAATTGGCAGAAGATGTCGTTCCTGAAGCCATTTCCAATCTACGATCAGATTCAGCTTTGATGGCTGCCGATGCTATTTGCACCACTGATCGTTATCCTAAATTGAGAAGTAAAACTTTGTCCAACGGTTCTAGAATCATTGCTTTTGCGAAGGTAAGTTTATTTGCAATTGCTATAAATGTTGACAATACTTTTTTAGATCTCATGTAACTTAACGTATTCCATATTTTTTTTAACTTTGGTTCTAAGGGTGCTGGAATGATTGAACCCAATATGGCAACAATGCTTTGCTATATTCTTACAGATGCCACCCTTCCTGCAGAATGCGATCTTCAATCAATACTTACTGAATCAGTCAATACCTCTTTTAACTCTATATCCGTAGATGGCGATGAATCCACCAGTGATACAGTTGTTCTTGTTTCCTCCCAAAAAATAGCAGACACTGATATGGACGAATTTACAACCGAATTAAACAAGATCTGTACGGGTCTTGCCTCAGATTTAGTTCGTAATGGAGAAGGAACAGCTCATGTTATGCGAGTGGCTATAGACAATTTTCCAGGAACAGATTTAGATGCTAGAAAATTAGGTAGACATATTGTAAATTCACCCCTCTTTAAATGTGCCGTCTCTGGAAATGATCCCAATACAGGTCGTCTTGCTGGAGCCATTGGATCATTTTTGGGAAAAATGGATTCGCCTCCCGAAAAATTAGATACCATGACCTTAACATTGGGAGGAAGGGTGATTTTTGCTGAAGGAAAATTTGTTTTAGAAGGGGATGCAGTAGAAAGAGAATTGAGTGACCATATGAAGGGTGCTGAATTTGGGGAAATTGATGATTATCCAATGCATCAAAAATTTGTTGAGATTGGAGTTGATTTTGGAGAAGGCCAGGGTGATGGAAAAGCTGTTGTATTAGGGAGTGATTTGACAGCAGAATATGTCTCTATCAATGCTGACTACCGAAGTTAGAGATTTTGTGACACCTTCTATTGGAGCTTGGAGATTACGCTTTATTAATCGTATTTCAAGGATGCTCACAGTGAAAATCTGTGTTTGAAACCACTTTATTGAATTTGAATAGTTGCTTTTTTTTTTCTTAAATACGAATGCTTCATTACTTATAATCTATTTTGAAGTTTTCCCTCATAGTGTGCGAGTCCAAATGAAATTGCAATATATCTAAGGCTTGAATGTTATTCTTTGCAATGCCTCACTCTGAAGAATGCCCATGGATTCAATATTAATGTAACCCCAACTGAGGTAAATTTGTTTCAATATTCTATTGTTTTTTAGGACATTTACAATTGCCTTTGCATTTTGTTCATTACAGATAGATATAAAAATATGAACTTCTTCTAAAGAAGAATTCTTTTCAAGGGATTTCGCAATGGATTCGATTTCACCGAAATTGTTCCGAAATTGCAATTCTTTCAAGGTTATATTCATTGGTAGAAAGTCATATGCAATCGCTGCAGCTGCCTCTTTTCCGAGTATTCGACCCAGGATATATGATAGCATTGGATTTTCGTGATGATATAGAAACTTGGATAAAGCTTCTTTGGCTATATCTCCAAATATGGCTGGCAAAATCAGTTTCGTTAAGCTCTTGTTTGTTTTGAGAGAGTGAAGAATCTTTTCTGTATGTTTGCTTTTCATTTCACACTCGGACAAATCGAGTGATTCTATTGTAGTATTTCTGGCCAACAAGTTTGCTAAACTATTCGTAATATTATCATTGAAAAAGTTGTGACTCAAGTCCAAGTGAATGACAGCAGACGTATTGTTATGAAGTTGATTAGTCATTTCATCAAAAAATTCATCGCTTTTAAACAATATTTTTAGTCGCTTTAGATTCGGATCATTTTCACGAAGCCTCTTGATGTTTCTTCCTTTATTAAGTGCACTTTCGTTGATGACATGGTCTCTCTGATCCATTTTCTTTTTGTGATAATGACTTCGACAACTTACAATATCATGTTCTCGAAAAGAAAACTAGGCTATTTCATCAATTCAGAATTGTTTGTGTATGATTGCCTACATAGTCATGTGTATCCGTAAACTCATGAAAATGTATCTTTATGCTTTCTAAGTGATATTTATTGCAACGTAAGTTCAAGAATTTTCTGATCGAGGTGTAAAAAATGAAATTGTGTTCTTGCATGGTGAAATCTCACGTACAAAAGTAGTATTGCGAACACGTACTTTTCAATAAATCAAATTTATGTTCATAAAACAAATTTCAATGCTAAGATGTCGGATCCAAAGGCTGAAGCGGAAGTAAAAAGGCTAGCTCGACTGCCATGTAACACAATATGCCCAAACTGTCTTACAACCAACAAATATGGATTTTCAACAGTCTGCATGAAATTCCATACCTTCGTTTGCAATCAATGTAAATCATCGCATCAAGCTATTTCTCATCGGTGTAAATCACTCACAATGTCTAGTTGGACGTCCGAGGAAGTTGAACTTTTGAAGCAAAGAGGAAATGACTATGCTCGTCAAAGTTGGCTGAAACATGCTCCAAATGCAGGTGAAGGTGGCAGGCCCAAAGAAGGATCCTCATTAGCAACCTTCAAACAATTTGTAGTCAATGCGTACGAGTATAAAAAATATTACGGTGACTACGAGCAACCTACCGCAGAACCACCACAAAAAGCCCCTCCCACGAGATCTAAGCTAACTCCTGCAGTAAGAGCTAGAGTACGACCAACTCCAGTCGTGAAAAAAGCTCCAATAGTTACAGCTCCAACGTCTTTACCGGCTGTCCCTGTTTTAGATCTATTATCCTTTGGAACAGAAACTCCTCAAACCTCCACTAGCACTTCTACAAACAGCATTGTCAATAATGAAAAATTGTTTGATCCGTTTTCGTTATCGAGCGCTTCCACGCCATCTGCCAGTATTAGCGCCAACACTGAGAAAACTCAAATAACTCCTACCCCACTTACGAATGCACCTGCACCAATATTTGATCCTTTTGATCTTACATCCGTTCAAAGTGCAGGATCTTCTTCTAATATTCAAAATACTAATGCCATGACAACGGGGATACAAAAGAAACCATTTATGGGAAATGACAGAGGATCAAGTGTTATGAATCAATTCCATACGAATGGTAGCTCAATGCCAATGTCTATGCCAATGAATACACAACAACAACAACAACAACAGAATATTATGATGATGCAACAGAAAATGATGAATATGAATATGAATATGAACGGAAATATGAATGGTAACATGGGAATGGTGAACAATATGAACGGTACAATGAATATGAATAACAACGTAAATATAAATTTTCAAATGAACGGCAACATGGGCATGAATCATATGATGAATGGGAATACCAGCAACCCAAATTTTCCTTCGCAAACACAACCTATGATGATGAATATGCAACAGCAACATCAGCCACATATGACTCCCATGAGTTTCGGTGGATCAAATGCAAATAATGGAATTGCTATTTCAAGCATGACAGGCAATAGAAATTCTGGTTCCGATACCCGTAAATTTGATCCATTTGCAGGCATTGGGCTATAAACATGTGTCTTCAAATTTTCGAGAACTTAGTTGTTAAAATATAGATTATAACTTTTCAATTGACAGTATATCGATTTGTCATCTTTTTCATCTTATCTGTCGTACTACTGTGAAGCTAATTTCATTTGTACCTTAAACATTATCGAAAAGATTTTTCACAATAGTCATCATCTTGTTTTGTCAGGATTCATTTTCACAAATGTGACCTTGCTGGAATGGCAACTAATGTGTTCGTGAGAAAATGAATATGTTTTCAAATTTTTATTTTTATCGCTTATGAAATCTCTTCCATCAAGTACGAGAAAGAGATTAATGTAACATTTTAGTATTTATGCAATGGCCTTTACATCATCATCCTCGTAGGCAGATAAAGGAGGACAAGTACACACCAAATTCCTATCTCCGTGAACATTATCTACTCGACCGCATGTGGGCCAAAATTTGTTGGCTCTGATCCATGGCGCAGGATAAGCTCCAGTTTCTTTAGAGTAAGGACGATCCCAATTCTCTTCTAACAACTCCTCCATGGTGTGGGGAGCATTACGGAGAGGAGATTCGTCCAAGGCAATAATACCTCTTCCAACCTCGTCAATTTCAGCTCTAATGGACAACATTGCATCGCAAAATCGATCTAATTCGGCAAGATCTTCTGACTCAGTTGGCTCAACCATGAGTGTACCTGCAACTGGCCAAGACATGGTTGGACTATGAAATCCATAATCTTGCAATCGTTTCGCTACATCCTCTTCAGTAACTCCGGTAGATGCTTTCAAGGGTCGTAAGTCCAAGATAAATTCGTGAGCGCATTGTCCGTTAGTCCCTGTAAACAAGATATCGTAGGCTCCATTAAGACGAGCCGCCATGTAGTTGGCATTTAAAATTGCATGACCTGTTGCAGACTTAAGGCCTTCACTTCCAAGCATTTTTATGTACATCCAAGAAATAGGCAGGATTGCAGCAGAACCAAAAGGTGCTGCAGCAACTGCTCCATTAGACTTTGGTACACACAAATCTGATCCGCAAATATCACCGGATGCTTCTGGTCCTACTGAGTGACCTGGGAGGAAAGGTGCCAAATGAGCAGCAACTCCAATAGAACCAACTCCTGGTCCTCCACCTCCATGAGGAATACAGAAAGTTTTGTGCAGATTTAAATGACATACATCGGCGCCAATAAGTCCAGGACTGGTTACACCAACTTGTGCATTCATGTTAGCACCATCCATGTATACTTGACCTCCAGCTTCATGAACTAGATCTATAATTTCTGTAATGCCTTCCTCGAAAACTCCAAAAGTAGAGGGATATGTAACCATAAATGCAGCCACATTACCCTCATTCTTTGCGATTTTGACTTTTAAATCTTCCATATCAATATTTCCTTTTTTGTCGTTGTCAACTACAACAACTTTCATACCTGCCATGGCCGCCGAGGCTGGGTTTGTTCCGTGCGCACTCTTAGGAATCAAGCAAACATTACGATGACCTTCGCCCTTAGACTCCAAGTATAATTTTATTGCCAAAAGACCAGCATATTCACCTGTTGCCCCGGAATTTGGTTGTGCAGATACGGCTTCATAACCTGTAATTTCTGCCAAATCTTCATTCAAATCCTTGATCATTTCATGATATCCAACCACTTGATCAGCGGGCGCAAAAGGATGAATATTTGCAAACTCATTCCAACTCACAGGAATCATTTCAGCAGTCGCATTCAGTTTCATGGTACAACTTCCTAGAGAAATCATTGAATGGTTCAGAGCTAAATCACGATTTTCGAGAGTTTTGAGATAGCGAAGCATTTGTGTTTCTGAATGATGTTGACGGAAAATAGGATGCTCCAGAATCTCCCCTTCTCTGGCAAATGAAGTATCCATTTCAGTCATGGAGTTGTCTGCAGTCACATCGGGGTTAGCGATATCAAAGGCTGCCGTGAGAAGTGCAGACAAATCGTCGCGAGTGATACCCTCTCCCATACTAACACCGACAGTGTTTTCATCGATAATACGAACATTGGCACCTACAGAAACGGCTCCCTCTTGCACTTGTTGTGCTGTCATATTTTTGGAAGAGCAATCGACAGTGAAAGTGTCAAAAAAAGCGTTTTCTTCGGCCTTAAATCCTGCTTTAGTTATTTCTCGATGTGCTACTCTCGCCAAAGCATGAATTCGTCCAGAAATGCCTAGCAAGCCCTGTGGCCCATGATAGATTGCGTAAGATGCTGCCATATTAGCTAAGAGTGCCTGTGCTGTGCAAATATTTGATGTTGCCTTATCACGGCGAATATGTTGCTCACGAGTTTGCATAGCCATTCGCAAGCAGGGCTTTCCTGTGCTATCAATTGTTACACCAATAATACGTCCAGGCATTTTTCGTGAATATTTGTCAGATGTCGCTAAAAATCCAGCATGAGGCCCTCCAAATCCCATTGGAACGCCAAACCTTTGCGCACTTCCTACAGCAATATCAGCCCCAAAGTGCGAGGGTGGCGCAATTTTCGTTAAAGCCATTAAGTCTGTGGCAGCAATTACAAGACCTCCGGCATCATGCATACGTTTTGTAAAGTCTGCATAGCTTTCACCTGGACTCTCAATAGTACCATAAGTATTTGGATATTGTATAATGGCACCGAAGTAATTTCCGCAAGAAAAGTCAGCATTGGAATGATCTCCAACTTCCACATCAACTCCCCAAACATCTGCTCTTGTTTGGATCAATCCTATAGTTTGTGGGTGAACATCTTGACTTACAAAAAATTTTGTCTTTTTTCCTTTTTTTCCTTTTAATGCGAAACTCATTTGCATGGCTTCAGCAGCCGCTGTACTTTCATCAAGCAAGGATGCAACTGCCATGGGAAGCCCAGTCAAATCGCATACCATTGTCTGAAAATTCAACAACATTTCTAATCTTCCTTGTGCGATTTCTGCCTGATAAGGTGTGTAAGCGGTATACCAACCTGGATTTTCAAGCATATTCCTTAAAATCACTGGGGGTACCTGTGTGTCATAATATCCTGCTCCAATATAACTTTTCATAACTTTATTTTTGTTCGCCATTTCTCTCAATTTTGCTAAAGCTTCGCTTTCAGATAGGGCAGGATCAAGGTCCAATTCCTTATCAGCCATGATTTGAGGTGGAACAGTAGATTTGAACAACTCATCCATACTTTCGAAACCTATTGATTTCAACATATTGATGGAATCTCTTTCTCTGGGTCCCACTAACAAAATAATTTGCAACATTTATAGTTTCAATTGATTAGATGCGTCATTATTTATTGCAAAATCAAAGTTCTAATCTATCATGAATCAACAAGATACAGAAGATGTGACTTACTGTGACGACGAGCAAAAGTGTCTGCCATGTCAAGGGCATCACCTAATTTGCAAGCTGTGGCGTGAAATGATCGTCTGTATAGTTGAGATTTATTTGATTTAGAGGAATTCAATAATCTTTGTAACGCAGATGACCTGCTCAGAGCATTTGATGCTCTTGTTATATTGAAAGATGAAGTTGACATCTTGCTTGATGCTTATGCCAAGTATATCAATTGGGATGTTGGAAAATTTGGTGCAGATCTGATTGTCTATTGCGCCAATGCAGAGATTGTGACCTTCTAAATGATATGAAAAGGATATTTTATCATATAGAATCACGTAAAAATACATTGTAGAATCTATCCACTCTCTAGGATCCCTCACGATCAAATGATATATAAGTTTTATTTGAGTCGTAGAATTCTTTGCTGAGGTAGCGATGGCATTGCCTACTCCAACCATTGATTGATGCCTTCTAAATTCTGCAGGAACGTTCACTATGTCACAAGCAATTGACGTATAATAAAGAATTCCTTCGTATACGTCACAAGAGTACGTCATGTATCCTTTTTTCATGAGCCTGCTGATCAAATTCTTTTCTGAAATTCTAATATGTGACGTAAATTAATGACGTAGTTTACAATGAAAGAGACAGGTTTTGCCTTATTCAAATCTCCTCTTCAGGAACGATCATTTTTCTTTTGTTGTGAATATCTTCGTCAGCAAGTTTCATCTAAAAAACAAAGTCATCCTTAATGCTTCTAATTGATTGTTCACCACAGGTTGAAACTTTGAAATTTTCTTGATCTACAAATATTATATTCAGACAGCAAACATGATTTGCATAAGAAACGGCTTTCCAATCAAGCAATTTTCAAGGAATGCAAGCAGTTTCTCACAAATATCAGCTAGATCGTCCTCGTTCGAGTCAATATTCCAACCACCACCAATCAACACTTATAATGGGACTCCTGAATACGAGAATATCTCCATGCTTAAGCCTTCTCATAATAGTAGCGAACGAAATCAAGACCCCGATGCTGTCTTTGTAATAAGCGGCTCCTCTCGTGGGATGGGTTTGCAATATTGCAAATCTTTGTTGGATCGAACGAATGGAAAACTTGTGGCTTGTGCCCGTGATGTAGGAAGTAAAGCATTAAATGATTTGTGTAAAGAATACCCTGACCGTGTTCACATATTAGAATTGGATGTGACTAATCAATCACAAATACAATTAGCGGCATCAGATGTTGAATCTAAATTTGGAAGGGTAGATATGCTATTGAATGTGGCTGGAATTTTAGGAGATGGAGGCAAGTCCGCCCCTGGACCGGAACGAAATATTAGACAACTTGATCGTGAATGGTTTAGGCAAAATATGGAAGTTAATGCTATTGCTCCAATGATGATTTCTCAGGCATTTGCACCACTCATGAAAAGTCAAAAAGGAAAAAAAATCCTTCGTCCTCCCTCGATTATTGTCAACATGAGCGCTCGTGTGGGATCAATTTCAGATAATAGGCATGGAGGAATAGGATGGCATTCATATCGAATGTCAAAAGCAGCATTGAATATGGGCACACGTGTCTTAAGCCATGAGTTAAAGCGACAAGGAACTTGGGCAATTTCTCTTTATCCAGGATTTACAGATACTGATATGAGTAAACCTTTTCAGAAGGGAATGAAGGAAGGTCTGATTTTCCCTGTGGATTTTACAATTGGTCGTATGCTGGATGTAATCGATGGAATGGAAGAAAAGCATTCTGGTGGATTATTTGACTGGGGTGGTCAAGCTGTACCCTTTTAAGATAATAATGAAATGATTGAATATAAAAGATCACTTTTTTATAGCTTTTTCCACAATTTATATTAGTTTCCTATTAATAAAACCTACGAGAGGGAAGATAGTGATGTATTACTGACTTGGTGTTTCCAAAGCATCATACTCATTCATTTATAATCAGTTTTATCATAGGATTTTCGTCTTCTTTTTGGATTATAAATTCTCTTGAATTGACTCGAAGGGTGTCAACAAGTAACTGCTAGTTCTGTAATAAAATGCTCTCTTTATTTTGCATGCAAAATAAACTCGCCATTAAGGTTATACTGCTGATTTATGCCTGGATTCCAAATAATGCTTATTGATACAAAAAGTGCGAGGAAGAGGCAAAACAAATATGAATTCTGAAGAATGATAACGTTTCCGTAAATACAGTATTTGACTTAGCTCGCAACGCATATACTACATATATATCAATCTAATTGACTTTGATTACTTAAAACAATACGATTTAAATGAATAATTTTGTGCATACGTGTATTCATGTGTACTGTCAACAATTAAATGTTAAGAGCATTGGATAGAGGCCTGATTCAAGGTTAACAATTATCCCATACAGCGATAATCAAGAGCATCTAGATATTGAAAGGAACACCACCGAATCCAATCTAGTCCGAGAGTCATTAAACTTTCATCATTTTGAATTAAACGAATATACCCTAAAGTGCTATAATCAATAATGGTAAGTTCATTTTTTGTACGAAGTAAAAAGAGAATATTCAAACATTACTAGCACTACTCCTGTTCAATTTTGATTCCCGACTCTCATTAACATCCTTCGAATCTATTCGTGTGATAGGCGGATGTTCAGTACTGGCAAGACTCACTTCAAGATGAAATATCCGAAATTCAAGACCTAATTGACGCAATACCCACCAAGAACAACATGGAAAAGTCGAGGCTGTTGGATCAAGCTGAGCGCAAAATACGTTCCGCACAAAGTACAAAACGTAGTTTCAAAATGGAAGTGAGTCTCATAACTACTACTTGATATAGTAATAAATAACTCAATTTCTTATTCATCATTGCTTTTTATTTTGTCTTCACAAATTAGTGTCGACTGGTTTCAGATACAGCAGAACGTCGAAGATATGAAAATCAATTATCTCAATACGAACAAACATTAAGCGCATTCTCTACCGAAGTCACTCATCTAAGAGCTGAATCATCAAAAGGAGAGCTTTTTCTTGGAGCAAATAATGAAAAACATGAACTTAATGCTGAAGAAAGTGGAGATGCTTTGCTAAAAGAAGCTTCTCACATTCAAGACAAAACACAGGGTGCTTTAGATAATATCGCCAGAATGACAGCTGAAGCAAAAGATGTAGGAATGGAAACGATGGAAGAGCTGAGAAGGCAAAGAGATCAAATCACAAGCATTGATGAGGATGCAATGAAGATTGAGGATAACTTGAAGCGTGCAGATAAATTGATCAGGACTTTTGGTAGAAGAATGGCAACTGATAAATTGATTCAATGTTTTGCTTGCTTAAATGTTCTACTTTTAGTTGCTGTTGTTGTATACTCCATAGTTAAGCGTAAGGGGATTCCAGGCGATGGATTTGATGATGATGCTGGACCATCGCAGCCAGTACGAATGCTTCGAGGTGAATAACTTCTTAGCATAATTCGTGTTCATGTAAATTTTAAGTCTTACATTCTTCCAGATTAATTAAGTGCCTCCAATACTTCTCGCAATACATGTATTTTGATGGATTTGAGTGGTAAACACTTTCGTATTTACAATGCAGAAGCATAAATTATCAATAGTTCAGTGAATTTTCAATTTAACATGTATATTAGCTATCCAGGTTTTTAAAATTAGCTTCTTCAAATGTTACTACTTTTTTCAAACCAAGAAACAAGTCTTGATATTTTCATGATGAAAATCTATGATTTGTTTGCTCGTTCGTTCGCTCTTTTTTGCTGAACATCATTCTCTTCATAAAACTCTGCAGCAGCATCCACAACTCGATTTTCATCAACAATCTTTTTCGCACTTTCATGAAGAAATGCCATTAAAGTCTTTACATGATTGGCATTCTTACACTTATCACGAAGTTCATTTTCTGTTATCCATGCAAAGTCATGGAAATCAAAACCTTTTCATACATCGAAAAAATATATATATTTCAATACAATATTTTATGAAAACTATAATAAAATGTTCTTTGACTTCTCACCTGGGGCAACAGCTTCGCCGATAAGAGTATATTCATAGCCGTTACAATCTTCATCTTTTAACAATTTTCCGCATTTCCATATTTCTCCAGGAACAGCAATCTGCATTTTTTGACCTTTATGAAGATCAGGACCAAGAGTTTCTGTTTTCATCTCACCATTTTTGGGATTGAACAAAAAATATTTAAATGCACAGCCACCTTGATAGTAGTGTATATGATCACTTTCATTCTTAGCAAACAAAAGATTCGGAGATGCATGCGTTGGGACCCAATAAATAGAAGTTAAAGCATTTCTTCTATCATCTCCATCTTCACGATTTTTTCCTCGACCGTGCGCAGACACAAGATTTTTTTGGGGTTCATTGCAATCTAACCCAGTTTGGCCTTTTGTGGTCATTGGAAGAGACCCGGATCGATAGGTTTCCACGAAAAATCCCCCCTCTGGATGGGGTATCAATCCAAGTGCTGGGATGAGATCTGCTATTTTGAGCGGTAAAGGCATGTTATCTAACAGTGCTTAGATTGCACCAAAACTTTGAGTCTACTAATTTCTATTTTATGATTCCCCTCTTTCTAATTTGATGGAGGGTATTTTGTTTGATTTTGTTTGATTTTATTTGATTTGGCTTAGGATTATGGATGATTTTCTATTTTCCTTTTAGAGTAGTACATGAAAGCATTTCAAGTGGTTCGCGTTGATCATTAAAAAATGAGTATTTCTACGTAGAGTAGAAACAAAATCGATCCTACGTGTGGAATACAATTGATCGGGCTGCTTAATTAACATTAGATAAGCGAATCGCATAAAGTCCTCGTCCTTCTGCGGAAATAAAAAATGATAGAGCGCTCCACGCACCAATAAAACGAACTGGACTGTTTTCTTGATGGAACATACAGAGCATTACCCTATTAAAAACTTAAACTTTCACTATTTTATTATGCTACGTAGAGTTCTCATAGTTCAATATCTCCTCATAAGGTTGTAAGTAGGGCAAAAAAGGAAAGAACCATCCCTAATTGAATTTGGATATATTTTTCAAACAAAACGTATGCTTCCAATATAAAAATTGTACGGAATGTACGGTTTATAGAATGATACAGAGGCTTTATCTCAGCTTCATGATCGAAAATAAGGGAAACCAATTGATGAAATTTTGAACGAGGACAATTGCAGAGCTTTCAGTGGTTCCGACAAAAAAATTGAATTCTCGATGAAAATAACTTTGTCGAAGTGTTTTTTTTTTACATTCTATTCAGGATTATAAAGAAACGATTCCTGCATTAATTGAACTTCGTCATTTTCAATCCTGAAAGAGAGTAAAATATCTGAAATTGTCGTTTTTCTGGCGCGAGGAGAAAGTCATTTGGAAAGTGGGAGGAATCACAAGCACCATCTTCGTTCGAATTTTTTTGTGCTTATAACTTTTATGCTTTGGTTATCAAAGATCCAATTTATATACGTTTCTCTATTATAATGTCCAGAGTACCTACTCCTTTGCCGCAAAAGTCGAATATTGATGAAGATCTAGAATCAGAAATAGCTCCTTGCTCCAAAATGGACTTTGAAAATAATTATTTTTCAGAAATAAAGGAAAGAACAGAGACAGACGTTCATGAAAAAATGGACAAGACAATTGCAAACCTTGAAAATCATGGGAACGAAAGAACTACTATATCTGAAGTCCTACCACCGCTGCTCGAAGTTAATATGCCGGCGTTTGAAAGATCTTACAAAAACACAATTTTACGTCCACTAACATCAGTTAATACCATTAATGATGAAGAGGGGTTGGTCATTGCAGCATCCATTTTGCGACCCCTGATGCGGTGTGTTTACGTCCGTGCAAAGCGCTCACTATCAAGAGTGGTCACGGATTCGTCAATATACACTTGGGGTGATTTCAGTGATACAAGTTCAGCAGACGCTACGAAATCTCGTTTGCTTCCCAAAACAATTAATTTTATTTTAAGCCTTAAGAGTGATGATGCTTCTTCTAGCTCAAGAAGGAATCATCAAACGAATCTGACACCAAAAGTCGAAAACACATACTTTCAACTTTTGCTTGACTTTGTGGAATTGACAGTCCGTATTTTAAACTTAGCTAGAACAGACGAGGAAGAGAGAATAAATGCATTAGACTATCTAGGACCAGACTGGTTAGAAATTTTTTGCAAGGTTTTGGGGGATTTACATTATTGGGAATATAATGAAGATGATTGGAAAGGAGGCAAATCCTTAATAGGGGAGAGGAACAGAAACTCATGTGCATTGTCTTGGTAAGATAGCCTTCACTTGAGTTTATGCTTGTGCTATATGCTGAGTTAGACATGACTAACTTATTCAATGATATTTTTCAGTTTCTATCGCTTTTACGGTCACAATAGAATAGACCAGGAACTAAATGAAGTGAAAGCAGAAAAAAAAACATATGATAGATCATCTTTATTTTCGACATTAGGTGATAATAAAGATTGTGTAAATGAAAACGAAATTATCATTTCAGTAACATTACCTCCTGTAGATGCAGCAACTAGCGTTAGCTCGTATTTGCTGGCAGCAGCGAAATATTTTATCGAAATTGGAGGATTGAAAGCTCTTACAAACGCTATCAATAACAACAGCAAATTATCAAACAACTCATTTAGACTATCTCTTACTTCAACATATAACGCTATAAAGATCGTACGGGCTATCGCGGCAATCCTCTGGTCCGACGAACCTACTGATGCAGAAATATCAGTTCAAATTTCAAGATTTCGTGATTCTTTTCTTTATCATATCACTTCATTGCTAGTGGGGATCGATATTATTACTGGAGAAGATCGTCAAATAATATTTTCACTTCTTGATTCAATGTGTGAACACCCAAATCAAAGCCTTCAAAACTCTCTTGTAAGCAAATTGACACTGGATTGGAATATATCAAGAAAACTGCGTCTTGATACCATTTGGAAATTGTTATATGGTTGTAATACCACGCTTCAAAGTCGTATATATGGATTAAATGAAATTAGAAGCAGAATCTCGGATGCTGTACAAGAACTTGATGAAGCCCGTCATCGAGTTGAAGAATTTGATTCAAAACAGCAAGAAAGAATAAGGAACTCTAAAGATCAACCATCACCACGGGTTATTGCTAAGGATGTCAAAATGGAAGCCATTCCACGGCTGGAGATTCCACATCGAAGCGCCACGACAAGTCCAACAAATTCTCAAGGTGATAATCTCAGTACTACAGTATATATAGATGACGAAACTAGCCATCAGCAACCAGAACTTGAAGATGATAACGATGATAAATGGATGAAAACAGATCAGAATGATAAGCCTTCATCAATTTCATTTTCTTTCCATGAAAATGAGACTCTACAGAAAGTAAACCACACCTTAAAGGCTGATGCGATTACAATGAAAAGAACTCTTATCCCTCATGCGAGTAGTCTGGATACGCAAGAAAATCAATTCCATCCACGTATACAAGAAAATGAACTGTCGAAATCTTTTGAGTCTTTTCTTGTGGAGTCAGCAGAACAAGAAATCAGCTACCTAATTTCTTTCCTTACCAAAGAGCATTCATTCTTATCTACTCTTTTGTCCCCATCCTATCTTCACCCTGAACTATTAAAAAGGTTAATATATATTCCCTCCTTTTTAGCTGAACAGGGTGAACTATCATCTGATGACATCAAAACTATGTGGAGTGCAGCAATGACTTCAAGCCATGAGAGTATTCAACATGCAGTTTACGAGCTTCTAATTGGACTAGTAGACAAATTTGAGAAAGAGCAGCTACTAATGTTAGGAAAGCTATTCGAAACCATGGAGTATCACCTCATTTCGGAGAAGTATTTGGTTCTCGTACATCATTTTGCAAGTGTTAGTCTCGGAGTAGTGCGAGAAATAGGTGACGAATATTTTCCACTAGGTGCCGATCTTTTGTGGACTCTTGGACAGGTGAGACTTGAATTCGAGTAATTTTTTGTTTTTCTCAAAATAGATTTGCCATGATTATAGTTATCTAATCAATGATTCATTTAAAAGGAATCTACACCTTTGAAAACAGGATTGCACGAAACCGTTATATCCTACCTTCTGAATCTAACATCATTGATAGTAATTACTGGAAATGATAGGCAGAATAGAAGAAAAAGTCAAGCAACTGCAGATATGTCTAATTTTGACTATTTCAAATTTATTGATATGACTAAAATATGGTTAATCGAAAACGCTGTTCGAGGTATCAAACATGGAAAAAGTTCAGTACCCTGCCAGTTGATAATAAATAGTGTACTTCGACTGTGGCCTTTGCAAGAATCCAACCAATTTAATGTGGTCACAAATGGAAAGTTATCAAGTGGCGAGAAGCTGGAAAATAAAACAGAAAGAAAAAATTACACATTGAGTGAAGAGATGTGTTCAGCCAAGTCTCGTGTTGCTCTTGTGAAAGAATATGATCTTGTGACCCTTGTTGTTAATGATTTATGTAGATATGTACAGTATGTGAAAGAGGTTTTGAAGGAAGATAAAAGCCGAGATTTAGCTGAAATTGATAACATTGTTGTTTCGGGACAATGTTACAGTCATGCGGTCAATGTTAGTTCAAGGTTTGAGTTTCTCAAATTTATTCTAGGCATCTGCTTTAATGCTGCCATGGAGGAGCATCGCGCTTTGTATGCAGTAGAGTCTAAATTGATCATCCCTTCTGTTCCAAGCGACCCCCATTCTCATAAAAGGGAAACAGATATGCCTCAACAAAATGTTAGAATTTCAGACGACTCAAAAGTCGAAGAGGACGTACCCATTATTAAAATCACAAAAATCCAGAGTGAAGCTTTTAAATTAGATGCAAAGGAAAGCAGCATCAACTCCACACAAAACGAAGATGGTGTAAGAATTGTGACTAGTGGTGATGTTTCCAACGCTTCATCCATACAGAAACCTGTGGAAGTTCCGATTCCGATACACAACAATTATTCCTCATTAGATCCTATAATAATTGAAGACGATGATGATTCAATAAAATCGGTAGAATCAAAACAGAGTATCAGCTCACCTCGTAATAAGGAAACCAAACGTATAGATAAGGACCTATTATCACGTAAAACAAAGTCTGGGTTTGAATCAGAAAAGCAAGCAATCCGATACGAAGGCATAGTAGAAGCTTCCAAAAGGGAAAGTCAGGGTGTAAATAGATCGAATCTAGAACAAGCTGCAAGATCAATATCAAGTGAAATTATAACTCAAAAGTCGTCCCCGTTGTCGACAGAACATATTGAACTTCTGTGGATTAATTTTGTTGAAAATTGTTCTACACCTCAAGAAAGTGCCCTTTGTTTATCAGCATTACATTCTATCCTTGCAACAAGTCAATGCTGTCTCTCTATAAGAATGCAGCTTGCACCAATATTATTTCACTTCTGTTCAAATAGATTAGCTGTATTACCGATGAGAAGTCCTGCTTTTGATCTTTTTGCATTGGCTATGACTTCATGTAACCTCATTCATGGAAAGTATGAGCTTTATGTTTCAACATCTTCAGAGGCTCAAACTTCCAAATTTAATCCCACGCACAATCATTTAAATCAACAAGGACCTCAATCTTCGGCTTCGGATAGTAGCATTCAAGTGAGATTGGCGAATTTCAATGTTCTTGGAATTGATAAGTTGTGGCAAATATCTCTATATGCACGCGATGAAGAAGTAGCAAAGAAAGCAATGTCATCCCTGAGCACAATATATACTTTTCAATCAATTTCAGATGTGTTACGAAAGGAAGTTCCTATACAGCAGCGTCTTTTTGTTCAATCATGCATGTCTGTGTTGAAAGGAAACAAGAGTTTCAATAGCTGGCATAAATCTGAGTTAGAAAACGGAGTAGATTCACCTGAAAAAATGGATTTCAAATCAAAAGTTCGGTGTCTCAAGCTCATTTCTATATTTGCTGACGCGATTTTAAGGCATGCAACTCATAAGGGTGTAATTCCGAGCACAAGTGACAAACAAAGCTTCAGCTATAAATCTTTGCCGACAATCTCACACGGGCATACTACTTCCGAACAATCCCAGAATACTGCTTCTACAGAATATTTCAATGTAAGAGTTCAACCGACGCATGGCATTTCCTCTTTTCAAGTTATTTGCAGTTCAGGGTCCACAGTGGGCTATCTTCGCAATGTTGTGAGGGATAAAGCTTCAAATCTTGTCAAAAGTACTAGTGATAAAATTGTAACTTTTGATAGTCCTGAGAAGAAATTTTATAACGACGATTCTGACCAAATAAATTGCGATTGGAAGAATGCTCAACCCAACAAAAATTCAGAGTATCGCTTGATATATCAAGGGAAAGAACTATTATCAAATGATGATGTTTTGTTGTCAGACTGTGGAATTGTTGATGGAACTGTTGTGCATTGCTGCCCTCGTTCCAACATCAAAAATGTCGTTGAAAAGCATGGCAATATAATTGATATTGATGATAAATCTATTTCCGAGAAAAGAAAAAGAATTGAATTTGAAAGCAATTCTTCCACTTTACCGAAAGAACTAGGAAAAAAAAAATATCAAACGCAACAACAGTCAAGTAGTGATGCGATTGTTTCTAGCAATGTGGATATTTTGACGCTGCCAGAAATGGCCGCAATCACGGAACTCATTCAACCTCAACACATTGATGCTTTTTTTTCATTATTGTGTGTAAAAATATCCAAAGAGTATAGGGAACTTCGAGAGTTAGTTTGGGATATTCTACAACTTCTACCAACGGATCCAAATATGAGAATAGAATTAAGAGCTTTGAGGCCTTGCCCTCTAGCAAATTCAAACAACGCACAATTAAAAAATGTCTTCCGGTTCAATACTCCCGAATACTTTAATTGGAATAGATTGCTTCCGCCACTACTAAGCTCGGAATCTTCTTTTCGCCTTTTATATTCCCTTCAACATGTTCAGTCACTTATTGCTGACTCTTGTCCTAAGGATAGTTCAAGGTCCAGCAAGAAATTGAAGACTGATGTAGATATCGTCGACACTATCGAAGTTCCCAAGTTGAATATTAGGCAATTGAAGTCAAAAGAATTTAGTGGCAAAGGACAAAATTGGAGTAATGATTTTTTCTCGAAGGGTGGGGTGGCCCATCTCATCAATATTCTTCTTGATATAGATGGAGGAATAAAAATACAAAACTTAGAGAATGATGATCCTTCATATCTTGATGAGTTTCTATTTTCATCCAATCTTCTTTATATATTAAGGTGTATAAATCGTCTCCAACAATTGGTAGTTTTCTTTCTGGAAACATCCACCGAGTTGCTATCTAATCTAACCTCTATAATGGACAAGGAATCAGTTTTTGGTCCTCTACTGCATCATACTTTGAAAATGATTGATTGGAGTGTTAGTATTCAGGTAAATATCCAGGATCCATTCATGCAATTTATGTTTATTATGTTTTGCTCAAATATTTCTTATATTATTCAGAAGAGGTTTTGGGGAATGATATCCAAAAATGATGTTGCCCGTATGTCCAGGACTCATGACGGAGATAATGTGCTTTCTAATCAAGACTTAGGTTTTGCTCCGGCATCATCAGTCTTTGGTACTGAACAAATTTCATCGAGCGGCGGGACTTTCTTTGATTCTGATCCCTTTCTTAGCGCAAGCATCACGGCAAAGAAAAAGATTCCCGAAGACGTTTGTGTCGAATCTGGTTCGGTTTTGAATCAATCGTTAAAATTGTTGCGTTTACTTGCATCAACTGCACCATTTCCAACATTAGTTTCTAACTTAATTCCATCAAAGACTCCAGCCAAAACGCATCCTAGCACACACGAACTACTTTCGAATGCTCTTGCCTCAGCATTGGTGAAGTGCCCATGCAACGACATGCGAAAATTAGCATTAAATACCTTTCAATCAATTTTCGTAATTTTGACTGAAAATAAAGGACATAGAGGGCTTTCCAAGACCAATGTGGCAACTGAAGTTCTCGCCGTTCTTATTGATTTGATACCCTTGGGCCTTAATGACGCGTATATGGAAAAATGCAGTCATCTCTTCGATGTAATTTGTGATTTAATGATCAAGATATGGGGTAATATATCGGAAATCGATAAAATGAAGTTGAGCTCGACCATTAATGTAGACGTATTTGATATTGAGATAATCAAACGGTTGAACGTGCCTCCACCTTCTCATCTGAATAATCCTGAAACAATTGGCAAACTTTTCAATTGGATCATAGGAATTATTATTGCTGTTCCTATTCGTGAGCAAAGAAGGAAGAGATATCCTATCGATTCATTTTTGGTCGGGTTGTTCAAACTCACGGAGAAAATTCTTCAATTGGGAGGAAAACTAGTGAAAGACAAATTTAGCAAAAATTCTGATGTATTCATCCGTTACGTGTTTTATCAATGTCTTTTCTCGTTTCCATCTGCAGGAGACAACGGGTCTTTCTCGGCACCCAAATGTAAGACGTTGGAGAGTAGAGAATCGGCATTTAATGTATTAAGAGCATTATGCGAAGATTGTTTAAACAATGTTCACAAGATTACGCAGCTCCTCCTAGATTCGCACCATTCATATGAATCAGAGCCTCCGCGAAGAGACCTTTTGCATGAATGGCATTTTGATCCGATCTCACGAGACAAAGGAAGTACAGGTCATGTTGGTTTGAGGAATTTGGGGGCCACCTGTTATTTGAATAGCTTGTTACAACAGTTTTTCTTAATTGAGCCTTTGCGGAATGGCTTACTTTCGTGTGAGAAAAATTTCAATTTGAAGGCAAATGAAAGCGAAAATGAGTTATTACATCAATTGCAATTGCTTTTTGCGAATTTGCTCTTAAGTGAACGGAAAGATTATGATACAAGTGAGTTATGTTCCTCAATCAAAGGATATGATGGAAACCCAATTCGTCCGGGAGAACAGCAGGATGTCGTAGAATTTTTCAATTTATTCGGAGATAGATTAGAAACTTGTCTGAAATCCTTCGATCAACGCTTCCTGTTGCAAGATGTATTTGGGGGGAAACTTAGTCACATAGTTACATGTCAGGAATGCAAACATAGTTCAGAGCGCTCCGAAGATTGTTTATCCCTTAGTCTAGACGTAAAAGGGAAATCAAACGTACTGGAAAGCTTAAAGCTATATATTCAAGGAGAGGCGCTAGATGGTGACAACCAATATTACTGCGAAAAGTGCCAAGCTAAGCGTGATTCGTTGAAAATGTGTTGTGTAAGCTCCCTTCCAAATAATCTAATTCTTCATCTAAAACGTTTTGAATTTGACTTGGAGCTTATGCGAAAAATAAAGGTTAATGATAGGTTCGAATATCCTTTGGAGCTTAATATGAAACCATTTACAAAGGAAGCTCAGGATTCCATATTCAATAGTGCGAAAGGAATTACCAAACTCCAAGAAGATGGTGATACAAATATAGACAAGAAACAAATTAGACCTGACAGCTATTACCAATATTATCTACGCGGAATATTAGTCCATAGTGGCACGGCAGATTCAGGACACTATTATTCTTTGGCTAAAGAAGGTGGAAACTTCAACGAACCGTCTCTTCAACCTTGGTTTTGTTTTAACGATTCAAGTGTTACACCATTTGATTTATCAACTCTTCCTTCGGCTACCTTTGGTGGAATCAAGGTCGGAACAAAGTATGATCACTTGGCTCAAAAAATGGTGAGGACTGAAACCCCAAAGCCATACAGCGCCTATCTTCTTATTTATGAAAGAAAGAATGTAGAACTCGGGCCAAAGATTGATACATTGAAAGAGAAGAATGAACGAGAGCCTCACAATAATTTAAAAAATGATTTCATTGCTTCATCAGCTCACCACACCTCGAAATCGAATCCACTAGATAGTAATCATGTGCCGGAAAAAATCTTCAACGAACTTTGGAAAAAAAATGATCAGTTCTTAAGAGATCGAGTCATTTTTTCTCCAGAATATTGTAAATGGTTGCTTGAGATTACCAGAACATGCGAAAGCACATCAAAGAAACAAGCAAGCATAGAGATGGTACAGGCCATGACGCATTTTTTGCTCGAAACTTTAATTCATGGTAAAGATTGCCACAAGATTTGCGAAAAAGTTGTATTCATCCTCTGTGATTGGTATAGAAACAGTGTTACTGCTTGTAAATGGCTACTTCAAACTATGACAACAAACAAGAAGTTCTGGGTTGAAAAAATCCTTTTGAATTGTCCTATAATTCACGTTAGAAAAGGATTTGTGAAATTACTTTCTGTTGTTTTTCAAACATTAGCCCCACATGAAAGAGATCTGTATGCTGTAGAAGATCGTTTAGAGACAAGAAGACGGTCAAAAAAAGAGAGCGATGAGGAATGTTTTGATGAAAATTCTGCTGATTTGTCTGACGTTGAAGAAATTTTTGATATGGACGACGACCTCATAATGAAATCATGTGAAGGCCATGAGTGTATGAGTAGAGCCGGAATGGCAAAGCGAAAGGGAAGATCCAAGTGGTGGAAGTCAAGTTCTTTCTTGGCACGTTTCGTGGGATCATCTCTTCTTGAATTGCTCCCACAGTGTGAAAAGCATTGGCGGCGTTTCGATCAACTTTTCGAAGCCATACTCTCATTTGCATCGATTGGGCATGAGGAGGCATTATATCTGATCAGGTAAATGACTCTATTATGAATGTGTTTGATTTGATGCTGCCCCTCATAAATCCTTACTTTCGTGAATATATTTTTACCATTAGGTGCGGAGTCATCCTTAGATTGGTAGACATCTACCTTGGTGATCGCGGAGGCGTTCCGCAAAAATCTTTAATGAGGGAAATGGAAATTGATCGTAATACATTGAAAACAGCTAGATCCAAGATGGGAGATAAATACACAAAGCCAAATCTTTCTTTTTTGTTTTCAATCTTGAATACTTTGATCCGAAGTGCTGTAGCAATACCAGAAGAAGATAGTTCAGATAACGATGAGGACTCATCAGATGATGACTTTGATGATTCAGAAGATGATACAGAATCAATGCCCATTAAACAACGTCCCCTTCCCATGACAGATCAAGGTGAAAAAAATATGCTTTCAAATCCTCCTACGCTCAGTTCAAATGCCTTAGAATATTTTAACTTTTCAAGAATAAGATATGAGCTACCACGCAGAGACTTGTCATTGATATCAACTAAGCAGTTTCTTAAAGCATTATTAGAGGAGTCATCAATCCCAGGAAGAGAATCAGAGTCGACTTACATCAAAGCTCAAAAAGCAACACAAGTACCCCAAGAAAATATTGTAACAAGCATTGTATGCCATATATGTTTTAATAATATGGATTTGACAAAGCTTGTTTGTGAAATTACGCGGAGCTTCCTGGAAGATCGCAAAGCAGATGAATTCTTTCTTGCTCTTGAGACATTACTATCAATCCTCAAAATTAATGATGAATGTATAACCCATCGCATTCATTTAGTTATGGATACTTTGGCTGCGGGCATAGTCCATAATCTAACTTACGAAAAAGAAAGCACTGTGATTATCAATGGATTAAAAGATGTTTTGGATAGTAGAATAAAAGGGATTAAGGGAAGTCTAGCAGAAGTATCTTTGCACAGAAGAATTATGGATTGCTTAGAAAATGATATTTTTGATTGGTTTAGTAGAGAAAATACAAGTGGTGAAGTCAGGCAAAGTATTATCTTCCTTATGCAATCCCTCCTGCCGAAACAAGATTGGGATGATGAAGCTGAAACGATTTCATCTAAGCTCTCGCCAGAAGTTCTTGAAAGCGATATGACTTTACAATCGAAACTAGAACCTTATGGGAAATCGAAGTCAAACCCCATTGCTATTGACTCGTATGAAAGTGATTCTTCTCCAGAAACTAAGATAAATGAATCATCACACCAATCAAAAAGTAAATGTGATGAAGATGTTGTTGTGCTTGGTGTTGTACGTAATTCTCAATCGTTGCGCGTGTCAACTGATTCGAAAAAACTGGGTTCAAAAAAAGGAATACTTTCACACAGTAAAAAAAGTGTGGAAATCCTGGGGGGTTCCATGACTATTTCGAAAAAGAATGATATAAATCAAAGCAGAGATTCGTCCCTTTTCCCTTATGCATCTCCAAAAGAGGTGAAGAAAGAATTGTTTCACAACCTGATAGATATGTTTGGTATTGTCTCTGACGCGTTGCAATCGCAAGCTTCACAAAGAAGCTCTAAAGTTTCAAGTCGAAATTCCTATTCAAGCAATTCCATACACGGTCACTTTAGTCAAGGGGGGTCGACTGCATTCGTTGATTCATCAGCATTTGCAGTTTACTTTGAAACTCTTCGCCTCTGTCTTACTGGTGCAGAATATGAGAAAAAAGCATTACAGCACCAAAATGTTGGATTCCATGGACGATTGATGTCACTGCTATGGAAAATCGATGAAGAGGGAAGGGCTGAACAAAGGCCATCTGCTGATATAGCAAAAGGTGAAATCATCAAACTTTATAGACGAATGATGGAGCTTCACAGATGCTTAGGCAAAGAACTCATTCGAAATTTTGATTGTACCCGTGAGGTTCTGATTAATATTGACGACGAAACAAGTCAAACTAAACTCGGAAGTGGAAATTATACAGAACAATGTTATGGTGATGATGCTGAGAAGAACTCTAACAAGTTGAAAAAACGCCGAATGAACTTCCCAGACGACACAAGAAAGGCGAAAGACAAGAAATGTAAGCAAATAAAGAAAAAAGAGCCTCCAGATCATCCTGAAGATGAAATTGACTCGACATCGAAGCTATTAGAAATTTATGTCACATCTATGAAAGATAATGAGTCTTACAACGCGAAGTACATGCATCATTATTACGAATTATTGATGCTCCTGGCAAATAGACACAATGATTTTAAACGAAAGATGCTTGATCACAACAATTGGAGATGGTCCTTGAAAGCCTTTGTTCTTGGTAGTTCTGGACAAAGCTTCGGTTTGCTGACAGAAACTATTTTCGAAGGTACCATAAAATACGTCCAGGAGGATGAAAATTTTCGTAATTTAATAGGTAAGTTGGAAACTTTTCAGATTTTTGATGAACTTTTGTTTTTGGAAATATTACAGGAAAACCTAAAAAACTGACATAAATGATATTGTTTTATAGTTTCGGAGCTAGTAACAGAATCATATGAAGGTGGTAAGAAATCTTTACTGACTCAAGTTAGATTTGAGACTCGCACCATTAGTCTATTTTGTACAGCTTTGAAATGTGTCGAATCAGGTAAAGACGATATCATTTATGCATTCATTAATGACCATAGAGGAATGCACCAGCTTAGCTTTTGCATAAACAAGTTCCACAAGATGATCGATGACGAAAAGAGATTGCAAAAGGAACCCATTTTGATTTTGGAGGGATTATCTTTGTCTCTTGAGTCGTTATGGACGCTTTTAAAGGCAGTGGGTGTTGAAAGGGTTCGCGGATTAATATTAAAGTGGGATGAAGCCGATGATATTAATTTTTTGTGTTGTCAATTAGTAACAAGCGAGAAAAAAGAATGGGATAGTCTTCTTGATGAAGAGAATGAAGAAGCCGGCCAACGAGAATATGAGCGGATAATTGACTTCTCCTCTGACATATTGTCAATTCTAGCTTCAATTGAGACAATTCTAGAACCAGAATCTGGTTCTGAACACGAGTCTGAATGATCCTTTCTTTCAATCAAAGCCATCATATGCCAAAGGAGTCTTTTTATTTATGAATATCCATTTTCCTCGCAGTTTTCAAAATTTTGAAAATGAAAAAATGAACTATGCTAGATACCATTGTATAATAAGATATTTACAGTTGACTGTTTTTAGCATCTATGAAACTATATCTTACCTTTTCCCTTAATATGGACTAGCAAGAGATCTCAAATATGTCTCCATCAAAATGTGTGAAATACAACGGACATGAAGAGTGTGCACAAGGCAGCTCAATTCCTCCAGGAGTTACTGGTGATTTAGTAGGAACACTAAAACTTGGACTATGCAAATGCAGTTTCTTTGTCCATTATTGTGAAAAAAGTGTAGCAAAAAGTACTATTGTATCATTGAAATTCTGGGGTCATGACCAAACAATAAATTTAAGGCCAACCCAAATTGCCTTGATGAAAAAGCCGTTGGAATCCGAAGAAATAAGTATAAGAACGAAAGATTTACGAAATGATTCCGTAGTCGAATATCCTCTTCGTGGTAATTTACAAGGCATAAAAAGTTATGTATCCGACATGGGTATGTTGGCTCTGGATATTTTGAATCCTACATGTTTGTGCGAGACTTTGGGAAACGCGTTCCTGTCACTTCAGATGCCCAAGTGCTCGATACTACAGTCCTCTTGTGCTGCAACTTTGGGGAACGGTGCATCTTCCTTCAATATTCCTATATTGAACTCATCCTCACTGGTTATTGGAAAAATTGAGGGCTTTTTTCAGTTCAGCATTTTTCAAATGCAAGAAAACGATTTTACAAATGTACCCCAAAGAGTCCAAGAAGTTGTGAACAGTACAAACGGACCTGATAACATCTTACAGAATGAAATGACGAGTACAAACGCTTCACAGCCACAAAATATAAATCAATCATACCGCAGTAGCTCATCATCTCTGGAAAGAGTAGGGCACTCAACGAACTCTAGTGGCAATCGTCATCAAATACTCACATGCAAACAAGAAGAAAAGCAAGAGGAAGAGTTGTTGTCAAATATTCTAATGAGTGGTTTACAGCTAGAAAAAGACTTGGAAGAAAGTCTAGAGAATTTTCGATATTCCGGAAAAGGCGAAGATTTTTATGGATCACATTTGGTATCTAATATGTCATGCTCCAATTCTTCTTCTGCAGAGCTATTGAGCAATACAAAATTTACTACAGAAGATAATCAAACGACTATGAAGCTGTTTGATCAATTGGAAAAATCTCAAAATTTAGACAAGTTGGGACCAAAACAATCTACTTATTCTTCGTCAGAAAATATTTCAAAATCGTCTACAGAAACAAATGAGAATGCAACGAACAAAATTGGTTGTCTAGTTCAGAACGAAATGGACTTGGCGGAATCGAAATCTAGATTCAAACAAAATATTTATAGCGGACAGGCTTCTCATAACATGATCCGCGATAAACATAGCGATAAATATATGGAATTGAGGAATGTAACGCCGCCCACTCAGTGGGCGCACATTGAGGCCCAATCTGTGTCGAATTTGATTGTACCATTTGATGATTTTGAGGAAAATATGAAAGGGGATAAAGCACAGCTTAGAATATCATATGGAATAGAAATTGATTCTTTACAAGAGCCTCAAGTAAGGTGTGCTGAGCATAAGTTAGGGGTGAACAATGAAGAGATGAAAACTTGCACAAAGACGATGCTTTTCAGAGAAGACATGATAAAAAATGAATTAAATTTAATCACAATTCCTATAGTTGACCTTATATGGCATCCAATAATCCCAAAGAAAATACCTATTCTTGCAACGGAAAAAGCTTTCTTTCCAGCAGTTGTTTTTGAGATCTGGGTTTCCCTAAAAATGTATAAGCCACAAAAAAAATCTCACATAGAGAGCAATAATGACAACGAGATTCTCATAGGTACTGTCAAGATTCCGCTTCTGAAACCAAAATTTAAAGTCAAACAGAGCAATAGTCTTCCTAGTCTTCCACGCATAATTGCGAATGATTGGTATGATATCATTAATCCAAAAGATAGTAAATCAGTAGGGAAGATGTTTGTAATTCTGGCAACAGGAGTTTTGCGTCAAATACGACCTTTCACTTCAGTCTTGGACTCTGTTCGAAAAATACAAAGCTTTTTTCGGCAAAAGCGTATGCACTCGAATCTCGAAACAATAAAGTACACCTCAAAGCATATCAGATACATAAAGTGCCAAAACAATATACTTCGTGATCTTGGGAATTGCGTTAAGGATGAGGCACAGAAATTGTCGAAACTAAATCAGGTATCCTCCACAGAAGATGAGATACACAATGAAAGGATACGTATGAAAAGTATGGATCATTCTTATAATTCTGAACAAAAGCACTTATCCCATGTTTCCAAATCACCTCCAGAAAGTAAATTATCAGAGAAAAGTCCGATGACAATCAAAAGGCTGAATATGAAAGGAAAGGAAAGAACTTCATGTGAAAAACAAAATGATATCAATAGGGCATGGAAAATGACAATACATGTGGGAAAAATAAAGGGTTTCCACGAACTACTCACTCTGGGTTTTGATATCAATAACAGTATGGGAAAGAAAGGTGGTGTTTTGCTCTCTTTTGCGATTTTTGATGACGAAAATTTAAATAGGAATCAGAATATTGTGAAAGAATTTCAGTCTCAAAAACTCTTCTTCCAGTCAAAACTTATTCTGGTTCAAAATTGTTCAGTGGGAGTTTCTTTTGACGTAAATGAAGAAATTATGATTCATGAAACGCCACAAATCATTGACTACTTAAGCACATCCAAGCTTGTCTTTAATTTGTGGTTTGTTTCCAATTCATCATCTTCATTTCAAAGTCTTTTAAAGGGGGGGCAAATCACCAGTTGCAAGCAAATAAAGTTACCCGTAAATTCCTTCAAAATATGCTATGCAGAACTAAAGCTCAGGGGTCTTCTTTCAAATAAAAAAATCTGTGGAGGACAAATTCCTTGGCAAATAAACATAGCTAGATCGAAAAAAGTGAAAATGGGCTTTCTAGATGTTCATATTGAGAGAATCGAAGAAATGAATCGTGATGATAGATCAAAGGGAGATTTATTTTATTTTTCTTCTTCAAGCTCTTTTTGTTCCAGCTTTGGGGCATCTTTCTCTCAGAGTTCTAATTCGACTTCATCAATACTTTCCTCGGTTTGTCCTAGTAAAGAAGAATATCTTGTTCACACAAATAGTCTTACCTCTGTCAACTGGAATTCAAAAAAGGAAAGTATTTTGGATATACAAAGTACATCAAAACGAAGAAATCAATGGAAACATAGTAAGGCGACCACTCCGCCACGTGAAATTTCGTTTGTCACAGAGAAAAGGTATCCCATTATGAGTTTTATGAATACTGAGAAGCATCATGCCTATAATGTAAATATTTCAGATTTAAGTTCGAAAGTAAAGCAACAAAATATGAAAAACTCAACATATCTAGAAGTAACTGATACTGGAGTAGAAAAGCTACCCAGTTTAGTTGCTTCGTTAGATGCTGTAAACTCAAGACTCATCAGTATGCATACAGATTCCAATAAGAAGAACGAGCTCAAGAAAAAAGAGGCATCTGAATCCATTTCAAATCAGGAGTCTTACCAACATAATTTAAAAACAAACGAAGGTATTCTTATGCTCATTCCAGAAAAGATGCCATCCAAGAAGGTACTAGTTCCAACAGAAGAAGAAAAATCAAACATAAACGGAGTGATAAACCTCCCATATAATCATGATGATGACCATATTAATGACCCAATTCCTCCGAAAGCAGCAACTTACGAAAGTGATGTTAGAAATCATAGTGTTGGCGATAGCAATGATTCTTTATTCAAGGATCTTTCCGCTACGCATAATAGCGTTCTTGAAATTCAAAAATGTGAGTCGGAGAATTCCAAGAGTCACAAACTTTCAATCGATGTGGGGGATACAGAAATGTTCGATTCGTTTATTTCTCCATCAATTGACCATGAAGCTAAAGAAGAAAGTAAATTATCAGAGGACCTGAACACAATTCCGACGACATGCACAAGAAATGATGAAGGCAATCTTACAACAAAAAGTTACACCCTCAAAAAAGACACTAATTGCATTTCATTGGCCAACACAACGAATGCTAAGCTTCAGACAAAAAGTCCTACTGGAATTGGAGAAGCAAGTATGCTGTCTGAGAGCACATACAAATCTTTTGATTGTGTCGATGAAGTGCATTCAATAAAAATAAGTCCGAAAAATGAGGTACCTCTGAAATGCAAAGAAATTGAAGAAATAAGTACTATAAGTTTTTCTCTCTCTCCAAGCACAAAAAATCGATGGAAACAAACATTTCGTTGGAATGAAATTAAAGACAAAAATGATTTTGAAACACCTCATTCAAACAAAATGTGCTTAGATGGTCGGGAAAAGGAGTGTAGATCATTTATGTTAGATGAAAGTAAAAGAATAGCATTTGTACAAGGAGGCTATTCTCAAAATGGTTGTATTCAAAGTGCTTCTTGCTCGGATGATGATTATTGAAGTCAGATATTTATCCGGAATCAAAGATATTATTTGGTAGTCTTTTTTCTTTTCTTTTTTCGCTTAGAAACACTTTCATCCACGCTTCTTTTCGTAGTTGACACACAATCTCTGGATATTTTGTTCAGTTGTGTAAGTTCCACAAACTCCCTTTCATCCTCAAATTCAATATCTTTGTTCCAGTAATGTGGAATCATTTGCAATGTAAAGTGCACTTTTCGAATTATAGTATGATTTTTGAAACAGTCTTTGCTACAATATACTAGTGGGCGAGCTCTGATACATCTATAAACTGCGTTTTTTTCTTCACAATTACTGCATTGGACACAAATTGGTGAAGATGATTGTGAAGAAAAACTAGTCTTGAAATTAGCACGCCTTTTCCATATAGTTAGCTCTGCCGTATCACTTCCCCAGGAAAGGCATGGCATTCTATGCAAACAATCGAAGTACTGCTTGAGAACTGATTCAAAAGCCGGATTGGCTGTCAAACCATGAAATTCACCTATATAAATAAAATGCTTTCCACCAATGGATATGAATTTTTTCAAATAATCAAATGACATATTCGAAGGCGAAGGAGGAGGATAGCATAACATTAGCGCTATGTTTGCGGGGCATTCTTTGTTGCTCTTGGTGCTCGATATGAAAAATTGGTTGATGCTTTGTTGATCGCCTGATTGAACATGACAATATGAGGGGGTATTCCCATGATACTCGTTAAATATGCTGGAATCCCACGACGACTTGGGGTACAAGGGTGAATTTATTGGCTTGATATCTAGTGGAATTACTTCTATGCCATGTTTCTGCAACATCGAAGCAATATACCCAGTTCCGGCTCCAACTTCAACAATTTTTCCAATTTCCATATCTCTTATTGCCTTCATAAGAAAGTGATTATATGTTTTTGGCATTATTGTTGCATAAGCATAAAGAGTACACAGATGATCTCGACAAGAATCTCTCCAAATTTTCATAACAAAAGGTGCTGGTGTCTCATGTCGTAGTAACTCCTCTTCTTGCATTTTTTTTATATTTATTTTGCAATTATAATCTTTTTTGGTATCTACATGGTACTGTTGCAATGCTCGAAACATGTCTTTGTGAGCATTAGGGCACAGTTGGAATTGGAATTGTTTCCAAAACAGTAATATGGTTTCAAGCATACGGTTTCGATGTAGGTATGAAAGAGGGTCCATTCCTTTCGTCTTGGTACTAGATGTGTTCACTTCTTGACACTTATTCGATTGACCCTTTTTAAGCATAAGTTTCATACCAAATTTATTCTCAATCCATCTTTTGACTGTAGTAAGGGTATCTTGCCTTTTTTTCTCGTCTAGATTAAGATAAATTGCGTGATTCTTTGTTTTTTCTTCAATGAAGTGTGACATCTCCTCCCAGGCCTGTTCACCCGAAACAACATCCCAAGCGAGGTTTTTAGATCCAAAGTATGCACTTGGGCTCGGGAAAATAATTTGTGTGGAAAACAAAATTTTAAAAAAACCATTCGAGGAAAGGTAGTATGTTCTAAAGTACAAAGCATCGACCGCAACAGTGATTTGAATTTTATGCTGCATCAATGTGTATCCTATTTCTAAAGATATATGTTTCTTTTTATTTCGAAGTTCTTTCTGAAGTTTTTTCACAGCATCCTGTAAGTTTGTTGATTTTTCAATTAGTAAAGATAATTCCTGCTGTGCCATCGAGTTCAAAGTTGATAATGTATTGAATATGCTAGAGCATGACAAAGAATATTGGTATATTGACTTTGCAAGACTTATGAGCTCGTCGATTCGGAGTGCATTTTTTGAGTCATAAGAGGCTTGTGCATCGAAAAAGCTTATGGAGGCTCGAATATTACGAATAGCAACGAACAAATTAACAAGCTCAAAATCAAAATTGGTTCCTTGATATCTAATGTTTTTGTTTGTGGTATTGGTTGTTAGAGTGGGTATGATTTGATGACTTAAAGTGGACTTATCACAATTTTGACAAGTGCGAACGGTTTTGCGAATTCTTTCCCCGATAGCAGTCGCTTCAAATTGTTTTGATTTCTTTTGGGGAATCTCTGCCCATTTAGTGCATGTGAAGGGACTATTTTTACTGAACCCCCTTAATGAAGGGCCCAGTTGAATATAATTTAGAACTGAATAAGGAGACGTATTGCGACATGGAGATCTAATGTTTCTATCTTGAGGCAATTTGGTAAGCCCAAACTTTCCCCATAAACAGCGAGATGACGGCAACCTCATCCGATCATCAAGAGTTGGGTTGAGTAAAAGGTCATCTTTTTCATCATCTTTCGCTTCATATTTTTTTTTCGAAGAAAATGAATCGATAACGACATTGCCACTAATTTGATCTTTCTCTCCAGATGCTTGTTCAAAGAGACTTTCCCATTCTGACATTTTTTCTTCTCCTCTTAGTTAAAATTAGTTGTGAGTTTCAAATTCATGTGGTTTGTACGGTCGTAAAACGCCCCTGCATTTTCTTTTTGCCTATATTGTTCATGTATAAAATGAAGCAAAATAATTTTCAATAATGAATTGCGATCACAATGACATTTCATTGCTTTCCCTAATCTTCCCATAAATAAATTTCCGATCAAGAGAGATGATGTCTATTTCTACTAATCTTACTAAACTTGTTATGAACGAAAATATTCATGCGAATCAAAATGTTCATGCAAAAAAACGTTTCATTCAAAAAAGTCAAATCGACGAAAGAAGAAATGCGCTTATTTTATTGCAGAATAGAATTGGAATCACTTATCCGAAAGTTTAGATAACGATAACTCTCAATGGAGTTTCTTTGCAGATTTATTTTGATTTATTATTATGTAATCTCGTTTCTATGCTGCCATCAAATGCAACAATGCTGCGTGAATATAGTCTACTTGGATCTTCCAATGATGAGGAAGTCGAAACATCATCAAATGATCTAAAATTTTCAACAAAAGAAACATCTACCTTCTTGCTTGAGAAATGCTCGAGAGAAGATTCATCAAATGAAGATGGCGCCGAATTTGAATCTTTATTGTCGTCGAAGTACTTTTTATGAAAGGACTGCTTCTCTCTCACAATTGCATGCCTCTTCATCATGTAATTCTTTACTTCTTCAACTCGCTCTTCGTTCCAAAATGGCGCAATCTTTTCTAAAACTTTCATCGCCTGTTCATCTAAGTCATTTATGAACAAAAGAATCACTGCATTAATTATCAAATCTGTATTTGTCTCAGCTGTTGCAAAATTAAAAGAAATAGAAGCTGTGACTGAAACTGCTGATAACCCCAGCAATGCAAGACCATTAATCAAGAATCTTGGATCAAATGGTGATATAAATGACACTCTTATTTGCAAGACTCCTTCAATTATATCAGGGCCAAGATAAAGAAGTGTCATAACGAAAAATAACGTCCATCCAATCTTTTCAATAGGAATCCTTATGATGATGCATTTATCGCTATCTGAAAGACATATGACAAAAGGTTGAACTAAAGATAAATCGTTTGTCGGATCTGAAGCCCACAAAAAAGAAAAATACAAAGAGACCTGCACTAACAAAGTTACCATATGGATGAACCAAGCCATAGGGCTACTTGAAAAGATGTAGCTGTAAACAGTGTCGTCGCTATACGCATTTAGTATACACTCTGAAGCATCACGTTTTGACTTAGAGGACTTGGAGCGAGAACATGCTCGCATGACACAATTGAAAAGGAGTAAGAAAAAGGCAGTCCCAAACGGTATAGCTAAGAAGTAAATGAGCGAGTCGTGATAGAAAGGCTTAGCCTCCGAATCATGTGGTGTGCATTTTTCTTCGTCGTCACAGCACCAATTGCACGAGGGGCAGTCCAACTCGAACACTTCAGATTCACAGTCTGCGATGAAGTTGAATTCTTCTGCTGAGCTTTCAATTCTTGGAATTGTACTTGTAAACTTGTTGTGGTGCAAATGTAATGATGTTAAATTCTTTAGCTTTGAAATTTCTTTTGGAATTGTACCTTTCAATACATTATGGTTCAAAAATATCATCCGTGCGTTTTGAAGGTTTCCAATATTTGCAGGTACACTGCCTGTGATTCGGTTTCCTTGTAACATGAATTCTTCAATGTTCATTGATTCAAATAGTTCTTGTGGAATACTCCCAGATAGCCTATTTCGACCAAATTTTGCAATCTCAAGATTTTTCAATAGACCTATCTCTGACGGGATGGTACCATCTAAAACATTTTCGGATACATCGAAATATTTTAATCCAGGAGGAGCAAAAAAATCCGTAGAAATGTGTCCTCTCAAGATATTATTTGCTAAGTTTATATACTCTGAACAAAAATTATTCAAAGGAAAATTGTGAGACACATTTGATTCGGGAATGTATATATTTGGTCAAATTACTCACGAAGTCCTTTTGAGTACTCGATGGAATCGGGTATGCTACCATCGAACAAGTTGTTATAAGCGCTTATTTCTCTTATCCGTGGAAGAGTGATCAATTCCTTAGGAATATCTCTCTTTAACCTGTTTCGTTGTATGTTGAAAACTTCCAGAGTTGGAAGGAATGAAAAAATTCGTGGATCCAAAGTTCCACCCAGCCTATTATTGCTCAAGTTTATAACTCGCAAGCTTGTCAAGTATCCTATTTCGGATATAATAAACCCATCCAACTCTTTATCTTCCAAATTGATAACCTCAACAAATTTTTGATTCGAGTCACAAGTTATCCCAGGCCATTGACAAGTGTCAATTGAGCTGAGCTCATTTAAATTTGCCATAAAGCCGCTGGAAACAAAAAAAGCAGCTACCACAAAGCGTTGCAAGAGGGTTCCATCACAAATCTGGTAATTGTGCAGCTTTTTATCTGATGTTAACATCCAGCATAAACTCTCATACTTACCATCGTCGGTTTGTGTGAAATCGGGGATTACTGTTTGAGTAAGATGATTTAATATAGACCTTCTGTGATCAGATGAGGGGAAACTATCATTGCAGACAGAAACAGCTTCACATTCACTTTCAATTACAAGAGAATTACTTTTTGTTGAGAAAGACATGTCATATTCTATCATGTTCCTAGTTTCGTCACGGTAGGACAGTTTGTAACATCCAGTTGGAGATAAGCATACTTTAGCCTTATCTAATGTTTCAAAATTACCCCTGCTCTGAACTGTTTGGGCTTGTAGATCCTCAACTTTGTAGAGGTTATAAAAATCAAACATGTGAATATTACTCTGTGGACATGGTGTTTGCGTTGGATCTCCTGTACTCTCCCATACATGGCATTCCTCAATGACGCAGCAAGTGCACTCTACGATAGGTTTGTCATCGAGCCACATGGAATTATCAATACCAAGCACATCATACTTTGTGCAGTTGTCAATTGCTGCAACGCCAATGAAATTGTTTCCTTTCAAATTAATTTCTTTCAAACTTTCTAACTGCCAAAAAGATGAAGGTATAGTTCCAGAGAACATGTTGTGAGAAAAATCCAATGTCTTCAGCTCATTGAAGTTTTCAAAAGCATCAAATATTGTCCCAGTCAATTGATTATAGCCTAACATTACTTTCTGGAGCTTTACAATATTGCCAATCTCTTCAGGAAATGTACCGGAGAAAAAATTGTTACTCAGAAAAAGCCATATCAATGGTAAACTTCCAAATTCAGTTGGAATAGTACCATGGAACGCATTATTTTCAAGGCGAGCTATGTAAAAAAAGGATGTGTTAAATAAAGAGAAAAAGAGTTCCATGATAATCTGCAGCGCTTCATGGTCTTACCCTTTTCGAGTTTTCTTAGTGAATTGACTCGGCTAGATATTGTTCCGTCTAAGTTATTATTTGATAAAAGGAGTCTTGATAATTCTGTCAAAGTATAAATCTGGGATGGGATTGGACCCGTTAATCCATTAAAATCTAGAACTAGCTCCCGAAGTCGAGCACATGAGCCAATTTCAGTTGGAATTTTGCCATCGATGGAATTTCTGCCCAAAAGCAACAACTCTAAATTAATTAGGTTTCCAATTTCTGGAAACAAAGGTCCAACAAGATTGTTCCTTTCCAGGCTAAGTTCCTGTAGATGCAATAAGTCTCCTATGCTTGGTGGAATTGAACCCTCCAGATAATTATCTGTGAGGTCCACCCGTTCTTCAATGCACAAGAAATGCGAAAAAAAATATTCGTAAAAAGAGGCACGAGTTATAAGACATCGAAAAGAGATTCAAACTTACTCAACTGTGGGAAGAAGCCAATTTCTAGTGGTATCTTCCCATAAATTTCGAAACCATCTGATTTCATAAAAGGTTTAACAATATGTGGTGTTATGATCATGAATTGTATCTGAAGTACAAAAAAATTGTGTGCAAAGTTCAAAATTCTTACTGTACTCAATTGCTTTTATGTTTCCCAAGTCATCACACTCAAACCGATTTTCATCATAATCACAAATGTGCCTGGGAATGAGTTCGGCAAGCTGCTGGATCGAGTATAAGAACACACAAAAAGCATACCGTTCAATCCATTGGTTGTTCAATACCTGAGAATCATTTGTATCATCATAAACCATAAAACATGCTGCTTTGTATTGAGGTGTACTTGGATTATGTACTTTGTCAAAGGACGACAATGAATAAATCAAATCCAACTTGTTGGATATATTCTCATCAAATTCGTGCTCGTTGAAGGCATTCATAGGCGATAGTATAGGATTTAAAGGGCAAATCTGTTCATGGATCGTTCCATCTATATTTGCATAGAAATAACCACCAGTCCTTAGAAAATAATCCGATATCGATAAGTAAAAGCTGTCATTGATTTTCATGTTAAAGCATTCATCAGTACGATTCAATTTTGCACAAGAAATCTCTTCACCAGTTGAAGTAAATATTTCATAAGAATAAATTCCACTTGGAATACATGCAAGGTATGAATCTGTTTCGTTGCTATCATTTTGAAGTGGCTCGAAGACCACTGTATCACCTGACTCTCTGTCAAGTATAGACCACAGTATGGCTTTCGAGAAATTATAATCCAAAGCGAAAGTTATTGTATTTCCAAACATACAGGATGAAGTCGTGTCAAAGGTATGCATAATATTTCGCCCATCAAATGAAACACCTTTCCTAAGAAAATGATTGTCTAAAAATATACTGTAGCATCTTGGACCATTAGCATTACAACTGGAACCATCTCTAGATTCGTCACTGAGAGTGAAAGTGTAAACACCTGGTATTAAACAAGTTGAAAAGGTTCTCTTGTCCAAGTCGCTTTGAAATCGATAGTTTTGGATTGCTATTATAGTGCTATTGTCATTCTTAATTTCCCAGGATGTACCGAGCATGTTAGATCCTAGATATAGCTCTAAATGAAAATGTGTCCCATTACATGAAGAGTTTGTATCGGATTGAATTAAGGCTCGGTTATTTCTTTGCGTTGATACTTTTTCCAATAAAGAAAATGTTTCATTAAATCTTTTTGCTATTTTCCAAACATCTGAAAGAGATGATTGCGAAGTATTTGAGTTTAAATCAATTATTTCGTTGTCGGCATTTGTTTTTATGTTATCATTTGGCACTCTATCAACTGGTCTCTCAGATGAGTGTATCAAAGATTTATTTCTGGAGTCAACGGAAGGATCATACTTTGTTTCCAATACATTCCAATTCTTCGATTGAACTACTTTTGTAACATCATTCATTTTCCTTCTATCTATATTCTTCCTAATGTTCGAATGTTTGTCTAACTCCACTTTTTCGGACAGTATTACATCAAATAATTGAGAAAACTGTGGTGAATTAATTAGCTCATGAACCTCCTGTACTTTTGTAATACAAGAACCTGCTGTTTCGGAGGGGAAGATTTGCTTATAACAAAGAAGAGAAAGTACAAAAATGACAAAAGTGTTCATGGTTTCAACCCTTCGAACACGGCGTAATAACCTTGGACAATTCTCTTCTTCGCCCATCATGATGTGTTTGAATTGTACTTTTTGGATATTTTTTAGTACTAAAATGTCGATAGATAATATATCTTGGAAAATTTGAGTCTGTATTTGCGATTTTTTGCCCCTATCTAAAATAATATAATTCCTACAATAATTTAGCTTCAAAATTTGTCTTTATTAATATAAGAAAACTGCGTCTTTAAGCCTATGATATATTTTAGATCATAATCAAACGCAGATTGGTATACATCGCCAAACATAATATTATTATAAAATCTTACTGCAGGAAGTGGGGATCTAATGCAGCATCGTATTTTAAAGTTCGGTATTGGATGTGCATGGAATTCCTCCGATGGTAATAAATTAAAGAATTTCCTGTCCAAATTAAAATTCGGTATTGGTTATTCATGGAATTCATCCGATGCTACTAAATTAAATAGAGAACGGATATAATTTCTAAAAAATCACACTGCAGAACTAATTTACCGAATCTTTTTTTGCTAAAAATGTTCAAAATAGAACCTCGCGATGAGTTCGAAAAACTCAAGGATGAAATAAAATTACTCGTAATTTATAACGATGTTCTTTCTAGAGAAAGAGACTTCTAAGGTAACTGATTTGTTTACCATGTCGATTAATGGGTGAATACGCAAGATTATCTTGGCTCTACATACCTATATTTGCATATCATTACCAAGCATGTAGATAGATATTTAAAAAAAACAATCGCTAGTTTTACTATTCGGCGCGATATTGCATAAATAACTTCCCAAGAATTCTCTTGGTCTTCACGGATCAAAGCTAATCACCAGAGCACGCTGTCATTAGCAATCATGACCTAGCAATGATACAAGCACGCTCTAGAGAGAATGAAAAAGTGCACACTAATTAAATAGTAAAACAAGTTTATAAAAAAATTCTTATTTCGATCAAATGAAAATACCTGGGCCTAAAGCTGATCTAAACGCGTTTTCATAAAGGTTCAAAATTAGATACTATTAAAGTATGGAGTTTTAGGATAGCACTTAAACAGTGCAACTCCCCAATAATTTGTCCAACCAAACTAAAATAAAATTTCATATGACACACAATCCCTAAAGAGTTGTAAAATGGGAGTACATGCTCCGTTCTGAAGGCAAAGTCAACTCTGCTCACTTTTTTGAATTAGCCTTTTGTCAATGAGAGCAATTCCAATGTCTTTTCTGTTTCTGATAATATGTTCCTCTAGAGAAATTGTTTTTTTCACAATTTTTCCTTCAAACAATCCAATCTAATCTAAGCTATCTATCTTCATCTATGATCATTAAATAATGTTTAAGTAATTTTTATTGGATTTCTCGTGTAGAAGTACACTTCAAGGCATCAGGTTCACACCATTCTGCTCATTTGACTTTGTTATTCTGTTTTGCAATGACGTTCGATCGCACAATGCTGTTGTTGTTTGAGACGTTGTCCACGTCGTTAAAACGATGCTGTTGTTTCTTTAAAGCTAATCGTTTTTTTTTTACATATAATATAGAACGTATATAGCTAAATCAATATTAAGGTTGTTGTGTAACTGCAATTGCTATTCAAACGATAAAGATTAAAACTAATAATTAGTGAGCTTATCTAAACTAAAATGTAAATAAACATGTACAGAACTCACGAAAAAGATACGTGATTAGGATAAATCGTACATACATAATTCTGCATGATGTCACTTCATTCTTCAATTGATCAGATAGAAAGCTCTATTATTTTTCATTTATTTCGTAATCTACCATATTTATTAGATTTACGTAAAAATATTAACAGACAGCAGGAGACAAACAAACAAACAATAACCGTCCTCTCAGACTAAAGCCCAATTATAAAGAATGTTTACATGTATAATTTCTCTGAGCCTTACATCTTTCAGCTATTTTATTCTTCAGCTCAAAATTATTCGTAGCATGAGGCTTCAGATCCTGCATTCGAAATGTTTTATCTCTCAAATATCTGGGCAATGTGTGTCCTAAATTTTATAATTAATGTCAGCAATAAAACTTGGTCTTGCATCGATTGATTTGTTCGAGGTTGATTTTTAATCGTCACTTTCATTAGATAGGTTATAGAAACCTGAATGTTATGTTGATGACATAACTCATACATCAAAATAACGGAAAAATAGATGCCAGATGGTACATTTTCGTCTCATACGGTGGTCAAACTTGGTTGGACAAGGTGACCTTTAACTAAGCTTCTTTTCCTTCAAGATTTAAACTGTTTGATACGAATGTTGCATTCACCTCTTGTGCTTTAAACTGTGAAGTTCCTATCACTCACGGATTGCCAGTGTAAAAAAATAATAGAAAAAATCTTGATGTAGAAATCGAGAAAGGTAAAGGTAGAGATCTGATATCCAAAACAATAAAACTGCATGAAGAGTTGATTCAGGTATATTGGTCTCAATCAGATTCGTCGTACTTTTTAGTAATTGAAAAAGAGAATAATTTGAATTATGCTATATGTAATAAACACTGTGACCTAGAATTGTCAATCAAATAATTTCAATATTACGATAACGGTCAATACCAATAATAAACTTTTCCAAACAACGTAACTTAAACAACTCAACCTAAGATATTAGCACGCAATTCGAAAGTAGTTATGTCAATTTAAAATGGAGCAACTTATCATGATCGACAAGAATGTCGCAGAGTATATCAAAAAATGTGCACAGTGATATCTCCCTTTACATGTATTTTCTTGCCCAAAATTATTAATGACAATTAATTACTTTGTGTTCAAATGGGCACTAACATCCAAAACTACATTAATCCTGTTCAATCTTCTACAACGGAATTTATTGGAATCCATTAGCAGAAACCCTCATTATTGCTGTATGACTGCTGATTTTAGGCATCAATCGGCTGCCTGCACGAACCACACACCACGGAACACATACACAAGTGCATCATAAACCGATAGAATCAATATATTTGTTGTAGTTGTCCACAGCTTTCTGGAGTTCACGGAAAAGTTCTGTAATTGATGATAAAAGAAGTTGATCATTCCCCGATGGATTTTGTTCGTGAGCGATAGTTGCTGCATGTTCTAAATCATGAGATGCTTTTTGAAGCTGTTTGCACATTAAATTGGAGGATGCACCTTTTATCACGTGCGCTGAACGTTTCATTCGATGAAACGGCGCATCGCTAGGGTCCTGATGCAAGAAATGATATAAACAAGATGAGATCCATTTCGCATTCATTCGTGTAATTCATTTGTACAGCATACAAGACTCACTTCTAAAATTTCGTTCATTTTCACCATCTGACCGTCAACTTCTTCCTTTAAGTCTGAAAGCAATTCTAAGAGAAATTCCTCATCATCACCGCATTGTTCCATCGCCTCATTCCAGCTGACGACGTCCGCGGAACTAGTCATTTCGTGCGAGTAAAGAAACTCTTGGATCCGTTCAGTGTTTCTTTCACCCTTCTTACGATCCTCTCAGATATGCCGCTGCACAAACGGATGTAGCATTAAGTAAATCTATTACTAAAGATATATCAATTACATAGAACAATATGCTTGCCACGGCATTTGTTCTCACTCACTAATAAACGTACGTACTCTAGAGAGCATTTCAAAATGTAATGAAAACGGGTCCCAGCTAGAACGTGCGTATTGGTAATAGCAATTTAAACACATGAGACAAACGAACAAACATAGTAGCTTTCATGTTGTTTGAATTCATCTAAGTATCTTTGATTTTATGTTTCTTAAATTTAAAGACCCTTTAAATAATATTAGTTGCAGTTGGACGGACTTCAAGTACGTCGGAAATTTTCAATGGGAGGTTCTTCCTGTAAATTATAATACGTCTGCATTTTCCAAATTCGATTGAAGTGACATTTCAAGTCTCCAAGTGATATACTAAATTCTGAAAGCCAAGGCACGTAGGTTCTTTTGTGAATGCAAGCAATGCAACTTTGCTTAGACCATTTATTGTATTAGCTTCACATAGACATAATTAAACCAAGTTTTTCCCTAAGTAATGTACCGTACAGTTTGTTTGATAGAAAAATGTATGATGGACAGCTTTATCTAGACAAAGCTTCTTGACCGAACCAATTTTACTGTTTTACGTACGTACCGTACGTGCATATCCTTCCATATAATTACTACTTAACCATAATTACCTCAACTATAGGTTATGAAAGCCAACTGAATGGCGAAAATATTGAATTCGACAACAGCACCGTCGTATCCAAATTTCGTTCGTCATATCACATTACTTCCTCTCATGCGCTAACGTCGCAAAGCACAACATACCTTTGACAAATTTACCAATATATCTAGCACAATTCGACAAGTTCACAGCCGAACTTATAATTATCACCATCCAGCATCTACTAAAAATAGCTCGCCAAAATCGCCGAAATTTATTTCTCCAGTACGAAAAAAAGAAAAAACAACAGCAATTGTTCTTCTCCGTAGCATTCAACAGAATGAACAATAATCCAAACCAGCAAGCACAAAGACAATCCCGTAGACAAATGGGTCTTCCTCCGGTCGATTATGTCAGCGTCTTGTCGAATGGACCATCCATCCAAGACACCAACACATCTTACCAAACCCACTACGCAAGCAACTCTACAATCCGGTCCAACCCTAGCTCTAATCGATCAACGGTTCCTCCAAGCAATATCGTCTCCCACGTTCCCCCAGTATCGTCGTATCAGCACCCTTATCCGTACGCCACAATGACATACGTGGAAACGCCCCGTTATGATCAACATAATCATAATCAACACACTAGCATCGCCCATGTTTCGTCAGCATCGTGGTCCCAGTACTCTCATCGTCAAAATGAATTAACCAATGCTTAAACATTACCCGGCACATCGCCCATTTGATGCGAACAGCCATATGTCATTCTCAAATCATAATCCGAATAATGAAGGCTCTATCTCCATGATGTCAGGACATTCCGCAAACAGAATGACGGATGCTCCAATGATGACTCCAAACCGAACTCTAGATGATACAATGTCAGCAATATCATCTAGAGCTCCACCATCCAGGATATCTTCGTCTACGTCATCCCATAGCCGCAGAAAACAAACAAATGACTTCCGCAATATGCAACAACAGCTTAATGAAATGAGACAAGCAAAACTTAAATCAGACGCTGAGCATAGGGAGTTTGTTCAAATGGCACAACAACAAATGACTACAATGTTCGAAACAGAGTTTGGCATGACCAGTCCCTATCAATCCTTGCTTCACCAGGCTGGAACAAAGTCTTCAAGGATCTGAAGACCAAGAAACTCAAAACAGATAATAAGATCTCCGATTCACTCTCATCTTGCCTATATGCAGCCCTCAGAATTCCATTAGTGGAAATGCAGAAAAACGAATGATAATCAAGGCAGAGACTTGGGGAAAGGGACTATTATTCCTTCATATACTCAAGAAATCGTATAAAGAAGAACTGCATCGAGCTGCTCTCCTCAAGAAGGAAAAAGAATACTCTCTCCTATTTCAAACATCATCAGAATTGATTGACGACTTCGCCGCGCGGTGCATTCAACTTAGAAACCAACTAGTGGAGAATGGAGTATCAGCATCAACATCAGGACTTTGTGACCCTTTTCTAATGGGTCTTGGACCCATATTCACAGAGATACAACAAACACCGTTCGAGGACTTACCTGTGAGGTGGCAAACAGATGACATTCATACTATCAGCAACATCGCCGTATCATATAAAGATGAGAAGTTAATAATAATAAAAGAAGTTTTATTTTACATGAAGACTATATACTATTCATGGAAGTGAGCGTATAGCTCATGTGTAAGGATTCAATAAGCACGACTGGTAATCAATTCAGGATTGATGAGCAAATGACGTCAAACAAGATATATCCGTTACAGATCATGTTTTGAGTTGACTTGAAAAGCAAACTGTGATAAAGTTAAATTTTGGTGAATGCATGACTTATATGATCCATGAAATAAATACAGTCAATTGATTTAAACACAAATCAAATTAGGAGAAAGAATTGTAAAAGAGAATCAACATTTACATCATAATGTAAATTTTGGATCAATGAATGAAAACGTTGAATGATTATTCATACAATTTAAAATGATTATGAAAATAATGATAGCAATAAAATAAGCTTACAATTTTAGAACTATCGTTTTAAACTAGATTTTTAATAACTTAAAATATCTATTCCCACTCACGCTTCCTCTGTGCAATTGATTGGGTTAATCAAACACAATTGTCACTACTAGATCAAAATACAGAGCAGCCCTAGCTAACAACATGGCTCAACAAGCAGCTCAACCAGCAGCTATATTTGCTCTCAGTTCGGCACAGGCAATTTCTGCTCAGTTTATCGATTACTTGACAAGAACAGGAATGCTTGTATTTACCCAAGCTACTGAAAAACTTTCAATTCAATTTGAAGTTGAAGAGAACCCAATTCAAACATTCATTGAGCTACTCAAAGACAGGGCAGCTATGAGCGGATGGACTTCCAATGTTGCTCCAATCACCAAGTACAATAACATTGACTTGTTAACAGAGTATGGTAGAATTAAACTGGCAGATCTAAAAGCCGATGTAACCACTTACATTGATCAAGATACCCGCAAGGCTCAGAATTCGTATCAGATGTACTTATGCATCACTAACTTGCTTACCGAAGCTGGAAGAGCCAAAATCCTAACGGAGACTGATCAGTACAGGTCAATGTCATCCCAAGTGGCCCTCTTCTATTCAAGCTATTGATGGCTCGTGCGGCTACCGACACACGAGCCACTGTAACTTACATCAGGACTGCGATGTTGAAACTGGATGACTATATGAAAACTATAGACAGCGATATTGAAAAATTCAACCTATATGTAAGAAAGCTCAGGCAAAATTTGTCAGCTACTAGGGGAGAATCATCAAACAATCTTTTGGTGAACCTTTTCAAGGGCTATGCTTCCGCCTCCGATGAATCTTTCACAAGAGACATCCAAAGAAAGAAGGACGCTTATGACAAAGGTGACGACGTTACTGAGGAGACCCTCATGAAGGACACCATCAACAAATTTCAAAACCTAAAACTAGAAGGAAAGTGGAATGCACTCAGTGCTGACCAAGAGAAATTAGTAGCCCTACAAGCAGAATTTAAGGTATTGAGAGACAAGAACTTAAAGCTAACGCCCAATCTGTCTGGAGATGCGAAGAACAACAATTACAACGGTTCGAAGAAGCCAAACAATAACAAGAAAGGCAAGAACAAAAGGAAAAATCAAAATGCTGCCTCTTGGGCTTGGAAGAAAGTGCCTCACAAAGAAAACGAGCCCAAAACCATTCAGAAAGATAAAAAGACTTATCATTGGTGCCCCAATCACAATGCCTGGACAGTACATAACCATGAAAAATGTGAGTTGAGGATCAAACGAATGCAAAAGGAAAGGGAGGAAAGTAGTAACAATGAAACATCCAAAGCAGCTACTTATGCTGCCATCTTGAACTCAGAATGCCTTCTGAACTCCAAGTATCGGATGGTTTAGCCAGCAATTGTGTTCATACACTTACTCATGGCTAAGGGATGTGGACTGTTGACTAGTCGCGACACCAATATTATATTCTCTTTAATTATGGTATACTATTTACTTGAAAAAGAGATGCAAAACTGTTTCTTAATGTACTTCAAAGTATGGAATAGCGGAGAAGCAAATTAGGGACCTGCAGGAGAAAACAAGGAAAATATTATTGCATGCCATTGAAAGATGGCCCAACGCTGCCAGTGTTTACCTATGGCCTTATGCACTTCGCACAGCCAATGATCAGATGAATTACACTCCTGGCAACGTTGGTGGATCATCTAAAATTGAAAGATTCACGAAAACGGAGGTGTCAACTCACCTGAAGTGTTCCATACTTGGGGGTGCCCAATTTATGTCCTTTACAACACTCTGCAAGCTGGCTCCAGCGTCCCAAAGTGGAACCCGAGAGCTAGGATAGGCCTGTATCTGGGTTTATCACCCAGACACGCAAGAAGTGTCAGTCTGGTCCTGAACATTAAGACTGGCAATGTGTCACCGCAATTTCATGTCGTTCATGACGACTTCTTCGAGACAGTGAAGGAGAAGGATGAAAGCAAAACATCTGAATGGCAGAGAGCAGCCGGACTGATAGACGACCAGGGAGACTCAATCAACCATGAAACACCTATGGCTAATTTTGAGGACTCATTTCAACGAAATCAAAACGAAAGTGAGCAAATTGAAAATGAGCAGAATCTAGCAGAAAATGAGATTATGCAAGATGATGGCAACGTACCTACATTGAGAAGATTGAGAAGATCGACAAGACGAAGACGGATGACTCAAAGGATGTCCGAAAGTCTCAAACAACAAGGAAGAGAAACATCTTTTGCATCCATCGATGAATCAGTGGAAATGCTGCACGAAGCAGACTACCGAATCCAAGATTCAATGACTGACCCTATTTCATTTTCGGGACTCATCGAGAAAGACACAATGTATTTCCACGAGGAAGCAATGAATGCCCCAGACAGAGAAGAGTTTATTAAGGCAGTGGTAAAAGAAATCAATGATCACATTGAAGGAAAACATTGGGAAATAATTGATGAAACGGGCGTACCTGAAGATGCTAATATTTTGGACGCTGTCTGGTCGATGAAGAGAAAGCGAGATATTTTGACCAGAAAAGTATATAAATGGAATGCCAGGCTCAACGTACACGGAGGACAACAAGAGTACGCAGTAAATTTCTACGAAACGTACGCACCAGTAGTTACATGGTACGCTATACGACTCCTATTTACGCTAATATTACTGAACAACTGGTTTTCACGGCAAATCGATTTCATATTAGCCTACCCACAAGCGGATATAGAATTTGACACCTATATGCGACTCCCACATGGTGTGACTTCCACGAATGGGAAGTCTAAGGTATTAAAATTGATCAAAAACATCTACGGCCAGAAGCAAGCCGGCAGGGTATTCTTTTTATACTTAAAAGAGAAGTTGAAAAAGTTGAATTATGTATAATCAGAAATAGATGAATGTATATTTTACAAGGACAAAATAATTTTCTTCTTTTATGTGGATGACGGGATAATGATTGGTCCCGATGATAGCAAGATCGACATGGAGATAAGTATGCTAAATAAAGAATGCAAGATTGAAGAAAAAGGGCAAATAGAGTACTATTTAGGAGTGAATGTCAACTACAAAAATGACAAATCTATTGAATTGACGCAACCTCAATTGATAGATGATATTTTAAATGACCTACAGTTAAGTAACGGTAAAGGATTCAATTAGGGAAACATCTGTACTGTCATCAAAGATATTACACAGACACTTAGAAGAATCGGAAGCCAAAATCAATTGGAATTATTGATCGGTTATAGGCAAATTGAACTACCTCGAAAAGAGTACCCGGCCCGATCTTGCGTATTCTGTACATCAATGCGCGAGATTTATGGAAACGCCCCGAAAGAGTCACACAGTAGCAGTTGAACACATTGGTAGATATCTACTGGGATCTAGGGAGAAAGGTCTTGTTCTGAAACCGAAGAAGAAACGATGTCTCAAAAATTACGTCGACGCGGATTTTTGTGGAAATTGGAGTAAACTACGTGCACAAGAAGATGCATCAACTGCAAAATCCAGAACTGGGTGTTCAAAGTTACAAACCATGGTGGCCCTTAGCACTACTGAAGCGGAATATTTTGCTCTTAGCCATTCCCTTCGTGAAGTGATTCCGATGATACAACTCCTGGACGAACTAAAAGGAACAGGATTTGAGACCTACTCGGAAGAACCCATTGTCCATTGCAAGTGCTTCGAAGACAACTCGAGAGCACTCGAAATCTCACGTCTACCAAAGATTAGACCGCGCACCAAACACATAAATGTGATTTTCCATCATTTCCGAAGCTTTGTCTGCGAAGGAAAGGTTAAGATTTTACCAATCGAATCCGCAGATCAAATTGGAGACGCGCATACCAAGCCTTTAGCCAAAGCCCCTTATGTGAAGTTTCGAAAGTTGATGATGGGATGGTAGTAACTTTAGCTCATCAGTCATGAAGCAAGGGAGTGTGAGGATTCAATAAGCACGACTGGTAATTAATTCAGGATTGATGAGCAAATGACGTCAAATCATATTTTGAGTTGACTTGAAAAGCAAACTGTGATAAAGTTAAATTTTGGTGAATGTATGACTTGTATGATCCATGAAATAAATACAGTCAATTGATTTAAACACAAATCAAATTAGGAGAAAGAATTGTAAAAGAGAATCAACATTTACATCATAATGTAAATTTTGGATCAATGAATGAAAACGTTGAATGATTATGAAAATAATGATAGCGATAAAATAAGCTTACAATTTTAGAACTATCGTTTTAAACTAGATTTTTAATAACTTAAAATATCTATTCCCACTCATCATGGTATAAAGATGAGAAGCTAGTAGTTCGGGAACGCAACATATTATTCAATGAAGCAAATAATACACCATCCAAGAAGGACAAAGAAGACAAGCAACAGCCAAAATCCGATAGGAATAGAGATCAAAAGAAGCCAAATGAAAGTGACTCAAAGAAACCATAATCCTCGAACGAAAATGATCATAACTCTTTGTCTGTGCAAAATTTCCAAAGACAAACACGCATCGAAACCGACATAAAGAATGGAGTGTTTGACCCAATGAAGTATGCATGGGAGGTTCGTCCTAACTGCTGTGTGTGGCACAACATCAACACACACCCAGTTCAACAATGCACCAATATCAACTCCTTACTACATCAACATCCACAACAAAAGCACTATGTAGTCCCCAGCAATGTTTCAATAGGATCAACAACCAAAACAACCAAGCACCACGTCAACCAGCAGCACGGCATACTACAGCAAATACAACGGATGTACCTGACATCTCAGACAACAACCCATTTTCAGCGCTAGCAGACAATCCTCCAGATGCATCAACTGACAGTAATCTAAATGATACCAACAATAACCAAAATGTTAACCATTACTTGATCACTTGCAATAACATCCAATCTATTCCATCTAAAAAACATCACTTTGCATCCATTCAACCTTGGACAAACATCAATATAACACATGTCACACTCGCAGATGGCGATACGAAAGCTAAAATTCAAAGAATCGGCAACGTCCACCTTCAAATAGGGAACAATCATCATGGACTAAAAGACGTCCTATATGTCCCCAGTCTATCGGATTCGTTATTCTCAGTAAAGAAACATCAGGAGGAACAAGGACACTATGCACACTTTTTTTTACAACAATCAAATCCAAGATGAAGCAAAATTACCCACTATATCATATGATAAACCTATTACCACCAAAAGATCAACATCAACATGGGAACAAGCAATTGCAATCAAAAGATTAACTCCATATGCAAACCTACCAATTCAATCCACACCAGGATCAACAGGACTAGATTTATTTGCATCCCAATCCCATACCATTCAGCCAGGGCAAAGGCAGAAAATCAACACAGACATACTAGCTATACAACTCCCGCCAAGGCTATATGGACGGATAGCCCCAAGAAGTGGTCTGAGTATGTCAAATTCCATTGACATCGCAGCTGGGGTAGTGGATAATGACTACAGTGGGGAAATCATCCCATGTGTCATAAATAATGGCACAACAACATTTGTAATCAACAAATATGACAAGATTGCACAATTAAATCCCACACATTACTCCAACCTAACACTATTCGAATTAGATTATCTATGCCCAACTTCTAGGGATAAAGGGGGATTTGGATCAACTGAAAAACCTAAACACAATCCCCAACCTAAAATTGTAGAATCAAAGCAACAAGAAACAAACTCCAAATATAACTAGATCCTAATTACAATCAAAAAGTATTTTGTGTTCCATCACATTCATCAGATTGCATGATGATTGAACGAAAGAAAAAACGCTTTTGAATGAAGATAAAAAAGTACTTCTTTCTTTGCCAATCATGATTGGGTTTGATTATGATATGTGGTGTAATCATTACATTATGCAACATGATATGAAAAAACATGAAAAAAGAAAAAATGAATTTGTCCTTTTTCCAGTCACTGTACTGTGTGGGTAAGGGACAACATGCGTTTTTGTGTACCTTGCAAACATAATTCAAAAGGAATTAGTTCATCATGTTTAAGAGGCTGGGTTTGCAAAAAGTAGTATTGAACATGCTGTTCTTTATTACTATTTGAAACAAATACATTCTTCTCACATCAGTGAGTTCTGTACTGAAGTAGAAAACGAATTCATTAATGACAACAAATCAACGTTGTATAGTCATACAACTGAAACTGAAAATTAAATTTATAACTATACAAATATTTCTTTAAATTTAGGTGTGTTGTCTAATTCATCTGTTTGTGAACTAACAACTCCAATTGGATCAAGTATCAATTCTGACTATAGTACAGAATCAATACTTAAGAAGCCCAAATCTTTGTTTAAGAATCAAACAAAGACTAAATCATTACCAATTCATAATGATTTTTGTTACATCACATTCTATCCCCCCCCTGGAATAAATAGGATAGTGTGTTCTAGGAACAAGAAATCAAGTTCATCTAAAGATCCAAATTAAGATACTTTCGATGAACTTGAAGGAAAATCTCTATCCAATCCAACGAATCCAATAGGAATGCCATCTTCAGACGGAGAAGAAGATGATATATCTATTCGAAACAGAAGAATAGCTTCTCCTACATTTGTAGCTAACTTTTTTGCCAATTTGGAAAGGAAGTTTTCTGCAAACTATCTTTCAGATGAGGGGGAAGAAGAAGATAATAATCTTGTTCAAAAAAGAATAATATCATCTCCTACAAAATCAATACAAGTACAGGAAATATCGTCTGCATTTACTACTTCATCCAAATCGGGAAAGAAGCTAGATGCACGCAACATTAAGTTCAAAATAATTTGTTACCTTCTTCTGGATCTGAATTATCATTTGATAATAATATACATCCAGAAGAAGATATTCCAACACAAGTTATGGATATCATGCCTTTTTTCAGCCATGTGTTTCCTCAACAGATCATCCACAAATGGATGTAGATGCTATGGTGAAGAAACTTGACAATACTTCTATACATGAAAGTCCTCTATACAGATGTTTATGGATATTCTTTTTATTATGATAACATGATAAAAGAGCCAGAATAACTATCGTCAATATCTTATAAATATGATAGAACTTCTCACTTGAGTGTTTAGTGATGATAGTGATATGCAGTCATCATTTTCAGTATCCACTATGCTATCAAACAATTCAACACTTAAGCGGACATCTTATCTGTACGATAAACAATTTTGTCTCTGACTTAGCTGTTAATTATTCATTAAACCTTTCAGATAAGATTGATAAGTCAATAAAATTATCACAACAACAAGTACAGTCTGAACTAGACAAGTATGTTGATGACAATACACAACATACTTGTCTAGTTCAGATATTGATCATCTAAAATTGTACGAACACAGATTAGATGATGCGATAACAAGCTCATGGTGTAAAAGTGTTGGGGTTGAGATACAGTATGCAAAATGTGATTTTTTTGTCAAAACATCACCAACATTATCTTCCTTGCGCTCTCGTGTTATT
>Ga0209092_10000234_pt1 | contig 52952 bp, 29 predicted proteins | sample FraStrMetagenome_FD_187446 | JGI IMG/M metagenome (GOLD analysis project Ga0209092, IMG submission 187446) | Marine eukaryotic phytoplankton communities from Arctic Ocean - Fram Strait ARC3M Metagenome (SPAdes) (version 2) | ecosystem: Environmental > Aquatic > Marine > Oceanic | place: Fram...
CAATAGTATTAAACAGTTCGGTTGCTTCTGTTTGTCTAATTTCTGTACCGTCACATAAGTACCATCCTGGAGGAGCAACTTCTCCGCCAAATGGCACAATCATTCCTACTGGATTAGTTGGAACACCCTTTAGTAAGTTAGATTGCGTAATTCTAAATAATCCGCCATCGCCCTGTGTTCTGTTTATTAATATTTCATCTCCAGTTTGCGGAGTAACAACAACACTTTTATCTGTTATAAATCTATCACTAAGTACTGTTGTAAATGTCTTAGTTAAATCGCCTGCACCGTCAAACACAATAGCATCTGAACTTACATCGCCTGACAGTTGAAATACTGTTTTATTATTAAGTTTTGCTGCACTTGATGCTGTACCATTAATAGTACCTGACATACTTCCGTTAAAAAATCCTTCAAATGTATCTGCTTTAACTGTACCAAAGCCTTCCATGTTTGGCTTAGTTAGTGCATCAGGGTCTGCAACAATATCGCCGCCTATATTTGTTTGACCTTTTACTGTAAGTTTGTTTCCAATTTTTACATTCTTAGCAACACTTAATCCACCGGAAGTTACAATAGTTCCTTCTGTTAGTGTATCATTAAATGAGGCATCTGCATCTTCTATACCGTTTACATCTAAGTTACCAGTAAATCTTCCGCTACCTGTAACATCTAATGGTACTTGAGGATTTTCGTTGTTAATGCCTACATTAGTATCAGACTTAATCCTAATTGCTGTTTGCTCGCCTTGATCGTTTTTTACTTTAAAATCTAGACTAGCACCATTAAAGTTACTTTTTACAACTCCGCTTTCGCCCGATGCTTCAAGTGCAAGCTGTGAATTAGCACCTACTTGTACACCTTGGTTATTCTTTACATAAATTATGCCTGACGATGTTGTGTTTACATCTGCACGTAAAAAGTTAGCTGCAGGAATTGCAACATTTTGTATTCTAAGAGAATCTGCTGATTCTGCTGTGCCGTTATATCTTGCAATAGTATTAGATAGTGTTAAACTAGTTAGGTTAAATCCTGGTTTGAGTTCTGAAAAACCTCTAATATTTACTTTTGGTATAAATTGAGCGTTAGTAATAATTGCTACTGGTTGTGCTCCGACTTCAACTTTTAATACAGTATAAGTTAAATCGTCAGTGCCTTGAATTTGTTCTGCTTTAGTACCAGATGAAAGACCTTCACTAAATTCAGGACCTACTAATATCCAACTAGACCCATTATTTAAATATAGTTGCTGGTTACTAGTATCTACCCAAAGGTCACCTATTACACTATTACCAACTTCTGGTTGTGCGGCACCTTTTTTAATACCGCCGGACTCTACCCAGTTTGTTCCGTCATATACTTTAAGTGCATCAACTCCAACTGTTGTATCATACCATGTTTGGCCTTCTACAGGATTTGCTGGTGCATTGTTATTTGCAAAATTTTCTAACAAATGTAAGAAGTTACCTGCAATAGCTTCACCATATGCGGTACTATTTCTACCAGGTAATTGTAAACTAGTGTCTGTAGAGTTTATTTCTCTATCTTCGACAATAATCGATCCTTTATTTGTATAATCTGTGAATTGGATTTGATAAGCCATTAGCTATTACCTCCACTAAGGCTCTGTACTCTAACTGTATAGTCAACTTGTATTAGTCTATTAAGTGATTTTTGTACAGGATGGAAAATGACATGTGTTAGTAATCTACCATTACCTAAAACACCATCTGTACTAGCACTTCGTAACCCTAATTCGTCAAATACAAAACTATTATCTGCATCAGATGCTGTATCAAATGCGTCTTGCCCATTTGGTTCACCGTAATCTAATAAACATGTAATAACAATATCAGTATAGTTAGTACCATTTACGTGCCTAGTTTCAATCTTATTTCTAGTAGGATCTAAATTATCTGTATTTCGATCATCAACTATTTTTGTAAATGTTTGATTGTATAATCCGGCGTTTGTACCTGTTGAGTTCGGAGTAAGGTATGTTATAACTCCTGTTGAATCTATATTTGTACCGCCATTACCAAAACTCATTACAGCAATAGGCCCTTGCCCTGCGTTGCCCAAAGACTCTGCAAGTGCAATACTCATATTTTCATAGTGTATAGCGTTCTTTTTGTTTACAAAAACTTCGCCACTGGCCGGGTCACTTATTTTAATGTGACCTTGCACAAATACACCGCTTTTTTCATTTATTGTGTTTGTCATTTTCTATTCCTACTAGTATATTTATTCGGGTAATTCACTTTGCGCTCCACGTAAGAAACTACCGATATCGTTTTGAGCATCTTTTAATGGAGTGCCCGGTGTTGTCCACAATTTGCCTATTTTCCTAATAACAACTAACTTTTGATTTGCACTCATTGGGTTAGTTAATGTTAGTACATTGCCACTTACAGTGAACTCTGCTGGTGTATTTACATCACCTTCCGGTGAGTCAATGGCTATAGCTGGATTAAACTTAACTATAGCAGCTTTATTTAACCTCGTTCCTGCAGCAAATACTTCAAATTCATTTACACTATTTGGAGTAAAATCAAGTGTAAAATCAGTTTGTCCTTCAGTTACAGCATCTACTGGTGACCAAACTATTGTTTCGTCACGGTATGGAATATTTTTATCTATTCCGCCACCGTATACTGGTGTATTTGTTGGATATGTATCTTTAACTCCTGTGCCCAAAGTACCTCTTCTAAGTTGTCTTAGATCATTGCCTGTTTTAGCAAAGTATTCTATGCGTTCTCCGTCTAGCCAAATTACGCCTGGCTTATTAGAACGCTTATCAGGTGTTGGTAATCTGTCTGCTCCTTCAACAACTACAACTCTAAGATCATCATAATTTAATGGTTGAGATAGTTTAATTCCATCGTTGTTATCAACACGTTTATAATGTGTTCTATTTAAAATATCTTTAAATTGTTGCCATGCAATAGTTGGTGTACTAATTGGTGCTGTAAAGTGTATAATATCAATTATATCATTTTCAGCAGGCACTGTTACTAACTGTATAACCTTCATATTAGATTCTAATTTATAATCAACACTTGGTGCTAACATTCTACCATTTTGGAATATCCAAACATTTTCTACACCGGATGCTGGCGAATTAAGTTCTATTCTGCCTCCAGTTAAAGAGTGGTAAGCTGAATAGTTATCTGTTCCAGGTGTTAATGTACTTCTATTAATAACATCATAACTTATACGGTTAATATCTACAATATCATGATTACTAAATGTATACACATTTATTTCTTGATCTTCAATTGGCGCACTATTAAATGTAACTTGGTTACCTACTACCCTGTAGTCTGCATTTCTAAAGTATACTGATAATATGTCGTTTTCTGATAGTATATTGTTTTCTAAAATAATACTACTTTGCCCAATATTAACAGCATAACTATCTTGTTGATTTAAAAGGTTGCCATTTAAGTAAACTTCTGTATCAGCAGCACTTAATGTTGATTCCTGTACTTGGAAGGTTTCTAACTCGTACTCTCTAAGTGTAGGATCTGTAATTTTAAATATCTTAGAATAGCCTGGCTTCTTAACAATTCCGTCTACTTCAACAATAGTAAAAAACTCTGCTGGTGTTTCGTAGATTGCACTAGTTGATAAGTTGTATGTAACACTTGACCCGTCTGCAATTATATTATCTTTTTGTATTTTACTATAATTAATTTGATCACTGTTTGAATAAATTTCATAATCTAATCTAGTACCAACTACTGGTGGTTGTGGACTAAACACAAATTCAATAAATCCGTTAACATTATCTTTCCTTGCAATAAGCTCAAGTCCGTCTGGTGTGTTACCATCTTTTCTAAGGAAGATTTGATAATTATCGTCCCAAAGTATGTTTGTTTGATATACATTTTCATCGGCTACACTAATTATTGTACCTATATCAATTATGTTTTGACCGTTTACGCCAACTGTTAAAATTGTTAATATTTGATCAGTTACCGGAGCAACTTTAAATGCCAATGTAAGTGTTTTATAATCAACAGTATACAAACTAGCATCAATTATTGTATTACCTAATTTAACAATAACAGCATCGTTGCTGTTTGGTAACAATCCTAATGGGTACTCAGTTGTTGTTCCGTCAGTTATATAATTTTGATTATATATTTGTCCTTGGCCTTCACCGGTTCTTTCAAACACTGTAATATTGACCGAGTCCATAACTTGCCCGTTAACTAATTCTTCAGGACCGCCTGCATTTAGCGGAGTAACAAATAAATCACCGTCTAAAATAATATCATCTGCGTTTACACCTGCTGCATTACCATAGTCTAATTGGCCGCCTGTTAACAGTGTGTCATAAGAATCAGGATCTGGTTTAAAACTACCATCACTAGTTATTTTTCTTATAGTAACAATATCACCATCGCTAACTTCTATATCGTTTTCTGCTAAATTAATAGTCTGTGTTACACCGTCACCTGTAAGTGTTTGCATCTTTGCAAGTGTATTTGCAGGATTATTACCGTAGTTAGGATCATCAATTCTAATTGCTTTAGTTTGTCCAGAACGTTTTAGGTATACATTATATTGTATTCCGTCTTCTAATGGATTATCTAGTTCTATAGCAACAGTAGTGCCGTCTGCAAAGAATATTTCGTCTTGGAATTCGTTATCATAGCTATCCCAAGTATCTGCACCATACTCGTCAGTCATCCAACCCGATGTACCTTCGAACCCAAAGCTCTTAACTTCAACTCCGCCATAGTCAATGCCAGTCATTAATTGACTTAATTCTTTACCTAGCATTCCTGTAGTAGGATTATACAAATGGTTTATTCTGTCTTGTGCATTTAGTATAGTTGATTGTTTTTCATACTCTACGACAATTATTGATCCTAGCGGCGGTGTTGTTGTAAGTTGTACTTGCCCTTTGTATCGCTTATAGGTATAAGTATTGTCTTCTATATTAGTAAACGTATACTCACTACGTAGTAAAATTTGACCATTTAACGTAATTTTTACTTTGTTACGTCTTAAGTTCATTGGCCATTTTAGTGCAAACTTATCGTTAATTGCTGTACCAGTAAATGTTTCTGTTTCTGGTAATTCAATTATAACATATTCGCCCGATACTCTATCAAACTTCATTTCGACATGCATACTTCTAACAACAGTTTCGCCTATTTGTGCTGATGCTATTGCTGTTGTAGATCCGTCTGCCTGTGATCCAGTAATAGTAACTGTTGGTGCAGATGTATATCCAGTACCTGTATTTGTAACTACAATGTTTACAACTTTGCCTGCACCAAGATATGCTTTTGCTGTTGCACCTGTGCCGCCTCCGCCTGCAATAGTAACTGTTGGAGGATATGTATAATTACTTCCGCCATTGTAAATGTTTACAGCAATAACTTTAAATCCGTAGTTCTCGCTCCAGTTTTTATATGGATAATCATCAAAGAACGAATCTACACCAACTAATGAGTTGTCAGTAATTTTAACTGACTTAGTTTTGATTCCGTTTTGTGTAAAATCATAATAAGGAGGAACATCAAAATCACTTGTTTGTGTTTTTGTGTTATCAACGTTTTCATAAGAACTTAAATATTCACGTACATTTGTTTTGTAAGGCTTAACTTCGTTTATGTAGTCATTGTAACTTTCTAAATTATCATTCTGATAATTTATTTTTTGTGTTAAGTCGCCTACATTATGTTTTGCTTTTACAAAACTTGTTTTATAAACCCAATCAACATTTTGTTGTTCTGAAAGCACATATCTAATACTTGCAAAAAACAGCTCTTGCCATTTAACAGCAAGATTGTCAACAAATATATCATTCTTTAGTGCTGTCATTATTTGTCTGGCTTCTGTAACAGGTTCAGTATCAAAGAATCTATTATCGTAACCTAATAAGTCGTAACCAACAGTGTTTTCAATAACATTGTATAGTTTACTATTAATTTCAATTGTGCCGTTTTCTCTGCCAATTGTATCATAGTCAATTGTGTAATCAGTTGAGTTTGTTTCTGCTGTACGTTTTAGTAGTAACCAGCCGCCGTTGCCAATATTGTCAATTTTTACAATTTGTCCAAGTTTAGCATTTGTTGACGCTAGTTGGTAACTTTCGTCTACTCTATGATCAATTCTAGTAAACTGAGTATAGTTAGGTGCATACCAATCTACATAATCCCAATATTCTGTAGTATCGTAACTTTGTGATAGTATTCTGTTCCATACGTTTGAATTTTTATTGTATTCGTATGTAGCCCATTTGTTATTTACTGTTGAATCATTTTCAACAAGTACTGTAAGTGGTCTAACTTCAATTCTTAAATTTTCATCGTATCCAGATCCACCATTAATAATATTTACTTTACTAATTTGACCTAAGTTATTAATCTCTAAATTAAAATCTAGTCCGCTGCCGTTGCCAAATAATTCAAAACTTGGTCCATGTCTAACAGTTGATGTTGTAATATCATATGTAGGGTCTGAATATCCTCTACCAGAATTTATTATTCTTATATCTGTAACAGTGCCGCCATGTATTGATGCTCGAAGTATCGCTGTTTGTATTTTATTAATGCCAATAAAATCAAGCTCATCCAATGTATCAATTTTATAATCATATGTTCTATTAGTAACAAAAGGTTGTACATCGGCACTATTAAGTGTACTAAAACTAAAATCATCTACAATAATATTTTCTTTTAAAGTTATATTTGCTCTTTCAATAACTTGTTTGAATGCTTCTTGTCTATTTACAAACCAACTTTGTCTTGGACTGTTTAATGTTCCGTATTTTTCTCGTAAACTTAACTCTGGATTCGGAACAGGTCGACCCCTAGTGTCGTATCCAATTAAACTATCAATCCACTTTCTTTCTATATCTGCTTTAGGAACACTTGTTTCTAAGCCTTCTGTAACAATATGATATTCAAGATGTGAATTCTGTTCTTGTGTATCTTGTGTATAGTAACTTACATGTAATGCAACGTCTTTATCTTTAAGTAGGCGCTCGCTATTATATAACACAAATCTGTCATTACTTAATAATGCTAAGAAACTATAACCTTGTCCTCTTGGATTTCCAATTAATCCTTCTGCTTCAAACCCACTAATTGATCTTGTTGGATCACCAGCTGGTATTGTTTTCTTATTTTTTACCCAGAAGTAATACTTGTCGCTAAATGTTTGGGACAATGTATCGTATGCTAGTTTTTGACTATATGCATTATTACCATACTTAGACGTTCCGCTAATACCTTTAGCATAACCTTCACTTGTGTCTGCTAATGAATCCCATTTATCTGGGGGAATGGTGCTTTCAACCCATTCATAAACATCAACTGAGTAGTTAGGTATTAATTTACTCCAGACATTTGCTTGATTAACAATGTCTTGTTGATATGGATTATAGAATCTTGTTGTGCTAAGATCCCACCATAATTTTCCTACATACTTTTCTTCCCAATTACTTGTTTCGCTAAAGTAATCAGGTAGTGTTGTAACATTGTAACGTGCAAGGTCAATATTAGATTTAAATGTTAATTCTTGTTCTGCTGGTCCTGCAATTTTACCTTGTATTGGATCAATATAATCTAAGTACTCAACAAGGCTATTTGTTTTTGTATTATACAAAAATGCTGATTTAATCTTTTTAATATCAACAATTTCATTAGGTGATCTTAATGTAGTCCAAGGTTTAGTACCCCGATTAACTTGATAATCAACAAAACTGCCTGGATTTGTATCTTCAGTATAGTAATCATTTGGATCACCAGGTACACCAACATAAACATGATTGTCATTAATTAATACTTGCTCACCAAATCTACTTGCTGATAATACTGTAAGGTCACCATCATAATCTAGTTCTTCTGCTAGTATAAATGCATCCTTTACTTTTTGATACAGCCTAACACTTCCGCTATCAATTTTCTTATCGGGGAAGGATGTAAATGTATCGTCAAATGTTGTTATGGCGCCATCGAATAATGTATCAGTTGCTACATCACCGTTTCCGCTTGTAACAGCAATTATATCTTTTGAAATACTAACTTTGTTACCAAACTTTTCTGATTGTGTGCCTGTACCGGATAATACTTGGTGCATTTCAAATGTGCTGTTTGATTTAGCGTACACATAAACTTTTCCTGTATTGTATCCGTCTATATCACTTTCAGGATCTGCAATAACTAAAGTGTCTCCATCTTCACTAAGATCAATACTACTGCCCCAACCAGTGTTTGATACTGGTGCAACAATTGTTTGATCTATTACATACCTGTCATCTAATATTCTATACACAAGAACTTTGTTATCTGCATCAACAGACACATCTGTTACAATACTAATTGCAAGTACTTGTCCATTATCGCTTACTGTAATTTGTTTAGTAAAGTCTGTTACACTTTCGCCTAAGTCGTCAAACGCCGGATCGTTAAATATATTAACAGCATTTGGTAAAGTTGGCAAATAGTTAACTTGACTGTTAAGTATTCTCCACTTAAGAGTGCTTGTCGGTGTTACACCTTTAACAAAAGTTAATGCAGAATATAATTGGTTACTATATAACACAATTTCATCTGTTTTATATGTTGCGTCTACATTATATTCACCTCTGTAATGAGGATTAATATCAAATGCATAGTTATATTGTTTGCCGTACTTGTCAGTACCGTGTTTTATAACTGTTAAATTTTCTTTTGATCCAATGTAGAATCTATATAAATCATTTTCTTGACTTACAGCAACTTGCTGACCTACATTACTATTTGTACTACTATTAGGAATTTCAAAAGTGCCTCGGTTAACCCATGTACTACCTATTCTGTTAAAGATACTGTAGACACCTTGGTTAGCTGGCTTGCTTACTTGTGACCCTGCTGTAGTAACTGGCAGGTTGTAAACTAATTGCCAATCACTATTTGATGTACTAGGAATACTTGCTGGAGCATCTGTTCCGGCCTCTGTTAAGTTTTCTTTGTAAATCCAAAATTCTTTGTTTACATATGCAAAAGAATTTAAATCTCTAAACTGATCTAAACCACCATATGACTCTGGGTGAGCTGGAAACGTTGTTCCTTTTTGCATTACAGCAATTTTACCTGTATTATTTCCTGTTACAGATATTTTATTGATCGGACCCATGATACGCAAGTTATCTAGTTCTGCTACGCCTTCTTTTGTTTCAAGTAACATTCTGTTGCCTTGTACAAAAGTGCCTGTAACATCTTTAAGATAAACTCTGCCTTGATCAGTAGCTCTTCGAATATAATAAGCTACTCTAGCCCTTGCACCTGTAATTTCATCTCTTATAAAGTCGCCATCTGCTCCATTTATATTTACAATTACACCGTTTATGTCTGTAAACACTTTGCCTATGTATGCAGGTTCAAAGAAGTCGCCAGTATCAATGTCCTGGTCTGATAACATAACAACGTCTGCACCCTGTGTTTTAGTAAATGTAAAGTCAATATATCCTTCCCACATATCTATAACAGTGTGTTCGTTGTCGTTAATATAACTAGCGTCAATACCTAGTAAATCAAAATCCGCTGGTACCGCTTGATCGTCAATGTAAGCTCTAAATTTATCGTTAGGCTGATTAATTTGTCCAGCTAAACTTGGAGGTATTCTAAGTAACCATCTATTATCTAAAATATTTTGTACACCATCATTATCAACATTAGTGTATGCTGCACCTCTATGGGATAGTACACTTGCAAATCCCGGTTCATCTCTAGTTGGAAAAATAGTAGAGTTAACATCATCAAGTATGTTGTTATAAAAGTTTGGTGTTGTTCTTGCATACGAGTCATTAACTTCGTCGTAAACTAATATATCTTGATATACTAAACCATACGCAGGAATACCATAATCACTAGGATTAGTAAATTCATCCGATGTTAAGTAAGTTTGGGTAGCAGGCATATTGATATACCACCAACCACCAATTGCGTTAGTTGTGCCATTGTAATTAGGCTGTGTATAATTACCAATTAATGTACCATTAGAATTATTAATAGTACCTGATGGTCCAAATATTCCGTTAGTATCTTTTATGTAAAGTACAAGTTTAAAGTCTCTTTGGAATGCTTTATAAATTGTTGCTGAACCACTTGCTGTTTCAATTATGTCGCCGTCTTGTGGCGGATCTGTAAATGGCTCTACAAGCAATACTGAATCAATTTTTTCTATAATTAAATGCTCGCCTTCGATAAAGTTTGCATTTGGTTCAGTGTATTGTGATGCTGTATTTTGTGCGTTAATTCCTTGCGGAAACAATTCAACTGAGTTAGACGAACCTGTATTTCGATTAAAGTTAGTAAACGAATTCCAATTAAGTACTAACTTGTCTTGAGGTTTTGTACCTCTGTATTGGTCAAACGGTGCAGCTATTAATAAATGGTCTGTTGAAGTATTAGGAAGGTATGGATTACCTTGTAATACCAATGTTAATAAACTACTGTCACTTGCTCTTTCAAGATTTGCATAACTATCAAACGTACTAAATGCAATGCTTCCACTTTCAGGAGTAATAGTTCTTACAGCCTTCCAATAGTTTTCGTCATACTTAACTATGTCATTTTCGCTGTACTCTATGCTTGTTGCATAGTTACTTTTATAATTTGATGCTACGTCAGACGCTGTGCTAGAACCTACAATAAGATACTTACCATCAGCACTAATGTCAATATCTGTACCAAAACGGTGATCGTCACTTACTGGGTAAACACTAGTATCTAATTCAAGTGTTGCTTCGTAAAGTAACTCTCTTAAATTTGACCCTCTTTGATAAGTGTAAACTAATCCTTTATTGTTATTAGCACTATGGTCTCCAAACGCTAATTTAGTATTTGAAGAATTTGATGTCATTGAAGACCCAAACTCGTATGTCGAAGTGTTATCGTAGTCTGACGGATTATTGTAATGTGTTTTTTCTGTGTAAACACTATTCTTAATCGGAACTATCCAATTGCCTGTATCACCTACCCATATTTTTTGATTTTTTAGAACTTTATTTTCTAGTATAGCATTTGCTTCTTTTATAGTGTCATATTTTACTGACCTAAGTACACTAACAAATCCATCTGTTTCTTCTAACGTTTCAATTGTTTGATTTTGACCTGACAGCACTTCGATAGAATTAGCAAACACTGATTCAACTGAGTAAAATGCATCGTTAGATGCTGATGTACTTTGTACACCAATAATATCACCTCTAACAAACGGATGAGCTTTATTAAATGTAAACAAGCCTCCCGGTCCTTCAGTGCCATCTATTGTATCTCGTCCTGCAGCAAATGATGATATTGCTGTTACTCGCAGGTCAGTAGTAACATGCTGAAGTACGTCCCAGTTACTATTTTCTCCTGTTACCCAAACATAATCATCTGCACCTATAACAGATATATCAGCTGTAAGTATGTCTGACTTATCATTAATTCTGTAACTAATATCTTGATCAAATACAAATCCAGCGTCTTTTACAAACGATGTGTAATCAGTAATTGTTGGAAACGGTTTATGATCGTAGTTTTGTGGCTTTAAATATACTTCTTCAGGAGTTAATTTGTAAATAGTATCGGTATCATTGGCTGGTATACTAGATACTAATTCAATTGGTTGCGGATTAGTTTTAATTTTTGACTCGTCAAGTAAAAACTCTACATTATCAAAATTTTCAGTTGCGCCATATTGACCTACTCTTAACGCCCATTCTTCGTAAAATTCTAAACTTTCTTTGTCAGCACTCGCAAGTGCATCAAATAAATTAATTAAAGAATTTGATGTTCCTTTATCTTGTAACATACCTTGATAAAACTTATATTGTGAAACTTCATCATTAATAATGTTTTCAAGATATTTTCTTTTCTGGTAACCAATTAAATGTTGTGCATGTTTCTGTTGCTCTAGATCAAAGTTGTCTGTATCTAAATCATAAAAGTCTGCAAACTGATTTATTTTGTATTCAAAGTTTGGTATTAGTTTTGCTTCTGGACGTTCGTCTAAACGTTGCCATTGGTTGTCAATAAAGAATTCTGTCCCAGTAACATCTATTATTGCAACATAATAAAATTCTTTGTGTTTTACTAGCTTTCCTATTCCGTAATCTTTATAAGGCGTCCAATCTCTTACTTCAGCTTCGTCATAAACAAATCCAGGAATATTTAATCCGCCACTCCAATTATCACTTCTATAACCAGTAACTTTAATTCTCTCTTGTCTGTAACCTGCTTCTTGGTCGTAAATTACATCTCCAAAAACTGTTTTATTATCTAATAATATAACATGTTCTCTTTGTACTAACGGAAGTTTTACACTGTAAATGCCGTCTGCTGAATTTTTAACAGTTAGCCCAAACTGGTTTTCACTGTCTCTAGCAATACTACTAAAGCTCTTATCTAATTTTTGACCATCTGCTTTTAATAAACTATAATCATAAAAATTATCAAAGATATTATCAACTACAACATATGGACGGGTAAAGTTAAATTGTTGTGCGCCTGGACTAAGTGTAATAACTGTGCCTGCTGCCCAATTCTGTGTGGTCCAGAACATAAATTCTTTTACACTGTAAGTCCAATCTTCAACTACACTAATATCTTTATTGTAGTATTCAAATACAAAACCTTGCTGTTTTAAATACGCTTCATAGCCCAATAAAAAGTCAACTACGTCTTGTGTTGTTCTTAGTAATGTACCGTATGATATAGTCTTAACTCTGTTTGTAAACTGTCGTCTAAGTACATTTGACCTGCCTCCAACTAACGGAAGCTCTGCCAATTTAGACATTTTAGTAGTATCAAAAGATTGTCCACTTACATGACTGTCGCTTACTCTATAGTAAAAGCTATCAAATCTTACATTTTGGCCTTTAACATATTGTTTGCCTGAATCCCAATTAACAAATGTTTCTGATATTCCGCCAATATTAATTACAGGATCCCTTTGACTTGCAATAGGCTCGTAGTATTTAAATGTTGATAATGCCTGATCGTAACCCTTTACTACATACCCATTTGTATTTTTTTGTATAACAACACCGCTGTAAGTTGCGATATCAACTGGTGACGAAGTATTAAGAAATAACTTATAATTTTCTGTAGGTACAAAAACATTACCTTGATTTAATGGGGTTCTGCTATCTAATATTAATTTAAACTTACTCTTATCTGTAAAGCCGCCTACTTTTAATGCTAGTCTGTTAGACAATGATGTTAATTCTGTTTGATATTCATTATAGTTTGTATTAATATCACTTACAATATAATTGTATATAAAGTTTACGAGTCCACTAGTTATAACTCTTTGATTATCAGTATATGTATTAGGAAATAATAAATCTTTTAATCTAATAATAGCATTAGTAGGTTTGTAAACAAGGTTGCCTACTTTATTTCTTTCAATCCTTGATAAATCAAACGCTGTGCCCATTACTTTTGCAGGTTGATTTAATAACCATGAAGTAATTAATGCAAACGGATATTCACTACTTTTTCTCCAAGCACTCTCAGCAGGAGTATGGTCTCCAAATGCATAAGGATCTCTTGTCTTAACAGCAATAAAGTTTTGTGCATAGTTGCTGTCTAACGGACTTAATAAATTACCATTTTCGTCTACCGGTATATGATTAACTAAATTTGGTCTTTTGTATTTCTTAACTACTTTTGCAGGAACACCAGGTTCTCTTACAATACCATTTTGTAAATCTTCCCAAAGTACAAAGTTATTTCTAGTATACGGAGCTGCACCGTATTCTGTTTCCCACCATGTTGGCTTAATACTAAATCCTAACATTTCCCAAGGATGACTGTGAGGACGATCAGTATCGTATGCGTTTATATATACGCCTCTCCAAAATCCAGGTAACGTATTACCTTGTGGAGATGACATATTTTTATAGTTGTATCTAAATGTATCAGTGTCTTTCCAAAAACTATTAGAAGTATAATCAGGATCGCCTGCAATAACACTCCACTGTACAAAATCCGAAACCATTGCATTATTAATATCAATATTATTAAACCCTGTATCTCTAAAGTTGCCGCCTTGGAAATCAGTGATGTCAAAAATGTCTGTGTTGTACTTTTGTTTTAAATTATTATATATTCTTCTTTCAAAATCTAATATTAAGTTATCTCTAAAATCCCCGTAAGCAAACGTAATGCTTCCGTCATGACCTTGAATAACAGTCTTTGGTGTTTGGTATGTTGTATCTAAAAATATTTCAGGTTTATATGCTGGATACAATCCTAACTTAGTCGGTGTAGTAGGAACAAAGCAAGCATCAGTTGTATCGTATTCGTATATTTCTACTTCATCGCCAACAGCTAATGTTGCTGAAATATTTACAAAGCCTTCTATAGTAAAAACATAATCTGTTCCATGACATAGTAACTGATCGTTAAGGTATACTAATACACCATTTGGCGACAAAGTGTCAAGTGTAAAAACTTTTGACAATGCAAAAAATGTACCAGTACTTGCTGTTACTGAATGTAGTGTTCTTTTAGATGCACCATGCGGCAACATATCTGAGAAGTAAAACGACATGCCTTCAGTTTTTTGGCTGTTTATTTCTTCTAATACTTTATCAACATGTTCTTTGGTAGGACCATCATATCCTAGATTTTCTGCAACTTGTAAAAATACTCTTTTATATTTTGCGTACTCTATTCTAGCATATTTTAATGCTTTTACAATGTTTGCATTTTTATCTGTTAAGTGGTAACTAGCTAATGCTATTGGACCACTATGTTTTACAAATCGTGTTCCGTACTTGCTCGTGTTACCAATATCTCTTAGATTGCTTACTCCGGGAAATGTATTTCCGTCATACTCAAATGTATTTTCAATAATTGTGCTAACATGATCGTTAACTTCAGCTATTGTAAAATCGCCTATGTTTTCGTTCATAGGATTGCGTTCTAAGTTATATGCTAATTCATAATAACCGTTTTCGTTTTTAGTTGTAGCACTGTAGCATCTTAATACTACTACATCGTCTTCTGTAAGATCATTATTAAATCTTACATATGCAATGCTATTAATTCTGTTAATTTCGTAGTGTGTTGTTTCTTGTTTGAAAGAATTATTTACATAAACTTTTACAACTAAATCATTTAGGTCGCCGCTTGCATCAAAAACGTCAACAGCAAAATCATTTGTTGTAGTATCTACAACGTACTGTCTTATTATTGCTTGACTACTTAATGCATGTGCTTTAGTCCAGCCATTTTCACTAACGTAAGTATTAAGGCCAGTATATTTTCTTAAATATCCTGTTTCAACTTTAACATTTATATTTTCGTTATTTTCTTCGTATACAAATGAATCAGTAACTAGTGGAAAATTAAATTGTATATCGCCAAAGTTTTCAATTGCCCTGTACGATAATGGAAATCCTAGCTCTGAATCATTAGTGCCAGTGCCTTGTTTGTAACCAAATAATTGTGTTCCACTAAACGTAGAAGCATTGTAAGTAGTAAAACTATCATCGTTATTATCAAATACATCAAATAACGGTTGCTGATTTACTTTAATTTTGTCTTGTGCAGCTTTCCACATAGATCCGTTAAAGTAAAATAAATTACCTTTATAAGTTGTTCCGCCTTTAACTAATAGTGTTTCATTTACTAACGGAGTCGAATCAGTATCTTCAATTAAACTAATTTGTCTAATATTATCAATTAGAATAAAGTTAACTGTGTAAATTTTACCTACTACATTTCTATCTGTATCTGCATTGAAAACTATACGCATACCTTCAGCAACATTTGTGCCGTCAATATTATATCCTGTAGCATTTTCTACTGTACTAAATGCATCTTTAGTTTTAAAATCAATTAGATCAACATCATTTTTAGCCTTAGTACCAAAGTTAAATAATTTTAAGCCTGCATTAAATTCAATAATAGGTCTTGATGCTCTAGCACTTTGATCTACTGTAGGCACTTGTCCATTATATTCTGCAGATTTTTCAATTACATCTTTATGGAACCATTTGTTGTAACGTGACCAAGCGTTTCTATCAACACTTGCTCTATTAACTATAATGTAATCTTTAGTTCCTGCAAAGGCACTTGCATTACCAAATGGCAATCTATCAAACCCTTCACTATCAAACGGAACTAATTTATCTCCAACATAACTAGCAGGAATAACTAAGTCACTTTCCTTAACTAGTTTAATGTCGCTACCGACACCTTCAATAAACCATTCGTCATTTTTATAAATTTCAGGTGTAACATTTCCAGCAAACTTAACTTTTAGTCCGTTACTAAATTTAACTTTATTAGAACTTGTATAAGTTTTCTTTCCAATAATATCGGTGACATCAATTTCAGTGTTTTCAATTATGTCAAATACTTTAATATAGCCACTAGTGTTAACGTCACTTTGGCTTGAATAATATAATTGCTCTGGTGCATTAAATGGAACTGTGAATGTAATAAAGCCTTCTTCAACATTTACAGGATTAATTTCATTGCCGTTTAAGTCTGTTGCTGTTATGCCTTGTACATATAAACTAGATATATTTTCTGCACTTCCAGTTGATACAATATTATAACTGCCATCTGCTTGTTTAACTACATCAAATGGTGCATCAGTAAATCGTCTATCTGTAGAGAACGAAAATGGATGTCCTAGTGTGTTAATTTCAAATGTATAAGTTTGACCTCTATATAAAGTCAATGCCGGATTAGGTGTAAACCCTGGTGGTGAAAATTTGTAAACAACATTGTCGTCTTGGTCTTCTGTTGTTACAGTATATGTACTAACTTCTTCTAAACTTTTTCCAAAAACTGTTACAGTTTGAGGACCGTTTGGCAACCAATAATACTCACGGAAATTTGTAAACTTATCCCAATCAATGTTTGGATTCCAAGCATAATATTCTTGGCTATTTAATTTACTCTGATTTGCAACACTTCCAGCAAAATTGTTAACTTGATTAACATAGTCAGGATAATCAGCAAAGAAGTTTACATTACCTAAATCATCAACAGAAACTGTTGCTGGTTCTAACTGCCTGTTTTCTCTTTGTTCAGTAACATCAGCAATGTATGTGTCGTCGGCCCTAAATGCTTTTGCATTTTTTCGTCCCATATAGCCACTAACTTTTTCTGCTGTGCCAGGTTGTACTAACTGATCTATTGTACTAGAAAGTATTTTCTTATTTGCTTGTGTTCTAAAATATTTAGGAAGTAAGTCAACACTCTTTCTATTAGAGTTGTCGCCTGCTGGCAACGGTGAATCTGTCTGATCGTTATCGTAAGACATTAGTAATAACTTCCTCCGCTACTTGAATTGTTTGAACTGTTTGAACTAGTGAATGATGTTGCACTTGTAATCCCTGTGTTTGCTGTCTCGCTTGATGTAACAACTCTGCCAGACGCATTTAGTCTAGTAGCTGTAATTTGATCTATTATTTCTATATCTGCTACAGTTGCACTATTAATAAAAATTTCATCAACTTCGCTTCTTACTTCAAATAAACTACCAAACGACTGTGTTGGCTGATCAGGTACAATTACTACACTTACTAAGTCTGGTGCAAGTCTGTTTGTAATATATGTTGCCAATTCTTGAAAGTAAAAAGTGTCTCCAAAATTCCAATTTTCTAATGCAAAGTATTGATTAATTGCTTCAATACATCTTGTTTTTACATCGTTGTCGTTAAGGACTTGATCTGGATTCTTTACTACTTTAAATGTTGCTTGTAAATTTGTCTTAGCAAGTGAACCAAATAATTCCTTATATTTTACTGGATGATAAATTACTTCATCACTTATTGATTTTATTTTATTAAGTTGTCGACCATATGATCTATACAACTCATCTGAGCTTGGCGGTAGTGGTTGCTGTAGAATTTGTCCATCTATGAAAAGTCTATAATTCCTGTCATATGTTTTAGTTAACATATAAGTATCAATTATGTTACTTGCACTTGGATCAATTCTGTTGTTTGTATCAGCAACATGTACATAATGGAATTTAAGTTTGTCTCTTCCAACAAATGCTTTATAATCACTATTTGTTACTAATTCTAATATTGTCGAATCTAGTTTTTTAAATACATTGTTATCTCTAAAGTAAAATACTTGTCCGTCTGTATAAGAACTTAAAGGACCTGCATTTGTTTGTGATTCAAGTATTTGAATATTTGTTGATTCAACATATCTAAATTCTTCAACGCCTGCATCTGTGAGATATTTTTCGTGTATAATAATTTTATTTAAAGGATTAACATCTTCATCTACAATATGTAAAAATAATTCTGGATCATCAATTACGCCATCTGCATCTTTGTCTGCAAATGTTACTTCTATTTTTTTAGTATCTACGTAACCTTCTTTATCTCTATAAGACTCTAAAATATCAAAGTCAAAACCGCTAGTAAACGGTAATGCACTATCAGGCTGTGTGTTTATATTTAAAACACATAATTTATCTCTTATAACTTTACCTTTTTGTGTGTCGTATATTTTGTCTGAACTGTCGTAGTAGAATTTTATTTCTCTATCACTTTCAAAGACATATCTCAAACCTCTATATGTAATTTTATATGTTTCGCCATTAGTTTCAAAAAGTAATAACCAACTTGCATCAAGATTTCCGTTACTTACATTTCCTGCAAAGCCTGTACTAAAGTTACTTCTTTTATCTAGGTCAGTTGCTTTTACTAATCTCCAAACTCTATTAACATCGTCATACCGCAATCCAAAGTCATTGTAAGCAAAAGTTTGATCAATAATTTCTACCTTAACATCATCAAGTAGACTATTTGCTAACATAGGACGTATTTGTATTAGTCTACAGTTAGTAGGAATTTTATCAGCTAGTGCTATAGGCCCTTGTGTTTCTGCTAGGCCTACATCTAGTCCGTTGCCTGCAACAGCAATAACCTTAGTCCATTTGTATAAAGCACTTCCAAGGTGATCAGCATCACCTGCCATTAATGATCCATCTTCCATAAAATGGAAGCCAGTCGGTGCTTGGAACTTAATTGCTGTTCCTGCTTCAATATACTTTAAACTATTTGTAGTAAAAGTACCAACTTGATAACCTGCGGCAGCTAATGATTGAAATTTACCTGTGTAAGTATTTGTTTGTTCAGTAACAGCGTTCCAATAAACATTTAGGTCAACTGTATTAATTTTTGGAAACTTGTCTAGGTAAAAATGTTTTACTTTTTTGTTATCAAGAATAGGCTCAACATTGTTTATTATAATACCTTCAATGTCAGTCTGTGTATTAAAGTTAAAACTTGTTTTTTCAGTAGTATACTCTTTGTATATTACTCCATCGTTTCCGTATAAGTTAGTATTACTGTATTTTCCTGTTGCATCGTTTAAGTCGAAATATCTTGATATGCCGCTTGATGTTCTGTTAACACTTTTTACTTTTACTATTTCTTGGCTTATACCTAAAGGAGCAACATTATAGTCTTCTCCTGTAATCATTCTATTTTGTGTATAATATGTTGCAGGAGCATTTTGTTTAATACTTAAACTTGTTTCAGCTCTTGCACTATTTGCAACAGTTGTTTCTAAACTCATTGTTAATGTAAGTGTATGAACTCTGCCCTTTTTACTTAGGTACGGTATATTAACAGAAATATTACTAATAGATGTTGGTGTAATAACCATATTTCTATTTTCACTTGTTCTAAAATAAGTTTTAAAATTACCCTTTGGAAGGTTTCCAAAAACTCCATCACTAAACGCTAAATTAATTCTATCGTCAACTCTTGTTAAGACACTATAAATATTTCTTACTTTTTTATTAATACTATTATAGATTACATTGTTGCCTTCAACAGCATCAAGTTTTGACCATAACTCTGATTCATTGTTGTTGCCGTCTAGTTTAAATAACCAAACATCTGAGTCATTAATATTTTCAGTATCAATCGAAACTGTTTGATTTGGTGTAGGTTGTGTTACAGAAAACTGTCCACTTTCTAATCTTCCCTGACGGAAGTGTGCAAAGAATCCAGTGTTACTACTTCCAGGTCCTTGTGCATCGTTTCTATACATAAACGCAAAATTATTTCCTGGTACTGGTGCTTCCTCTATTAAACTGCCATCTTCAATATCAGTAGATACAATTTCAAATGGTGTTGTTTTACCTTCAATAGGTTTTTCAAATGCAAATACAGGAACATCAGTATTAACACCGTTTACTCTATACTGGTCAGTTGAAATGCCAGATACTATTTCGCTTTTGTTTGGTTTACCAAATACACCGTTTACCGGCAATGAGGAATTTATAACTTTAATAAACTGTTCATACCAATTTGAGTTAGTACTATCGTTCCATTGTATTGTTTGACTTGCTAAGTTAGTACCGTTAGAATCTATTAAATCTTCTGTTGTGCTAATTGCTGTGAATTTTAAAAGTCCATTAGCTGATTGATTTCTACGAGGATTGTAATTTAAAAGTCTTGCTAGTCTTAAAACAGACTCTCTACGTTCTGCAAGTTCGAGGAAATTTTCTCTTGCATTTAAGTCAATTCTAAAGGATAAATTTTGCCCAAGGAATGCAACTAAATCAATTAGTGCAAGGTATTCACTTGATTCAATGTAATCGTTAAAATCCTCAGGATAGTTAGTCCTAAGATATTCTATCATTGTTCGTCTTAAATTGTCAAAGTCATAACTTTGAAAATCGGCATTGCGAAAGGATTGGTATATTGTTTTCCAATCCTCTGCAACTAGTAATCTGTTTTGTCTATCCGTAGCTGACATCTAATTTCCTCTTATAACGTATTTATTCATAATAGTTATGTACGTATTTTATTTTTTAAGCAAGTAAGCCAATGTCTCTATCAAATTGTAGTGTCATAGCTTCAGCAATGCTGTATTTTAAATATATTAGAGTACATTCAATTTGTATGCCGCTTTCGTATGTGTCAACAATGATATTATTAACAGAAACACGCGGATCATAGTTAACAATATCTTCTACATTTTCTATAATTGCAGCTTTTAGTCCTTCGGTTAGTGGGTCAAACAATGTGTCCCAAATAATAGTTCCAAATTCAGGATTCTCTAACTTTTCTCCTTGACGTATATGAAAGTGATTTATTATATCTTGTTTAATAACAGCAAGATCATATAGTCTATACCCTTCGTTTGCAGGGTTAACTGTGCTAATAGACCTATAAGCAGAACTTGAAGCTGGCTGTTTAGGTTTTTTAGAGCTCGATACCTTTACTCTTTTGTATATGTTTTTTTCTAATGTACTCATAGTAATATTTACCCTCTATGCATAACCGTCTGATTTAATAACGTTAACAGCCGCAAGTAATTGTGTTGGAGATATTCTTGACTTATTTCCAGCAACACCAGCATAATAACTTTCACCAGGATTAACAACTCGTTTTGCTGGCTTAGAATATGTTTTTTCAATTACTGGTAAACTTGCCCACTCTTGTGCCATTGATAAACAGAATGATTTTCTAGATTTTGAACCAGACCTAAATGCATCAACTCCTCTACGCTGTAGCAACTTACGACACAATTTATCTTGGTTAGCAGGACTAAACAGCTCTGTTCTGCTTAATACTCCATCTCCGTCAATAAGACTTTTAAGAGTCTTATTAATTATTTGATATTTGCCTGCAGCACTACTAATTGAACCTGCATTTACTGATGCTGTTTGCCAATCTAAAACTTCTTGCACTGTTAGTTCTGAAAGCTGTTTTCCATAATACGATATTGGTGTTATGTTACTTCCGCCATAAGGAGTATTGTAACCTGCACCTTCAGCTGCTCCAATAATATCTAGTATATTTCCGTCGGCTCCAACAGTAGAATATTTTTGTGCTAGTGCTTTATCATCGGCGCCACCGGCACCGGCAGTTCCTACACCACCATAAACTCTTTTAGTGCCGCTTGTATCTGCTACATTTGAGGAGTCCGATCTTGTGCCACCTGTAAAACTCTTTCTAAAAGTATCTACAGTATTAAGTAATGCAGCATTAGGTAATGAAACATCATTATTAATATCTGTTCTTTCACTTTTAAGCATTACAGGATCTAAATTTTCATGATGTGCATATGGCTCGTGACTTGGCATCCTTTTTACAAAAGTAATTACGTCTGATGGAACTATTGTTCCTGGGCTTGTTTTAGGTACAGTCCATGTAGGTAACGGTATTGCAGACACAGCGTCTGTTGCATCAGTAGCATCTGTACCTGCACTTGATGTAGCACTGTTTAAATTAATATCTGTGGAGCCGTCAATTTCAACGTTGCCGCCTACGGCATTAATATTAATTGCTCCTTCTGTTGCTGTTAAGTATGATGCTTTTCCTACTAAGTTAAGAGTTTCTGTAGAATTAATAAGCATGTTTGTTCCAGCTTTTATATGTCCTTCTTCATCTGCTAATATGTATAAATTTGCATTTGTATGATGATGTATATCACCCGTAACTAATGTCTTTTGTATTCCGCCAATTTTAATATCTTGATCCTTAGCAACATCTACAAACATATTAGTTTCAGCTCTTAAAGTTGTATTAGTTTGGCTTTCTATTTTTACTTCACCGCCTGAAGCAAAATTATCATATCTACCACTGGCTCGCATGTTTACATTTCTGCCACCTTCGATGTTTACATCTCTATCTGCTGTAAGATTAATATCTGCATCACTATGAATAGATATACTATCTAATCCGTATACGTCTATTTTCCCGTCACTAGTTAATTCTACCCAAGCTGTGCCTCTACTGTTTGCAATATAGATAAAGTCTTCACTATTATGCATTAATATTTGATGCCCTGTTCTAGTTCTAAATCTTAACAGTTCGTTGTGAGGTATTGTACTTTGGCCAAAGTCTTCGCCGGCTTCAATATTAGCATATGCTGGAGGACCTGCTGATGCATGCGAAACTCTTAATAGTTTGTCATCACCGTCATCCATAACAAAACTCGAGCCGCCTAATCGATTTACAAAAGCAGAATGTTTAAGGCCTGCTTCTCCCTTTAATCCTTTAGGTGCACCTTGTCGTTTATCTACTGGTCCAGGTGTGCTTATTCCAAATACAGTACTCGGTACTTCTCGTCTTGCACTTGAAGAAGTTAGTCCTCTATTTTCGTCTCTAATTAATCCTTGTACTTCTAGTGTTTGTGTAAAATCTTTGTTGTATGGTTTAAGATATCTTGTTGGATCTCTGCCATTACCCTTTTCAACTTTTTTGTTATATTCGCCTGTTGGTAATTTAAGTCCTTGTACATTGTCAGGTGTTTGCGGAGTTGTAAGTGAAGTTGATGCACGGCCATCTGGAACCATAAAGTTCATAAACTTGTCCTGCACACACCCAATCCAAAAACCGTTAGCAATATCGCCTTCTGCAAAAGTTACTAATACTCTAGCACCTACATCAGGTGGAACAAACCACATACCATAACTTTTTTGTGTTGCTGCATATCCATCATTATTTGTTGTGTGCTGGGGATTAGTAACACCATAAAACGGTGATAGATATCTAACTTCAATTGATGTGCCTAATTTTTCAGGTAAACTGCCTGAAGAATTATTTCTTAAAATATCAACTTTTAATGTGCCCATGTAAGTAGTATCTAAATTGCTCACTACGATGGCTTCAAATGGTCCTGGTCCAATATCAAGTTTCTTTAAATTAGTTCTTTTACTTTTTGCCAATGTAAACTTCCATTAAATTGCTGTTGTGCCAGGATTGAATTGCTGAGTTTCTGGTTCTACTGTTACGTCTCGTGCTGTTGCTGTATTTACTTCATCTCCGAACTCGTTATAAGTAACCCCGGACGATAATTGTGTTACTGGTCTACTTGTTTCTACACCCTGAGCTGTGTAAAATGCAGATATTGCTTTTACCTTGTCACCTAGTTGTATATTGTATAGATTGTCAGTTGGGTCTGTAGGAAAGTATGGTCGTATACTTGATTCGCCACGTACACTATTTTGAAATGCACTTTCGTATCCTGCATATTGGGTCGTTGTCATTGAACGTGTGCCACTAACTCTGTACCCGTCATCTAGTGCTGCTGTTTTTTGTTTAGGATCTTTTGTGTCAGCGCCGTCTGGTCTTGTTGGTCCAACAAATGGCGTTCCTCCAGGAATTAATCCGTTTGCCGGCCATTCAAACGAGCCTTGTTCAGCTTTTGCTGCACAAAAATGCATAGCATCTGTTGAACTGTTCCAGTTACCGCCCCATCCTAGTCCATACTTCTCACCTAGTGCTACCATAACTGATCCGGTTCCGTCTTCCGGCATGTCTGTAAAATCATCTGTAACTCTTCCGGTTTTCTTAATTTTTCTAAAAGGATTTTCTGCTGGGTTAATATCAATTGCAAGTCCACTAGCATGATAGCTAGGTCTTGATCCGCCTTCTATAGCTCTTTGCGCATACCCGCCTAATGATTTTATTTCGTAATTGTATTCTGTTTCTAATTCGTCAATTAATCCTTGGAAGTTTTTTGCAAACATTGCAGCAACCTGTGTTGTTTTTCCTGTTGATGTTCTAATTGTTGCCAACGGCCCATTAGTTCCTGTTGGAGGCACTACACCAATGTCTTGATTAGTAGTATCTTCTGAATAATCTGAACCAGGTTCTCCAGCAGGCCCTATGTCGTTAGGATTAAGACTTTCGCAACCTGGTTTTTCAACAAGTGCTTTAACTTTATTAATGCCTGCTGTACTTTGATTTCTACGTCTTACTAGTTCTAAAGTTTGTGTAAATTTATTGCCGCTTATTTTTGATTGAACAGTTATTACCTGATATACTCCGCTGAAACTGTCTACAGCAAGAGTGTCTGCTCCTGAGAAAAACATTGTGCCGTCACTGTTATAATCAACTGGAGTTCTAAAGTTTACAATAATATCTATTTCATTCCTTTGGTGATCAACGCCGCCGCCAGCTGTTATATTTTTTGTGCCGCCTCGAGGTGCTGTATAATTTCCAATTCCGCTATCTGGTAAAAAGTAAGGATCTCCCCAAATTTCTAGTTCTGCTGTGATTAAATCAACAGGACTGTTTATTAGAGCATTATGGAACATCTTAGCAAGCTCTTCGCCGTACTGTTTATTATAACTACCACCATTAAAATTGCCAGGCTTCATAACAGACCTTGATTTACCTTCTGGTATAACATTACCGTCTGTTGGTTTTCCTGTTACAGGAGTTTGTGGTGTAATCGTAGTTTTTTCTCTATCATTAACTACAGCTGATGCGTTTAGTTGGCCCATATCCATTTGTATTGCTTGGTAAAATGCTGCATCGAATTTAATATCAAAGCCTAACACATCTTCATTTTTTCCAGAGTAAATATAGTTGTATGTTTTTACACAATGTTTTGCTTTTTCAATTAAGCCAGGCCCTGCTTGGTTAGGCGCACTAAATCTACTTGCATCTACTTTATAAGGAACTACATCATACACATAAATTTTTGCTGGTTCACCATTTGCACTTTCATATGCTTGGTCACTTATAATATAACACTGTGACTCAATTCTAAACCAACTAAGTTCACCTTTTTGGTCTGCTCTTTGTAGTGCTGTTCTACCATACTCACTTACAATTACAAGTTCTTCAATTATCTTAGTAATCGGTGTTCCTTGATCAAACTTAAATGTTCTATTTTTATCGCTAATAGTAAGTTCTACACCATTACGTTTGTAAATATTTGTTTCTTTATCATATGCATACAATCCTAATCCAAAAGGATTGTCGCCACCTTCTTTATAATCGGATATCATTTTACTGGCACCGATAGCATTTAAATCAGTAATGCCGGATGCTTTGAGCGTTTGAAGTAATGAACTATTAGTAGCGTCTACGCCAACACTGTTAAAGAATGATGTTAATCCATCTTCTTCAGGTACGTCTGCTGTTTGGCTTCCTTTGCGAGATGCCCTTGCTTCTGAATCTGTCTGGGTTGCTTTATTAGTATCCGGGGGTGCTAACATTGACTTCGTTATTGGAGGTGTACGCTTTGTAGGAAATCTAATAAGATAATAGTTAGTTGCCGGTTGACAAGTTTTTTTAGCAATTTCTTCTAGCTTAGAATTAATTATAGTTGATAATCCTTGTTCTCCTACTGAAAGTACATCAAGCAATGATTCACCTGTAAGACTTACAGGATCTGTTATTTTTTGTACCTCTTCATCAAAGGATTGTTCGTTCCAAGGTATACATTCTACTTGATAAGTGCTTCCTCCACTTTCTACACTAAATTCAATATTAATTAATTTAAACGGAAATGATCTTTTGCTGTATGCAGCTGGCCTGCCGCCCGCGTCGTCAAATCCTACAAAGTCAAGTTCTAACAAATACGGTGCTTGTAAATAGTTTTCAAATCCTGCATCAAAAGCAGCACCCTGCAATGCTTGTAAAAATATTCCCATTGAGTAAGGTTCTTTTACTGAGAAACTAAAATTAATTGCTTGAGTAGCGCCTGTTCTACTATTGGCTGCTAAAATAGCAGTCATATCAAAGTCATCTATGAAGTATTCTAAATTGCCCTTTTCTTCACCGGCACTATCATATGCTGTTTGTATACGCTTGTCGTCGATGCCGCCGCCGCCACTGTTTAATATAGTAAAGTCTGCACCGTTTTTAAGATATGTGTCAACAGGATTATTTGCACTATCTGCCGTTAACACTCCTAAAGAAAAAATGGCGTTAACACTATTAAATAATCTAAGTGGATTTTTAATTGTTATTCCCGGACCTTTAGGTTCCTTTTCGGGTTCGCTGTTTGATCCTTTTTGCGAACCAGGGTGACCATCTAATATCTTTTCTATATCTGTAAGTACGGATTGAAATTCAGCGTCAACAAGGCTATCAAGTTTATCACTTACAGCTGCGTTAAGATCGACATCAGTCATAACGCTGTTAGCTAAAGGAATTACTTGTTGTATAAGACTATCTGCTTTGCTTTGTAAACTTGCGCCGAAGCCATTTGCAAGGGCATTTAGACTTGGTGGATATATTGAACTTGGAGACGGATCTACATTTACTAACTGTGGTATACTTCTACCTAAAGATGCAACTTTTTGTCCTAGACCTTGAATATCAGTTTTAGAAAAAGGATTTTCAAGAACACTTAATGCACCCGATGCATCATATACATTTGTTGCTATGTTTTTTATATCGCCAAACTGTGCCGAAGCATCAAAATTATCTAATCCTAAGTTGCTAGTAAGAGTTTTTGCTTTGTTTTCAATAATAGCTTTTGGATTAATGCTCATTTATATTCCCAATTTTCTTTTAAGTTTGGCCGGATTAGGTAAAAATATAGTTGTTCCGGCAACCATATCAAATACCGGATCTTTAATTATATCCATATTTCTCTGTGCAAACACCCACCATAGTTTTGGTGTTCCATAAAGGTCATATGCCAATAAGTCTGGTCTATGAGTATATTGTGTTTCAATAGTGTAACTCGAATCGTCTGATGATTTAGGCACAGGTCTTATTCTAAGTATATCTAGTGCGCCGTTTCTAGTGTATGGTGTTTGCTTCCACGGACTTGATGATGTATAATTTGCCATTAAATAAAGCCCTCTGAGCCGCTAATGTAATCACCATTAACAAACTTTTGTAAATTAAATTCACTAGTTCTTCTTCTTGAAAAAGTAGGTTTAAGTGTTACAGATATTTGACTGTTTGTAGGCACCCATGAAGTTGCTCCTTCAATATCGGCGCCTTCTAGTGCTGTAGCAATATAATCAACATCTGCTGGAAGGTCTACTGTAAAGTTTGCTATAACTACAGGAACATTATTAAAGATATAATCTCCATATCCATTTAATCTTACCATAGGAGGCGGTGATCCAGCATTTGCTGATGTTTCTCCATAAAACATTTTTGTTACAGTACGCAAGTAATGTATAGCACCAATCCAATATTTTGCATCGTCTGGGCTTTCTACAGGAAACTCACCAGTAATTACAATGTCATCTGCTTGACTGTTTTCGTAAATTTGAAATGGGTAATTAGTATGCACAGGTTGCAACGTATTATAATTTGCACTATGACTTACAATTATTGTAGGAGTAATTGGAAAACAGAAGCCATTAGTTTTTATTAGCGGGGATAACAGTTTAGAATTATCTAGTGTTGGACTTGCAGGCAGACTAAGTTTTACACGCCAATCAGCATCTTTTGCAGATTGTGCAAACCCGGCGCCAACTTTGGAATCTACTTTGCCAGTTTCTGCACTTGGTAGATTAATACTTCTAGCTTGTTTTGCAAACCCTAAGGCTCCAAATATTTCACTAGTTATATTTTTAATTGTACTATCTATAAAGCCTACACCAGTGTTTAAAGTATCACCAACAAATTTTTCAACTGATGCTTGAGCACCTGCGGTTAGTGATGCTTGTGCTTTGTTTGCTTGTGTCTTTACAGCTTTTCCTACTGCGCCAAACGGATCTGTTGCCATTTTCATATCTCCTATATGTATTATTTAGTTGACATAATTAAGTATGTAGTTTATAATAGTGTTAATTAACTTGGAGAATACCATTGAGAAAACGTAATTACCTTAATAATAAGGACATATTGTCAGAAATCCATAAATCTAAGAACACTTTTAATAGTTATGTGGAATCTTCATATCATCAGTACGATTTGATACTGTTAGATATAGCTAAAATTAATAGACTAACTATTGCTGAAGCAAAAAGAGCGAAGGCTAAGAGGCTCAGCTCTGCTGAATACGAAAGACGAAAAATGGCCGGTGAAAAGGTCAAGCAAGCTGAATGTGAAACAGATTGGAAAAAGATAACAAAAGAAGAACTAATCTTCCGTGTTATGTCATTTGATCATATTCCAGAAGAGCCTGGACGTAAGAAGAATCCTAAAACTATAGCAGACACTAAGACTAAACTTAACTTTCCACCATTTCATCATTACAAATTTAATGACGAAGGTGAGCTTGTTTTAGTTGGTAAAAGTCATTGGGTCGGTGGTATGGACAACGGGCACTTTGACAAAACACATGGTAAGGCAACAAATACACTTGCTACTATGTGGTTAAAGTTAGTAGACCGTTATGCTACTCGAGGCAATGTACGTGGTTACACATACAATGACGAAATGAAGGGTCAAGCAATACTACAATTAGCGCAGATTGGTTTACAATTTGACGAATCAAAGTCAAACAATCCGTTTGCATACTATACAGCAGCCGTTACTAACAGTTTTGTACGTGTTATTAATATAGAAAAACGTAATCAAAACATTAGAGACGACATTTTAGAAATGAACGATCTTAATCCTTCTTACACAAGACAAGCACAAGGTGAATGGGAAGCAGCTGTAAAACGTAACGAACAAGCACCTATTACAATCTTTAAAGATAAAAAACCGGTTGACAACAGCTAATTGTTTCGCTATAATATTAATATAAGAGCCTAATGGAGGACTGACTTTGTTTAAGAAAGCCGCTGTCTTTACCGATATTCACTTCGGTTTAAAAAGCAATTCGCGTGTTCATAATGACGACTGTGAAGAATTTATTGATTGGTACATAGAACAAGCACAAGCTGCCGGTTGTGAAACTGGTATCTTCTGCGGAGACTGGCATCACAACAGAAATAGCCTTAACCTTACAACTATGGATGCAACTATTAGATCCATGGAAAAATTGGGTAATGCATTTGAAAAGTTTTATTTCTTTGATGGTAATCATGATTTATACTACAAAGACAAAAGAGATGTAAATTCAACAGCATTTGCAAAACACATTCCCGGAATTACGTTTGTTGACGAAATGATGGTTGAAGAAGATGTTGCACTTGTTCCTTGGTTAGTAGGCGATGAATGGAAGAAAATACAAAAGTGTAAAGCAAAGTATATGTTTGGTCACTTTGAACTTCCTAGTTTTTATATGAACGCAATGGTTAAGATGCCCGATCACGGAGGCGATCTTAACAAACAACATTTTGCAAATCAAGATTATGTGTTTAGTGGACACTTTCACAAAAGACAAACACAGGGTAAAATACATTATATCGGTAATGCGTTTCCACACAACTATGCAGATGCGTGGGACGACGATAGAGGTATGATGATATTAGATCGTGAAAACGATTTAGAACCAGAATACATCAATTGGGAAGATTGTCCAAAGTATCGGACTGTAAAACTTTCAAAACTAATTGATGAACAGAGCACTCTTATTAAGAGTAGAATGTATCTGCGTGTAGAACTTGACATTGACATTAGTTACGAAGAAGCAAGTTTTATTAAAGAAACATTTATAAGAGATTATAAATGTAGAGAAATTACACTTATTCCCCAATCACAAATTGAGGAAATATCAACAGACTTAGACATTAGCAAATTTGTTAGTGTTGACCAAATTGTTGCAGGTGAAATAGCAGAACTAGATACAGACTCTTTTGATAAGGTAAAACTTTTGGAGATTTATAACGGATTGGCACATGATTAAAATTCAAGACCTAACAGTAAGAAATTTTATGAGTGTTGGGAATCAAACCCAAGCGGTAGATTTCGACAAACAACAACTTACATTAGTACTCGGCGAAAACTTAGATCAAGGAGGTGACGATTCTGGCTCGCGAAACGGTACTGGTAAAACTACAATCATCAATGCACTAAGTTATGCACTCTACGGAAATGCATTAACTAATATTAGAAAAAATAACTTAATTAACAAAACTAATTCTAAAGGTATGTTAGTTACTCTTTCTTTTGAGAAAGATAGTCTTCAATATCGCATTGAACGTGGTAGATCCCCAAATTTATTAAAGTTCTACATTAACAATGAAGAACAAGTTGACATAGATGAATCGCAAGGCGATAGTCGTAAGACTCAAGAATCAATAGACCATTTGCTAGGTATGAGCCATGATATGTTTAAGCACATTGTTGCATTAAACACATACACAGAGCCATTCCTAAGTATGCGTACTAACGATCAAAGAGCTATTATTGAACAACTTTTAGGTATTACAATATTATCCGAAAAGGCAGATGTACTTAAAGATGATATTAGAGATACTAAGGATAATCTAAGTCAAGAGACAATGCGTATTAATGCATTACAAACAGCAAACGAAAAAATTGACGAAACAATTAACGGTCTTAAAAGTAAACAGAAAGCATGGCTATCTAAACGTACTACAGACACAATAAAGTTACGTGAAGCAATTGACGAATTAGAACATTTGGACATTGAATTAGAACTAGAATCACATGAAAAATTAACAAATTGGTCTGAACTAAACAATTCTATTTTGGCTCTTAATAAAGAGAAAAGCACACTAGAGACTGCACAGTTACGTGCTACTAAGTCTGTGTCTAAAGTTGAAAAAGATATCTTACAACTAGATAATGCTGCTTGTCATACATGTGGACAATCATTACATGCTGACAAAAAAGCAGAAATATTAGATAACAAATCTAAAGAACTAACTGACGCTGATGCATATCTTACTGAAGTATCTGATAAGTTAAATGTTGTAATTACTGAACTTTCAAACATTGGAGACATTAACGGTCGTCCAAATACTTTTTATGAAACTTCTAAAGAAGCGTATGCTCATAAGAGTAATGTTAGCAACTTAACACAGGCATGGAGCAACAAAAAAGACGAAGCTGATCCATATCAAGAACAAATTGACGATCTTGAAAATAGTGCAAAACAAGAGATTGATTGGGAAGAAATTAATACGTTAACTTCGCTCAAAGAACATCAAGAATTTTTATTGAAACTACTTACTAATAAAGATAGCTTTATACGTAAAAAGATTATTGATCAAAATTTAGCATATTTAAACAATAGACTTACTAACTATCTTGATAGATTAGGACTACCGCACAGTGTTACATTCCAAAATGATCTTAGTGTAGAAATTACACAACTTGGTCAAGACTTAGACTTTGATAACTTGTCAAGAGGCGAACGTAACAGACTTATACTTGGTATGAGTTTTGCGTTCAGAGATGTATGGGAAAGTTTGTATCAAAATATTAACTTACTATTCATTGACGAACTTATTGACAGTGGCATGGATGCTAACGGAGTTGAAAACTCGTTAAGTGTACTTAAAAAGATGGCTAGAGAACGTGATAAAAATATCTACTTAATATCACATAAAGATGAATTAATTGGTAGAGTTAACAATGTTCTTAAAGTTATAAAAGAGAACGGATTTACAAGTTATGAAAACGATGTTCAAGTGATAGAATAATGGACGATACACACGATAAACTTATTAAAGCATATCTTATGTACTTTGAAGAAAATGAAAAGTTCGAAGCACGTAATTCTGTGAGAACACACGGAAGTGCAAGACGTGCTTTAAGACAGTTACGTATGTTAGCAAAAGAACGTATGGACGAAATACACACTAAACATAAAGGCAAAAGTCAGAACTAGTCTAACACCATGCAAGAAGGAAATAATTACTTGCATGGAGTGGACGTACAAAGGCAAAAAACTTAAAGAAATACCAGACGAGTACGAAGGCTTCGTTTATTTAATAACGAACAAAAAGACTGGTCAAAAATACGTAGGCAAAAAACTAGCAAAATTTAAGACCACAAAGCCACCACTCAAAGGCAGAAAAAACAAACGCAGAGGATACAAAGAGTCAGACTGGAAAACTTACTATGGTAGTTCAGACAGACTTAATGCAGATGTTGCAACACTAGGCGAAAAGCACTTCACAAGAGAAATACTATACCTATGTAAAGGTAGGGGCGAAATGTCCTACATAGAGGCAAGAGAGCAGTTTGACAGGCGAGTACTTGAAACAGATGATTACTATAATGGAATCATTAATGTTAGAGTAGGCGGATCAGATAAACTCAAACAGGCATTACTAGAACACCACATCAAGGCAAAACAAACCAACACATAAGGTTGGCGGGCCAGACTAGAAATACCGCTGTGGAAAAAGCTCTCGTATAGAAGCACACGTACATATTGATTGACACACCAGAGTGTGGAAGCCATCAAACAAATTGGGCTCACTAGTTGATATAGATTGCATGTTGGCAGTCGAAAAACACAAACACAGTACATAAAAACTCTTTAGCAATAGGAACGAAGCGAGAGGTAGCGCAAGCGATGTCGACGTAGGTTGGGAAAGGTCAGAGCCCATTGTACTTTGTGTATAAACAATTACCTACTTCCAATGTCTCGGCTGGTGCGACTCACATGAAGCGTATTTTGAGATTAGATGGGACCGTAACAGGTTCCGTCTGACTGAAACAATCTACATGAAACTTAAACATTATTACATTCGTAATAATGCATTTGTTCATATTATAATCACTTCTATCAAACAAAAAAGTTAGTTTGAGCGTTAGCGAAAACATTAAGAGCTTTAGCTCTTAACAAAAACATAAATAGTATTAGTAAACTTATAAGGTATATTCAAGATGAAAATAAATGATATTCTAATAGAAGCAAAAGCTGATCCTGATGTAGTAAAAAGATTTGCAGGAGTTGCTGATAGCCAACGTTCATATTACATACACCATTGGGCAAAAGAAAAAGGCATAGACACTGATGATGCTATGCACATGGCAGGCTATGTACAAAATGGTTACTTAGGTGCTGGTGCTTGGAACTGGCGTTATGTAGGTATGGAGGAAAGTTTAGCAACCGAAGCTCCTGTAGGAATGTTAAAAAGAGCTGGACAGGCCGTAGGTGCTAAAGCACTTGGAGCAATTGGCATGAAGGGCAAAGCAGGCAACTTAGCAGGCAAAGCAGATCTTAGTGCTACAGCAAATACCTTATACAATCAATTTAGACAGTACCTTGGAACACAAGAACTAGATATAAAAAATGCAACAGGAGCATCTTTAGTTGCGTTTTTAAAATCTAAGCGTGTTAAGAAAATTGGTGCTGTTCCTAAAGGTCCACTAACTAAGCAAGTTATGGACACAGCATTTATGCAAGCCGCAAAAGAAGCAATGAATACACAGCAAGGCGTAAAAGGACCAGTTGCTAGTCCTGCTCCTAAGAAAGCTGTTGCTAAAAAAGTTCCAGTTGGATCTAGTGGTTATGTAAAGACTAAGGATGCTGCACTTCAACTCAATGCAAAAGAGAAAAGAAGATTAATTCAACAGATTGAAAAAAGTATTAAAGTTAGTCCGGCTAAGAAACCTACTGTTTAAAAATAAGGTAAACCGGACTTTTTAGTTGTTTCTAAATTTTCTTTGATAATATCAGAAATAATATCTCTATCTTCAGGCGGAAGTTCAAACGCCTCATTCATAGTTAACGATCCGCGCATATGCCATGCAAGTTTAAAAAGATTGTAACGCATTTGCTTAACTTCGTCATCTAGGACCTTAACTTCGTTAAGGATTTGTTGTACTGGTAGTGCTAAGATCCTGATGCGAAAAAACTTGATTGATCAAATGTTACAGGAACTTCATAAGTTTCTGGCACACCTGCTTCTATTTCTTCCGGAGTAGCATCTACTACTAGCGGCTTAACTTGAAACTTAGTTCTTTGTTCTTCAATATGATTAGTAACACTTTCAAAAAGCCCTTGGTCTGTATTTGCAATAAACTCTTTGATATGGGCTTGGTCAGTAACAACATCATCGCCAACCTCAATTGATGCAATTGACTTTTCAAGGGTTAGTATAGTAAGGTCTGTTAGTTTTTTAAAACTTTCAGTAAACGTTGCTAACTTATCGCCTTCGGCCATATCAGTATCATTAATTACGTTAAATATTCTTTGTTCGTCAAATGTCTTTCTACTTGTTTCAGTAAACTCTCCGTAGGTTAACGGTCTTAGATTTACAATCATGCCATCTAACTGAATAGCACTGTTGTAATCTACATTTGAAAACTGATCTAACATTATTCTTAGGTCTAAGTCAAAGTCTTTATCTTCACCAGTAACTGGTACTTTAATACTAACTTCCATCATTTCGCCGTATGTTGCTATGCGAATAGCAATCAAACATGCATCAAGATCCATAGAAGGCATATTAAATGGATCTTTAATTGCCGGTATACAGCTGGTAATAACACTAGCTGTTGCTTGCCCGTTCAATAAAGCGTCCGGTGTTTTGATCATTATTTCGTCTCTAGCCGTCATAGGAAATACTGGATACTCTCCGTTTTCTGATATTTCCAAACTTCCGGCAGGGTAATATTTTCCGTTACTTGGTAATGACAAATATATCTTAGGTTGTCTAAAATATTTCTGTAACGGATTAGTGTTTTTGTTTTCCATTTTTTCTCCTGGCTAAATACTATTGTAAATGTATATACCATTATTATTTATATACGCACATAACTGGAATTGACTATAAATGGCTGATGAAATTAAAATTGAAAACATAGGCGGTGAAAACGGCGTAGCAAGTGAAGTTACACTTGTTAGACTAGTTAATGCTATGGAAAAAATGGCCAAGACTTCGGGGGCCGATCCTAAGTCACAAGCAGCCAAAACACAACAAGCATATAACAAAGCTCAACAGTCTGGTGTTAAAGTTTCAACTAAACATAGAGATGCTGTTAAAGACAATACTAGCGCGGTACAATCAAACACCAAATATTTAAACCTAGCAGCCGGCGGCCTGATGAGATTAGCCGCAGGCGGAATTGGGTCTGCTATCGGAAGTCTTAAAGGGTTTGCTGAAGAACTAATATCCGGTGGTGACAGCTTAACAAGTTTTGTACAACACATACCTATATTTGGTGGTGCGTTATCCATGCTTACAGGAGTTATGGATAGGAGTTATGTTTCATTCCAATCAATGGCCAAATCAGGCGGCGACCTCGGCTACGATTTAGAAAGTTTAAGAACAACAGCAGCTGAATCAAGATTAAGCATTGAAGAATTTAGTTCATTCGTAGCTCAAAGTTCTACTATGTTAGCAGCGTTTGGCGGAACAGTTAGTATTGGTGCTAAACAAGTTGCCGGCATGACAGATGCTCTAGGCAATGACCTACGAACAGAGTTACAGATGATGGGCTTATCGTTTGAAGAGATTAACGAATCAATGGCTATGAGTGCTTACCTAAACAGAACAGGAAGCAAGATGGAAGCACGAGATAAACAAGTACAAGCAGAAGCTGCCGCTGGTTTAACAAAGAATATGCTACAACTTGCAAAATTAACAGGCGAAGATGTAAAAGCACAACAAGATAAACTTGCACAAGCTTCAATGGACTTAGCATTCCAAAGGGAACTAGGAAAACTTGAAGGCGATGAGAAAAAGAATATGCTTTTAGCAATGGCAGAAGCACAAGCTACAGGCGGTGAAGTTGCTGTTAATGCACTAAAAGCACAATTTTTAGGAATGCCACCAATAACAAGAGAATTGCAATTATTTACAGCAACAATGCCAGAAAGTGCAGCTCTTATAAAAAAATTACTCAATGACGCTGTTAACTCAGGTATGGCTCATGACACATTCCAGAAAGGACAAGAAAAAAGAGTTGTTGACTATACAGCGTCTTTGATAACCTCATCAAAAAATCTTGACGCTATTATTAGAGTTGGTGCTATATCAGGCGCAGGAGTTGCTGGTGAAATATCCGCCATGGCCAACACAACTATGGATAGAATTCTACCGTATATTGAATCTGGCGGGGAAGATATTGAAGCAGCTAAAAAGGCAATTGCTAAAAACTACAAAGAAATTTTACCACTACCGCCGAAAGACGGTGAACTAGGTGCAATGGCACAATTTTTAGAAACAGTTAAAGACGCAAAACTAGCGATTGTTACAAATTTAATTAACCCGCTCGTAGGCGCAGCTGTTGAAGTGTTTGGGCCAGTGACTGGATGGTTTAAAGGATTTGTTGGTGAAAAAGGCGAAGCAACTACTTTTCAAACAACGTTGGCAGGGTTCAGCAAGTATATAAAAGAAACAGTTAATCCTGCACTTAAAGCCTTTTTCGAAGCATTTGGAAAAGATCCCAAGAAAGCATTGAAAGAAGCAATGTTTGGTGACGGCAAAGACAAAAAAGGTCTTCTCAAAACAATTATGGAACCAGTAGGAGAAGCTCTAGTAGCAGGATTTAAAACCGGCCTTGCAGCATTGTTTGAGAATATTGATGTTAGAACGGCATTGATAGCAGGAATTGCTGGATTATTTGCAGCAAAAGCGGTTGTGGCTGCAATGGCGGCAGGTGCAGCATCGTTAGCTGCATTAGCAATGCCAAAAACATCACCTACGGGAGCACCAATTGCCGACGGCGGTAAGCCTAAGGGTAAAATGAACTTATCCAAACAGGCTTTAAAAAGACTAGGGCCTCTAGCACTATTGTTTGGAGCATACGAAGTTGGCTCAACAGCAATGAACACTGACTTAACACAAGGTCAAAAAAAGGAAGAATATGGCGCAATTGGCGGCGGAATGGCAGGCGCAGCCGCAGGAGCCTTAGCTGGCTCATTTATTCCTTTTATTGGTACAGCAATAGGTGGACTACTTGGCGGTACACTAGGATATTTTGGCGGTAGTGCTGCAGGTAGAGCGATAATGAAGGACGATGGCACTGTTAGTACTGACACACCGTCGGCAACAGACAAAGATGTAGCAGAAACACTTGGCGTAACACCAGATACTGTAAAATTATTAGAAAGAATGTCCGGAATTGGCGGAGGAATGGAAAGAGTTGCTAGTGCGTTTGAAAGAATTGACAAATTAGAAAGATTTAGCGAAAATGTAAATGCAATACAAAAAGGACTTGACATATCAGAGCTTTCCAAGTATAATAATAATATGCAAGAAATAGCAAGGTCATTAGAAGATATGAATAAAGCCTTAGCAGAAGATAATAAAGGTTTATTTGGCGGCACAGGCGTAGCATCAGCTGATCTACTTAAAAAGATGGGCGGATCAGGTCCTAGTACAGAACTAATAAATTCAATAAATAAGAACATGAGCGATATGAATATTCATCTAAAAGCAATTGTAAGATCAAATAAAACAATCGCAGGCGAATCTTAGATGATAATAACGATTAGGCAGGAATAATATGAGCTGGAAAAAATATTTTACACCAGTACCAACGGGTACTAACGCAGAAGGCAGCTATAGTCCCTTCAGCGGCTATAATGGTGGTATGCAACCAGGTCCTGCAACAAAAAATTATAACTCACACTTACCAGATGTGTATGTTGGTAGTCCAAATCGTGTTGAGCGTTACGGTCAATACAATACAATGGACAGCGATTCGGAAGTTAATGCGGCACTAGACATACTTGCTGAGTTTTGCACACAAAAGAATGAACAAAACGGTACTAACTTTACTTTAGAGTTCAAACAAAAAGCAACAAACTCCGAAACAACTATTTTAGCAAAGTATCTACAGCAATGGTGTAAACTTAACAAGTTCGAAACACGTATGTTTAGGCTAATACGTAATGCATTTAAGTACGGAGATCAAATTTTTGTTAGAGATCCAGAAACTAAAAAGTTATACCATGTAGATACAGCAAACCTAACAAAAATTATTGTTAACGAATCAGAAGGCAAGACTCCTGAGCAATATATCATCAAAGATTTTAATTTAAACTTTGGTGAAATGGTAGCAACTACTCCGCATCAGACAAATGGTCAAACAAATAATGGTGGCGCAGGCAGTTATCAAAGTGCAAGTGCTGGTAAAGGCTTTATAGGAAGTCAGCAAGGTAGCCAAGCAGGCACACGTTGGAGTAGAGAAGAGTCGGAAATAGCAGTTGATGCTGATCATATTGTACACCTTAGTATGAGTGAAGGCTTAGACAACAACTATCCATTTGGTAATTCGTTATTAGAAACAATTTTTAAAGTATACAAGCAAAAAGAACTATTAGAAGACGCAATCATTATATACAGAGTACAACGTGCTCCTGAAAGACGTGTTTTTTATGTTGATGTTGGTAACATGCCAAGTCACCTTGCTATGCAATTCGTAGAACGTGTTAAAACAGAGATACACCAAAGACGTATTCCAAGCCAATCAGGCGGGGGTACCAATGTTATAGACAGTAGTTACAACCCGTTAAGTATTAATGAAGACTATTTCTTTCCGCAAACAGCAGAAGGACGTGGTTCTAAAGTAGAAACGTTACCAGGTGGTACAAATTTAGGAGAAATTGATGACCTTAGATATTTTACTAATAAGCTCGTACGCGGTTTACGAATTCCTAGCTCATACTTGCCTACAGGGGCTGAAGATGCAAGTAGTCAGTACAATGATGGTAGAGTCGGAACAGCATATATACAAGAATTAAGGTTCAATACTTACTGTGAACGCTTACAAGGCATGCTTGTTGAAGAATTTGACCAAGAATTTAAGAAATATTTGTTAGAAAAGGGTGTAAACGTTGATACTTCAATGTTTGACCTAGTTTTCCAGCCTCCACAGAACTTTGCATCGTACAGACAGTCAGAAGTAGACAATGCTCGTGTACCAACTTACACACAAATGAGTGCAATACCTTATATTAGTAATAGATTTGCTCTAAAACGCTTCTTAGGCATGACAGATGAAGAAATTGCAGAGAATGAACGTATGTGGAGAGAAGAAAATGATGAAAATCTTGAAACTCCAGCAACAGATGCTGCAGGCGAAATGCGCGGTGGTGGCATATCAGGAGCAGGTATGGATGCAGACCTAGGCGGAATAGAAGATGAAGATACTTCTGTACCGACAGAAGATGGCGGAGAAGCAACACCGCCAGAAACAACAACAGGAGCCGAACTTGGTGGCGGAGCAGCAACAACGGACCAAACGGTATAAATACAATATGATACTTAGAGAACTATTTTACTTTGACCCAGAAACAATTGAGCCTGTAAACAATAAAGGTTACGAGCCTCAACACGATGAGTCCCCAGTTAAAGCAACTGACACTAGAAAGACTAGACTAACACTAGGCCAAATCAATAGAATTCGTAAAGCATCCGAATTACATCAAGAAGAAATAACAAATGAATTAGATTTTGTTAGACAGATGTACGGAATAGCAGCACAAGCGGAGGCCGGCGGTGCTATTTAATGGCAAAAATAGATAAATCTCTATACACCAAACAAGAATGGCTTGTTATACGCAACCAACGAAGACTCCAAAAGCAATTACAAAAACAAAAAGAACATATATCAAACTCTGTATCTAATAAAGATAACAGCGTTGCTTTTGTATTAGGTAACGGCACTAGCAGATCTGTTATAGAGCCAGAATCATTATTAGAATTAGGTACTGTCTACGGTTGTAATGCTTTATACAGGACGTTTTCTCCAGACTACTTAATAGCAGTAGATGTAAAAATGATACTAGAGCTTAGTAAAAGCGGTTATCAAAATAATAACAAAGTATGGACTAATCATAATAATGCATTTACAGCAATAAAGAATGTAAATTATTTTCAACCTAGTAAAGGTTGGAGTAGTGGCCCAACAGCGTTGTGGTTAGCAGCAGAACACGGATATGATGATATTTATATATTAGGATTTGACTTTGCAGGTCTTGAGAACAATAGTAAATTAAATAACATATATGCTGGCACAAAAAACTATAAAAGAAGCAACGAAGGTGCTACTTTCTACGGTAATTGGCTACGACAAACTAAAACTGTTATAAGAGATAACAAGAAAATTAACTTCCATCGAGTTATAGCATCTGATAATTATAAACCAGATGAACTAAATACTTTTGAGAACTTTAACACAATAGAGCTTGGAGATTTCCAAAAAATCTTCAGTTTTCCCCAGATATAAACAAAATGGCTCGTTTTGAGCCTGTTTGACCACACATTCTTGCATAAATAGTAAATACAAATGACAGCCTTACCATAGGTAAATACTTTTATAGGAGAAAAGAAATGGCAGATAAAAATAAGTTCGAAGAAATGCTCGAACGTCTTGTTAATGAAGACAAGGCCGGCGCAGAAGAACTATTCCACGATATTGTTGTAGAGAAGTCAAGAGACATCTATGCAAGTCTAATTGAATCAGATATTGAAATCGAAGAAGACGATACAGAAGTAGAAGAAACTACTGATGAAGAAGTTGACGAAGCAACTGATGAAGAAGTTGATGAAACAACTGATGAAGAAACAAACGAAAATTTTGACCTAGACGAATTTGAAGTTGAAGCAGACCCAATGGACATGGGCGGCGATCCAACTGACGATATGATGGGTGACATCGAAGCAGGTGATGACGAAGGTGAAGAAGGCGAAGAAGAAGGCGACATTGAAGATCGTGTTGTAGACCTTGAAGACGCATTAGACGACCTAAAATCAGAATTTGAAAAAATGATGGGTGACGAAGAAGGCGAAGGCGATGAAGAAGGTGATGATGAACCTGAAGAAGAAGCATTTGCATTTGAAGCAACTGATGAAGAAGTTGACGAAGCCTCCGACGAGGAAGTTGACGAAGCTTCAGACGAAGAAGTTGATGAAGCTTCAGACGAAGAAGTTGAAGAGTCATCAAAGTCAGACAGAGAACAAATGCGTGAGTACGTCGATAAAGTAGCAGGCGGACACGGCGCAGAGAAAAAAAGCACAGGCGATAATGGAGACAGCGGTAAGTCACCAGTAGCAAGTGCAAATAACATGGGTGGCACATCAGCTAACATCTTAAAAGGTGGAGAAGCAGGTAGTGGCGACCATGCTGGTTTAGGCGATTTAAACGCTAAAGACCAAGATGGCGGAAACATCAATGTACCAGGCGGTAAAGCGTCTAAAGCTGGCAAATCAGAGCCAGGACACGGTGCAGAGAAAAAAGGGAAGCCAGAACAAGCCGATAAAGGTGCAGGTTCACCATTAAACGGCGCTCCTAAAAGAGCAAAATAAGGGAAACTGAATGCAAAACTTTCTAAGAGAGCATCTGACATTTGACCAAGCGAATATGGTCGTTGAGTCTGCTGAAAATTCCAATGGAGGAAAAGACTTATACCTAAAAGGTATTTGTATACAAGGCGGTGTGCGTAATGCTAACCAACGTGTTTATCCTGTAAACGAAATTGGCAGGGCTGTCAAAACTCTTAATGACCAAATCCAGGGAGGATATAGTGTTCTTGGAGAAGTTGATCATCCAGAAGGCCTTAACATTAACCTAGACCGTGTATCACACATGATTACTGAAACGTGGATGGACGGACCTAACGGTTATGGTAAATTAAAAGTATTACCAACCCCAATGGGACAACTAGTGCAGACAATGCTGGAAAGCGGCGTCAAGCTAGGTGTTTCATCTAGGGGCTCTGGTAACGTAAGTGAAGACGGTAGCGGAAACGTTAGCGACTTCGAAATTATTACAGTGGACGTTGTTGCACAACCAAGTGCACCAGGTGCGTACCCAACGCCAATTTACGAACACTTGATGAACACCCGCGGAGGGTACCAGGCATTTGAACTAGCACAGGCAACTAAAGAAGACACCAAGGCACAAAAATATTTAAAAGAGAGCTTATTAGGAATAATAAGCGGGCTCCGATAACTGAGGAGAATAATATGTTGGAAGCATTAAAATCACTCTTCGAGAGCAGCGCACTTTCAGAAGAAGTACAAGCAGAAATACAAGAAGCATGGGACGCGAAGATCACTGAGAATCGCCAACTTGCTACCGCTGAACTTCGTGAAGAATTCGCAAAGAAATACGAGCATGACAAATCTACGATGGTGGAAGCTATTGATAGTATGTTGTCAGAAAAATTAGCAGAAGAAATTGCTGAATTTTCAGATGATCGTAAACAACTTGCTGAGGCAAAAGCAAAATATGCAATAGCAATGCGTGAAAACGCAGACCTAATGCAAAAATTTGTAATGGAAACTCTTGGTAAAGAAGTTGGTGAATTACACGAAGACAAGAAGGCAATGGCATCTAAGTATGCACAGCTTGAGGAATTTGTAATAGAAGCTCTTTCTAAAGAAATTGCAGAGTTCTACGAAGACAAAAAAGATTTAGCAGAAACGAAAGTACGTTTAGTACGTGAAGCTAAAGAACACTTCAAGAAAGTTAAAACTAACTTTGTTGAAAGAAGTGCAACCGCTGTATCTGAAACTGTTGATAAGGTCCTTAAAGGGGAAATTACACAACTTAAAGAAGATATTGAAGAAGCACGAAGAAACGATTTTGGTCGCAAAATATTTGAAGCATTCAGTAATGAATATTCAGGTAGCTACCTAAATGAAAAAAGCGAAAGTGCCCAGCTATTGAAAGTTGTTGAGTTGAAAAACAAACAACTAGCAGAAGCAAAAGCATTTGCTGCAAAAGCTAAAAACTTAGCAGAAGCTCAGGCAACTGAGAAGAAGCAAATAGTTGAAGCAGCAAGACGCGAAAGAACCATAAACGAATTGATTGCACCATTAGGCAATGATCAACGCGACATTATGACTGACTTACTGGAAAGTGTACAAACTGATAGATTACAAAGATCTTTTGATAAGTACCTACCGTCTGTAATAGATGGCCATACTCCAGCAAAGCGTAAGGCAAAAGTATTATCAGAGGCGAAAGAAATAACAGGCAACAGAGAAAAAACAACGACACATGTCAAAGCAGACGAATCAAATGTATTAGATATACGCCGTCTAGCTGGATTAAATTAAGGAGAAAATGATGTCAGAACTATTAGAAAGTCGCTGGACAGAAACCAAAGACGCTCTTCTTGAAGGCCTAGACGGTAACAAGAAAAGTGTGATGGCTGCCACACTAGAAAACACTCGCAGATATTTGTCTGAGAGTGCAACAGCAGGTGCAACTTCAGCTGGTAACGTAGCAACACTTAACCGTGTTATCCTACCTGTTATCAGACGTGTTATGCCAACTGTTATTGCCAACGAATTAGTTGGTGTACAACCAATGACTGGCCCAGTCGGTCAGATTCACACGTTACGTGTACGTTACGCAGATGCTTTTGATAGCGCAAACGGAACAGACACAACAGCTGGTGAAGAGGCATTAAGCCCATTTAAGATTGCTGAAGGCTATTCAGGCGCAGCGGACGATAAAGCAGCTCAAACAGCAGCTTTAGAAGGCCAAGCTGGACGTAAGTTAAGCATTCAAATCTTAAAGCAAACTGTAGAAGCAAAGTCAAGAAAGCTATCAGCTAGATGGACTTTTGAAGCTGCACAGGATGCACAATCAATGCACGGTATTGACGTTGAAGCAGAAATTATGGCTGCTTTAGCACAAGAAATTACCGCTGAGATTGATCAAGAAGTTTTAGCAAGCCTTAACAGCCTAGCTGGTAATGCCGCTGAAACATATGACCAAGCTGCTGTATCAGGTACAGCTACATTTGTTGGTGACGAGCATGCTGCATTAGCTGTTCAAATCAACCGTGTTGCTAACTTGATTGCACAGCGTACACGTAGAGGCGCAGGTAACTACGCCGTAGTTAGCCCATTTGCGTTAACAATTCTACAAAGTGCAACAACTTCTGCGTTCGCAAGAACAACTGAAGGTACTTTTGAAGCTCCAACTAACACTAAGATGGTTGGTACTTTGAACAATGCAATGAAAGTGTACGTTAACACTTACTCAGCTGATAACGCTGATGTACTTGTTGGTTATAAAGGAGCATCTGAATCAGACGCACCTGCATTCTATTGCCCATACATTCCATTAATGAGTAGTGGTGTTGTATTAGATCCGTCAACATTTGAACCAACTGTGTCATTTATGACACGTTACGGTTATGTTGAACTGTCTAACACAGCTTCGTCACTTGGTAATGCAGCAGATTACTTAGGTAAAGTTGCAATTACTAATGGTAACGTTAGCTTTAGCTAAGTTTTATTAAAACTGAGAAATAGGACCTTCGGGTCCTATTTTTTTGACTTAAAGTCCTTTACTGTTTTAGATTGATAAATACTATTGTCAAATAGTGTGCCGCAAGGCGGACTTATGCTGTACCCACAGCGTAGCTCATAGAACGGGCATAGGACTACTTTTTATAGGAGAAAAAAAATGGGAAGACCACTTAATAAAAGATTTTTTGGACCAGCTACAGCAGATGGTAATGAAATCAAAGTAGACTTTTATAACGGTGCAGCCGTTGTTGAAGGCTATATCGTAAAGCAATTAGGATCTAAAAAGTTTCGTGTAGCGGCTATCGGTACACCAGCAACAACTTACGATCGTGTATTAACAACTGGTAAACTACCAGCTGCGCTAACTGGCACAGAAATGTCCATTAGTGTAAAAGGTGATGACGGTGAAACTTATGGAGTAAGCAAAATTGCAGGACGTAAAGTAACACTAGCACAACCAAGTGCAACAGGTGCAAACGCATTAGATGGAACATCTATTTCGTGGAACTTTACAGCTAGTGATGGCGATTACGCTGTTGAAGTTGAAGAAGCTGGTGACGATGATACATTAATCGGAACTGACGATTCAGACTTTACTGAAAACGCATAAGGAATAACTTATGGACAAGTATCTTAGAGTAGCAGACGGCAATTACAGAGTAGTTGTTAAGAGCGGTGGTAGAATTACACTAGACACAGGAACAGAAGTTGGTGATGTTTACATTACCGGCAACTTAACTGTTGAAGGCACGCAAACTACTCTAGATACTGTCAACAGTACAATTGAAGACAACATAATTGAACTAAACAAAGGCGAAACCGGAAATGGCATCACTAGAGATGGCTCTTCCGGTATTCGTGTTGATAGAGGAACAATTGAAGACGGCCAATGGCTGTTTGTCGAAAGTATAAATTGGACAGATACACAGAACAGTGGTACTACAGACTTAGGCGCATGGAGTGTAAGATCTCCAAGTGGAAGAGTAGGCGGTATCGAAACAGTAAGTATTGTAACACCGGGTGTTGATTTAAACCTAATGGGGCAATACAATTTATCAGGTAACGTAACACCTAACCCTGGTATGTTAACTGTAAAAGGTACAGCTAGTTATGAAGCTAGAGTACTAGATGACGATCACATTCCAAATAAGAAATATGTTGACGACACGGTATCAAACTTCTTTGGAACTGTTGTTCCAAACAGAATACAAGTAGGCGACACTAAAGTACATGTATACGATAATTCAGTATCAGGACCAAGTAGAATTGAAACAGAAATAGACGGCACTCTTATACAAGATGTACGTCCAAATTATTCAGATCAATACGGTATTAGGATTGAACAAACTCTATACGGTACTGAAATAAAAACACTTGGCACAAGTCAAGAAGACTTAATTTTAAGTGCAACAGGAACAGGACATGTTGTTGTTGATGATAATTTAAGACTAGGATATACACCGCATGAAGGCGTTGACGGTGTAACAGATCCAGTAGAACCATCAGACGGAATACTATTTTATGCTAAGCCGTCACAAGCTGCAGGAACAGGAATGTATTTCGTTAATGCAGAAAGTCAACGTGATGAAATAATAAGTAAAAATAGAGCATTAATTTTTAGTATGCTTTTTTAAGGAAACAATATGGCAATAGTAAATGAAGCAATAACTGATCAAGGCGGTGGCGACTACAGACACATTATGTTAACTGTGCCTGCAAATAAGTCATATGCTATTACAAATATTTTAATTTGTAACACATACGATCCAAGTGCAGCAAATCCAGAAAATGAAACTTGTGAATTTGATTTACATTTTGTCCCGGCAAGCGGATCATACAGTGATACAGTTACTTCAGTAGTTAGAAGATTATCTCTACCTGCAGGAGAAACATTCACATTAGACACAGAAAAAGTTGTGATAGATGCGGGCGACAGTGTACAAGTTAACGGTGGACCTTCAGCAAGTGGTACAGGCAGATTAGCTTGTACAGTGAGTTATTTGGATATTACATAATGAGATTACTCAAGGCACAAAATACAAATAGAAGAACTATCTATGGTAGAGGTGTACAGTTTGATGTAGATGATCAAGTGTATATGGAATCTACTAACAGTATACGTGTGCCTAAAGGTACAACAGCTGAACGCCCTGCTAATCCTGAAAATGGACACTTTAGATATAATACAACAGATGATAGATTTGAAGTATACGAAGCTAGTGTATGGGCAGGCGTTAGAGGAGCAACACCTGTGCTTGTTGGAATTACACAACAAGGTTTAGGCAATGGCGATGCAACTGAAACTGTATTTGGACCATTAGCAAGCGGAGATCCTGAATTTCCTGTTCCAGTAGCCGCAGAGAATGTTTTAGTATTTGTTGAAAACGTATTTCAAATATCAACTACAAACTATACACTAGAACAAAGTGTAAGCGGTAACTTAACCGGCCCCGGCGCACCATATGCTGATGGTTGGTATCTTAAATTTACTTCCCCAGTAGACTTGGGCAAACCAGTAACAGTCCTACATAACTTCGATAAGTAAATCCTATAAATACTACTGTAGGAGAACAGTAATATGTCACAAGTAGGTAGAATATCAGGTCCATTATTATTTGCCAATCTGGAAAGAAATGGCGTTGACCTTGCGTTCGAAACAGACTTAATTTATCTTGATGTTAGTGCCGGCAAGATTGGTATTAATAACTCTTCTCCTAGTAATGATTTACAGATTTTAGATACTACAAGGACAGTATCTTTAATAACTGATACACAAGCAGACATTGCAAACATTAATATTCAAGACACAACTATACAGCCGTTTCCTGGCAATTTGTTTCTTGATGCACGTTATAAAATTACAGCAAGTAATATACAAACAGGCGATGTGTTTATTGATGATAATTATATTTCAACTACAAATAGTAATTCGAACTTAGAACTAAGACCTAACGGAACAGGGCGAGTTGAAGTATATAATAACTTAGAAGTTAACGGAGATATACACGCAGATGGTAATATTACACTTGAAGGTAATATTACATTTGGTGATTCAGTTGCACAAGACACTATAACATTTGAAACTGATATTACAAGTGATATAGATCCTAATACAACAATACCACAATCAATATACGATTTAGGTAAAGCAGACAAACGTTGGTTAGAAGCAAATAATAGACTAACAAACATTTCAAGAATTAATGCTACAGACTTTGCACTAGGCGGCGTTGATCTTACACTATCGCCTGGAAAAACTATTTACGTTGCTAAGAATGGTGATAATGATAGCAGTGGCACAAACATACAAGCACCTTTTGAAACAATCGATTATGCTGTAACACAAGCAACTTCAGGAGATACTATATATGTTCTTCCAGGAGAGTACGAAGAAAGTTGTCCTATAGTTGTTCCTGCAGGAGTAACTGTTGTAGGCCACGATGTGAGAAATACAATAATTTCTCCACCAAGCAGTGCAAGTACTACAGACATATTTCATCTTAATGGTGAAACAACTGTCCAAAATTTTACAATTAAAGATTTCTTTTATAATAGTGGCACTGATGTAGGATATGCATTTAGATTTGCACCTAACGCAACTGTTACATCACGTAGTCCTTACATACAAAATATTACAGTAAGCACACAAGGTACAACTACAAGTGCAAGTGATCCAAGAGGATTTGCAAGTGCTGATGCAGGTAAAGGTGCATTAGTTGACGGTGCAAGTGTACTAAGCACAAGTAATGATGCAAGTATGTTATTCCACGCTGTAACATTTATTACACCGGGCGTTGATGCACTTACAATGACTAATGGTGTAAGAGTCGAATGGTTAAATTCATTTACATACTTTGCTAATAGGGGATTGTATGCTGTCAACGGCACCACAGGACATTTAAGTACAGACGGGTCGACAGTACTTTATGGTGCTGAATTAAGATCAATAGGATCAGCAAACGTATATGGAAACAAAGGTGCTGTAGCAGATGGCGCAGACACATTAATGTATCTTATTCAACACAACTTTGGATACATAGGTGCAGGAAAATTTGTTGACAATGATCCAAGTAGAGCAATACAAGTAAACGAAACTGAAGAATTAAATTCAGGTACAATATACTTTAGTTCAACAGACCATTTAGGAAACTTTAGAGTCGGTGAACAGTTTTTTGTTGACCTAGATACAGGAAACAGTACATTAACAATTGACGAATCAACAGTTGATGCACTTGCAGGACTAACTGTTACTACAAACGGCAACATTGCAATTATCGACGGCACAAAAGTACAAAATCAAAATATTAGATTAAGCGGCAATACAATAGAAAGCCTCAGCGGCGGCATAACTATTGATAGTCCTGTATCAACATTTATAAATTTAAATGCTAACACTAGTCTTACTGGTAACTTGGATATTACTGACAACTTTACATTTGACGGCACACTTTCGTTAGCAGGCAACCAGCCAACAGATACCGTAACATTTAATACTGAGTTTAGCCAGGACTTAGAGCCTAACCAGCACGAAACATTTACACTAGGTAAGCCAGACAAGCGTTGGAATATTGCTCATGTAAATGATGCTAGACTAAATGACATTGATATAGAAACTAATTTTATAACTACAACTGTTTCTAATGCAGACTTAGAACTACGTGCTAATGGAACAGGTACAGTAAATATTACTGATAATTTTACTATTGGTAATAATTTTACAGTAGATGGCACAAGTACATACCAAGATATACAGGTTAGTACAATTGATGTAGATGCTGATTTAACATCAACTAACTTTACAATCAAAAACTTTAATATAGATGGTAGCTTGGGACAACTAGGTCGCACACAATTTGAAAATATAGTAATTGACGATAACTTTATTTCTACTACAGTAAGTAATAGTGATTTAGAATTACGTGCTGCAGGAACAGGTTCAATTACAACTGATGAATTTGTAAGAATTAATAATACATTATATGTTGAAGGTACAACTACTACTGGTGATGTTTCAGTAACTAATGATGTTACATTTACTACTATCGAAACTGACGATATAAGAATTACGTCAAACACTATTACAGGTTTAAATTCAAATCAAGATATAATTTTAGAAGCACCTGATACTGTAGATTTGTTAAACGGTGATGTTGAAATTACACAAAACTTAACAGTAAACGGTAATACTACTCTAAATGATTTATCAGTTAACGGTTCGATAACACAAACTGGAGATACAACACAGACAGGTAATTTAAATATTTCAGGCGAAATAAGCAACGGTAATATTTTAATTGAAGATAACTTTATTACAGCAACAGAATCAAACAGTGATTTAGAACTTCGTGCTAATGGCACTGGAGAAATTTACATACCTGAGAGTGTAACTGTAAACAATAATTTAGATGTAAACGGAACAAGTACATTTAGTAACTTTACTGTTACAGGAACATTTGCACCAGGATTTTCATACGTTGATGGCGATAGAGGGTTTACAGGCAACTTAACAGTTACACAAAATATTGACGTTACACAACAAGCACAGTTTGAAGAAATATTAATTGATGATAATTTTATTACTACTACGTCAAGTAATGCAGATTTAGAACTTCGTGCTGTAGGCACAGGCGAAGTATTAATACCAAACAACAATGTAGAAATTACAAATGATTTAAGTGTAGCAAATGCACAAGTTGTAAATGTTAATATTGCACAAGACTTAGTGTTAAATGAATTAATTATACCACCTAGCATTATAGAAATAGATGATAATTTTATTAGCACAAGAATATCAAATGCTGATTTAGATTTACGTGCAGACGGTAATGGAAATATTGTGTTCACTGATAATACAACTATTACTAACGCACTCAGTGTTAACACACTAAGCACTTTAGATGATGTTGAAATTACAGGCATTACAAATATTAATGGCAATACAACATTTACTAATGATTATACTGTTACAGGTACACTTACTACAGACGAACTAGTTCTTACTGAAAGCAAACAAGAATTTGAAGGTATTACTATTGATGGCAACGTTATTAAAAGTGTTAACAGTAATAGTGATTTAGAACTACGTGCAAATGGTACAGGTAAAGTTGTTTTTCAAGAAGATGTTGTTTTTGAAAATGATGTAAGCGCAGATAATCTTACAGCATTTAATATTATTGCAGACCAAGATTTTGAAGCAGCACTATTAGATAGTGACGATGTTGAATTTTTTAATAATGTTGTAACAACTACATTAAGCAATAGTAATTTAGAATTACGTGCAAATGGTACAGGTATAATTGATGTACAAAATGATTTAGATATTACAAACAATTTAACTGTTAATGATCTAACAACAATTAATAATGTTGTAAATATCAGCGATCCAGTTACGGTGAATAATAATGTAACAATGACTGGTGATTTACAAACTACTTCCGGTGCTACAATTAATGGTACACTTACAGTAGAGCATACAACAGGTCCTTTACAATACGATTCAATTGCAAACTTTTATATTGATAATAATCAAATTATATTATCTACCACAAGCGACCTTACATTAAATGCAAGCGGAACTGGAGTTGTATCTTTAACAGATACAATAGTAAGTCAAGATATGTCAGCAAATGCTGCATCGTTTGGTAGTTTACGAATATTAGATAGTGTTGCACTAGAAAACATGGTCAGTTCAACTGATATTGAAATATTTGACAATGTTATAACAACAACAAATAGTAATAGTAATTTAGAATTACGTGCTGCCGGTGATGTAGAAATTGATAATAATTTTGACGTAACAGGCAACGTAGTAGTTGATGGTGCAAATAGTTTACAAGATACTAATATTAATGCAACACTTAATATTAACTCTAATGTTAATCAAAGCGGCGACAGAGATATTACAGGCAATGTTTCGGTAACAAACTTAACTGTAGATAGACAAACCGATTTAGGAAACTTTACGTTTGAAGACAGTACATTAACAAATAATAATGCTGGTGATTTAACATTTACAGCATCAGGAACAGGTAATGTAGTTATCGAACAAGGCGGTGCTAATAACGTTTCTGCAACTAGAGCATTGAGTGATGGGTTTATTATTAACAATGTTGTTACAGCAAATAAATTTGTAACAACGGATGATATAGAAATATTCCAAAATGTAATTACAACTACAAACAGTAATAGTAATTTAGAGTTGCGTACATCAGGTACTGGCACAGTGTTTATTGAAGATTTAGAATTTGATGCCTCTACGTTAACGTCCAATGATGATATTATAATAACATCTGAAAATGTTATTTTTGATAATGTGCGCTCTATATCACTTCCACAAGGTGATAACTCACAACGTATTGTAGCAACAGGCGGAACGTTTGTACTAGACGGTGGTAACGGAGTTAATGATCCGCATCTATCTACAGTATCAGGCGGGAATGCAACAACTGTGTTTGGACCGAGTGATGTATTTTATGATGCAGGAACATCATTAGAGCCTAATGGTAATCCGGGTGATTTAAGATTTAATACTGAGTCTAACTTATTTGAAGGATTTAGTCAAGCAAATCAATATTTTGGTGGTGTGTTTAGTGAAGATGCTCGAACTAATGTACAAACTAATAACAACGAAATAGAATTTACAATATCAGATACAAAAGTAGGTAGTGTTGCATATGACGGTGTAACTATTAATACGTCATTACAAACAGCAAGTTTAATTATTGAAAACAATACTATAACAGCACCTGTTAATACATCATTACAATTAACACCAAATGGCGCGGGTACTGTACAATTCTTTGATCATACTAGATTAAACGATAACAAGATACAAAACTTAGCAAACGACGGTCCGTTAACACTATCATCTACTGATAACGGTTATATTAAGATCAATACTCTTGTAAACGGGTTTGTAGTTCCAGTTGGTGATGATACAAATAGAGGATTAACACCTGTAGTTGGCGAATTGCGATACAATACTGACTCCGGTGACACTGGAGGCCAAGAAGTTTATAATGGCACTGAATGGGTATCTGTTGCAGGTGATAACAGTCAAGCAGACGCACTAGTTATTGGTGAAGCTATTGATGAATGGACTCTTATACTAGGGTAAGTCAACCCTTTTCTCTTTAATTGATAAATACTATTAATGCAATGTACGACCATACTTGCAGGGTCAAACTGTGGTTAGCCAGCAAAGA
>Ga0209092_10000235_pt1 | contig 52866 bp, 31 predicted proteins | sample FraStrMetagenome_FD_187446 | JGI IMG/M metagenome (GOLD analysis project Ga0209092, IMG submission 187446) | Marine eukaryotic phytoplankton communities from Arctic Ocean - Fram Strait ARC3M Metagenome (SPAdes) (version 2) | ecosystem: Environmental > Aquatic > Marine > Oceanic | place: Fram...
TAAAATGAGTCGCACTTTTTGTAAATCGATTTTCAGCTGTTAAGCATTGTTTGTTTTATGGCTGCTTCATGGGTCCCTCCCCACTACGCAGAAGATTTTATAACGCCCTATTTCTCGTACACAGTACGGGGGCAGATCAACTAGTCTTGTCAAGTTGTGAAAAGAACAAGCATAGTAAAAAAATTGAGTCTCGAGTCAAATTTATTGTCAGCGTGTAAAACTCCCCCCCAAAAATACGATAGACATTTGAAAAATGCTAAAGATTACATCTCAAGACAAATCAGATGTTCAACAGTCAATATTGCATGAAAGGCAGAGACTACAGTTGTGTGCACTCCACACAATTAACAACCTTTTGCAATTATCATCACGGTCTCTACACGATAGAGGAGAGGTATCGAAATCGGAATTGGATGCCATAGCTGATGAAATAGCATCAAAAGAGATACGATTGTTTGATTTATCCGTTGGTAGTGAAGAAGAAGAAAATAATGGTAATCATTTGCCGAAACAAAATGCATCCTTAACATTTTTACAAAAGATGTTTAGCCATCATCGCACACCCATTTTTGGGAATTATTCTTTTGAAGTTTTAGAAACTGCTCTAAAAAAGAGAGGCATTTCCTTACAATGGCATGATATAAACAAACCATCAATTGAGAATGATACTCTTAAGGATGAGATTGTTGGTTTTGTGTTGAATACGGCCGAATCACCGAATGCAATTCTCCAATTTATACCATACTTTAAAAATGCTAGACATTGGTTTTGTGTGATTAGAAAGTCTACCGATAATGGATTGACCAATGCTGGAGCAAAGGAACATGATGTTTCGAATGTTAAAAATGATACATGGATTGTTTTAGATAGCAAAAAGGAAGATAAGATTCTTTTCCGTGGTCAATTTGAAATAATTGATTATCTGAGAGAGATACAGGAAAAAGGAGGAAATATCTTTGCAGCGATGAGGTAGAGCACCAATTTTATAACCTTTCGGGAAATATTATGGAAAAAATAATGTGTTTGTTGTGTATCTGCCTTGGATAACTTTTAGTACATTGATTTTTGGGTGAGAATATGATTCAAGAATATTGTCAATGAGACTAGTCAACCATATAATCATTCATATGACAAGAGATACATTTGTAGTACTCGGAATCGATATTGAGTCTTTATTCACCATCAAGTTAAGTATTGGAAGAATTCTTCATATCATTCCAAGAAATGAGATCAACAGGATCAACTGAAGTTAAAAGAAGCTCAACTTTATGTATATACCTATAGATATCTATGATAGCCATCTCATATGCGATATGCAGTCCATCATTTATTTTTCATTCATGTTACTATCAACCTTTCAGTAAAATTGTTATAAGATTAGATTCATAAATAATCATGGAAGATCAATACAATTACATTGTTTTCTATTTGTCTATGCAAGAATAGCATGATTGTTGTGACGTAATGTTTCATTGCAAACATATCATCAACATTGTGATATAAACGAGAGGAGACAATAGATACGAATGTTTTCTGATTCATATAATAACAATTTTCAATGACAAAGATTGCTATGTGATCAATATAAAATGTATCATGCTAGATTGCCTTTCTTCATCTCCACACCTTCTTCTTCGTCATTTTCACCATACTCGTCTTCACTTTCTTGAACAGCCTGTTCCATTGTCACTACTCGTTCATCATAACAGGGTCTATTGAAAAGAGGATGTTCTTTTTCTGTTCCAGAAGCAGCCATTTCATACAGATATTTCCCTGAATAGAAGATGTATGGCGAAATCAACACTGTAAATAATCCATTGGGATTTCGTTCCGCAAAGAAGCTTACCATACCTAGAATAAATAGCAAAATGGAAACAAACATGGATGCTATAGAAGTCATAAGAGCTGTCTTTTTCAGAGATAGGCCTAATAAAACAAGTGTCGCTGCCATGCACCTTCCTCCATCTAGTGGATATGCTGGAATAAAAAAGTTGAAGGCAAAGATAAAGACATTCATATAAAAGGCCATGCAACATAGAGTTTTCATAAACCCAACAAAGCCACTTGACATGATATCCAAATAAATTTCAGGTCGGAAGAATTCATAATCCGCTTCTGAAAAGACAGTGTAACAAAGGAACCAAAATAGCATCTGAGGAAAATGCATTAATGGGCCGGCAATTGCTATTTTTAGATCACCAATGACTCCTGCGGAACGTGATATTCCACATATAGCATATCCACCCAAAGGCCATAATACGATTTGGTTTCCTTCACCACCGAGTTTTTCGGCCATGAGGACATGACCTTTGCAATATTTATAAGAGAAATAGTCAGAAATAATGAAAATAAAATAAAAAAGAATCTCAATGAAAAAAAAACTTAAAAATAGCAGAATAGAAACCTACCGACTTCATGAAGTAAAATTGTGATGAATAATATAGGTCCATAAAGGATCAAGAGAAACAAGAAATAAACTCCTTCGGAAGCAAAAATCCGAATACTGGAAATGATTTGAATAAAGGCCAAAAGAAAAAAAGAGGAATGCAGTTTTATTGGAACCCCAATGAAGGAGCCAAAATTGATTTCTTTGTTGTAATAATATGCTTCTTCCGTCATTTGAGTATTGGGGTCGATGATTGTGAATGGTTATGTTCTTTGTTTGCGTTGTAGAGAGTGAGATTTGGGTATATGAGATTGCTTTCTTCGGGTGCTTTGTAGCTCTATGAGTAGAAAGTAGTTGCTTGGGTTTCTTATGATGATAGTTCAATTCCTATGGTGGATGGATGAGATCCAGTACTGTGCAATACAAACAATGTAATGAATGTGATTCACGAATCCTTTTGAGTATGGAAGGATGTAGTAATGAAGTTTTGAAACGAGGAAATCTCGAATTATGACTTTTGAAATGACATTTCCAATCTGAGATTCTACTTCTATGTACTTTATTTCTACGTCTACTATATATTGTGGTGTAGGATCCTACTGGACTAAGGATGATTTATTAATTATCATAACATTTATTTATTTATTAGTTTGATGACTGCTGCTGCTGCATTCCATCTCTAGAGGTACGTTTGTTTGTTTGTTTGTTTGTTTGTTGTTTGTTTGTTTGCTTCGGCGGTATTATAGAGGGTGTATATCTTGTAGCTGCTGTGAAATTTCTTGCAACGATGATTTGGCAATCTTACTAACTTCACTAGACGATCCATCATTCCAATTCATTGTCGTTTCGTTTTGTACAGCGTTTCAATGAGATATGGCTCAATGAACCCTTGCTGCATTTTCTTCGCCAGAAGTTTCCACTAGAATGTTCATAGGACGCTGTAGTCCATCCTCCGTATACGAAAGGGCATTATAAAAAGTTAAATTACAGCTATGGCATTGAAAATGAGAATGGACTATGAGCTTGAAATATTGATCGACATTCTATTTTTTCCATCATTTCAAAGAACCAAATGAAAAAACCTTCCGCAACAGACAGGCATGACTATGATCGATGATCCATTCAGGTCCAATCGAGGATATCTCAGCTATTGCAATGCACCTGCCAAAATGGCCGCGAAGGTATGTGGACTATGAATGAATGAATGGATGTTCGAAGGAAGATGAGAATGGGACAAACATACAAACTACAGACTGAAGAAGTGAAAGTTCTAGAATTTTCGATTTTTGACTCTTGACATGAATAATGAAACGGAGTCAGAAGAAGGATTTAGGGTATAGTAGATATATAGAAATGACGAAAGACAGTTGAAAGAATGTCCCATTCTCGTATATGAGTTACATCCACTCGATTCAACGTTCACTATTAACTTGTTTTAATGGACTTTTTAATCTTCTTGGATGGCTCGAGGAATCCAAAGACCCAGTCAACAAATTCGCCACTTTCCACGCTCATTTCGAGCTTCGTCGTGTCGTAGAGCGCAAGCACAAAGGTGTTGCCATAGCTGCCGTAGTTGGTATGCTTTTCCACAATGCTGATATTGAATTCCCAGAATACCATTTCTCTGATATCCCCAACGGTAGGAACGGACCTTTCTCTGTTCCTCTTGCTGGAATCTCTCAAATTGTTCTACATTTAAATAAATATCGATGGAGGTAAACAAAAATCCTCGTTGAATGACGATTCCCATAATTGTCGTTCGATAATTAAGCACACATCGTTATCATCTATAATGTAATGGAGTCATGTAATTGTTATCTTAATTTATTGTTCGTGAGGTAGGGTGTTTCTCGTTCATGCAAGTTGGGCACAAACAGTGTTGTTTTGAGCAGATGGCACAAACGCCACATATCATTTTTACTCGATAATTAAAACATAACTCCGTTAACGGAGGTATTCTTTTGGTGGCTCGAAATCCGACAAGCGGGAGGTCTGAATCAAAATGATTGGAGAGTGCATGGAACTGTTCCATATTAATGATGTCTCCACATCCATGGTTAAAAAAGCCACTTACTGATCGGTATTCAGTTCCATCTATAACATATTGTGAGTCATCCCTTTTTATGGATTGAGACAAATTAAGGATATAAGATTTTCTCCCAGTTCGTTTATAGAACTCTTCCAATTCTGCCATATCTTTCTCCTTTCTATATATCCCACAATACTCACAAATTATTTCATCTTTCTCTATCCATTGATCTCTGTTTGTTCTGACACCCCACCCACGACCATCTCTTGTTCGAAAAATTTCAAGGCCATGCACTACACCATAACCAAGATGCCTATTTCCACATTGCTTAATTTCTTGTTTTCCATTTGCTGGAATGACAATTTTTTCTTGTGCACACTCACAAAAATAATTGCATTCAATGTTGTAACTCCTCCCCCGTATATTGTATTTCATACATTTACCATGCAGTTTGGTTTTGCAGCACCTCACCTCACTTAATTTCTTTAAATTTCGAAACCATGATATACCAACATCATGACTTTCAACTGCATGACTTACATAAATAAAATCCGCTTTCAATTTTTCTCCATCCCCAGTCTCATTTACCCACGGAATGGGAACTTTTTCCAAACCTTGTGATATATCGAGTGATGGAAAAAACATACTTTCATAGATATTTTTTATCATTTTCATATCTCCACCACCTCTTGCTGATAACAAAAGTAACGATTCAATTGGAGGAGGATTACATTTTGAACCAGATTTTATGCTACGCATAAATGGGTCGAGACAACATGTATTATGATGAAATTGCCAACATTGCGATTTTCTAAACCCTTTTTGGCATCCATCTCGCCCCCAACATCTATTATGGAACTGCTGTGAAGATAATTTCAATTCATTTTTTTGATTGATGTAGCGTATTCCTGTCAAAAGCATGGATGCAAGCTCATAATTATTTTGTCTCACAGAAATGTGCAGAGCACTTTCGTTTTCAATTGATAGCAGAGGAGAGGCTATGTTGTAAACTAGTAAATTGCGAATTTTCTTCATTTCATTTTTTTCTACGACTTTCATAAGCTTTTTTGCTGAAATGCACATTGGGCAAACATCTTGCCCATCAAGACAATGCTCGTGGAAACAACCTGAGCAATCCTTACATTTAACAATATTTCCGTTACCTTTTAAACATATCGTGCATTTCTCATCAAACTTAAGATGAAAATTCTGAGGACATCGAGTGCATCTTTGAGTTCTCAAATTGTACGCTTTATTTGATTGGACAATTTTCTTCTCTTTACGCAAAAAGAATTGTTTTTCGACATCCATGAAAATGTTTTTTGTTGAATTGTAAAGCATTGATAATACCATAAAAAGTCCTAGTTTATAACCCTCATCTTCTTCACAGATTTTTTTTTGATTTCTTTGCTCTAGTATTAATCTTCGTCTTGATATGATTTCAACATTTTTTATTGAATCAAGAGCTCGTTGAAAAATACTCTGCCTCTCAACTGCGTACTTAATTATTCCATCTCCAATCACATTAGTGATGTGAAGAAACAAAATCAAGTGAACTAAATTTTGTGAAGGATTTAAGTTCAGTGATATCCAAAAAGCATCGTCATGTAGGAGGAAATTTGTCAAGGTGTAAAGTTTAACACCAAAATCATTCCAGAAATCTTCAATTGATTCATTCGTCGGAAAGAAAATCTGATCCAATTTCATATCTTTTCGAAGTATTTTTTGAGCATTTGATACCAAGCTCTGCATTGAACAAAGTAATTCAAAAAAATGAAAGACATCTTGAATTTCATCGTTGTGGTTATGATTTTGCTGCTGCAACGAGCTTTGTGAATCAATTGATGAAGATGAGCTGGAACTACTACTTCTGGTGTGAGTCTTTTTTCTTCCTACATTCGCATCCAATACTTTCGGTTCCTCCGACGGCTTATTGAATTTCTGCTGCTTATTTTCTTCAATAGAATCTTCTTCTTCATAGCTATCTGACGAAAGTGAGGAAGATGAGCTGGAACTACTACTTCTGATGTGAGTCTTTTTTTTTCCTACATTCACATCCAATACTTTAGGTTCCTCCGATGGCTTATTGAATTTCTTCTGCTTATTTTCTTCAATAGAATCTTCTTCTTCAAAGCTATTTAACTGTAATAAGGAAAATGAGCTGGAACTACTACTTCTGGTGTGAGTCTTATTTTTTCCCACATTTACATCCAATACCTTAGGTTCCTCCGACGGCTTATTGAATTTCTTCTGCTTATTTTCTTCAATAGAATCTTCTTCTTCATAGCTATATAACTGAAATGAGGAAAATGAGCTCGAACCACTACTTCTGGTGTGAGTCTTATTTTTTCCCACATTCGCATTCAATACTTTAGGTTCCTCCGACGACTTATTGAATTTCTTCTGCTTATTTTCTTCAATAGGAAAATTAAAGACATCTTGAATTTCATCGTTGTTGTTATGATTTTGCTGCTGCAACGAGCTATGTGAATTAATTGACGAAGATGAGCTGGAACTACTACTTCTGGTGTGAGTCTTTTTTCTTCCTACATTTGCATCCAATACTTTCGGTTCCTCCGACGGCTTATTGAATTTCTGCTGCTTATTTTCTTCAATAGAATCTTCTTCTTCATAGCTATCTGACGAAAGTGAGGAAGATGAGCTGGAACTACTACTTCTGGTGTGAGTCTTTTTTTTTCCTCCATTCGCATCCAATACTTTAGGTTCCTCCGACTGCTTACTGAATTTCTTCTGCTTATTTTCTTCAATAGAATTTTCGTCACTCTTAACTTCATAATTTGTGGAGCATTGAACCGATTTTTTTTCTCGCTTTTCTTCAATGGAAGATATCTTGCGTTTTTTGCTATCAGTAACGGAGGGCTTTGTGTCTTCTCCTTTCAAAGATTTCATTTTCTTGTTTTCTCTTTTAGAGTGTTCATGACTTATTGTTGGAGAGACAACCTGAACCACCTCACATTCACCTGACTCCGAAGAGTCGGAAGAATCTGAAAGTAGGTCTATTACTTGTACTTCCTTTGAAGTTTTAGATACCACTTTCTTTGTTTCCACTTTAAAATTCTTCATGTTGGAAATAAAATTAAAAGAATTGCAATCAGGAGTAAATTGTCCAAGCTGATGCAACTCTTGAACGTTAGAAGCCAAAAAGATACAGAAGATTTGTTCAATCAAATAAATTCTTCAAACGAACGCTATTGGTAGCAAATTTGGACACCAAAAATTCACAGATAGGAACTTCACGAGGCGAAGTAAAATAGGTCATGTTTTATGTTATGATTATTAATTATTTTACGTGTTATCTATTCCTACGTACTGAGACGGATATTCTGCTTTTTACGAAATGTACTTAAGTGGAGGAAGACGGCGTTTTTCGGGACTAACTGGTTTTTGAGCTATTCCGGAGGTTCTAGTCACCGGATTTTCTTATTCAATAACGTTGAATTTGTTTCTTTGAGAGCCATCAGAGGAAGCAACTTTAGTGGAATAGCAATTCCGAGACTAAATCGTATCCACGAACAAAAAAATCCCTTTATTCGGTAGAGATCAGCATTAAAAATTTCAATTTTGAAAGTATATTATCAATTTTCTCAAGAAATAGTCAAGTCGGGAAAAAAACTGACTACACCATTAGAAGCAGAAGATTCAGCTGGTTCTAAGGAGCTATTCCGGTTTAAGTTTTACAAGGATCTTCGAGAGTAAAGTCTCTTTTTCTGCTTCGGGAGGGATACTTTAGGTTGTTTCGATAGTTTTCGTTTCAAACGAATTACAAATTTAACTTCTTCATCTTCCTTTTCAAACTCAGTTAATAATTTTAGTCGTGGATATATATAAATGGAAAGGATGCAGAAAGAAATAAAGACTTTATAAAGAACGATCTCAGATAGATACACACAAGGTAAGTTTTCACAGGTAGGTCGTGTCTCTTTATTTTAATATCTAGTGCACCTTCAACTGTGATTCTGGCGGCTCTTAATCATTCAGGGAGACTCAAAAAGTATCACGAAGCATTGGGTCGGTGACGCTCCCCACAGAAAACCCTTCAGGGCCGATTTATGGTGAGTTACAAGTCACCCTAGCCTCCTACTAGAGGGGCTCTTTCGCCTAGTCTAACTGATGGAAACTCTTGTGCTACCTTCGTGTAATTGGCTTGGTGGATCCTCATTACCAAATATATCGCAGAAACAATCAAACAAACAAACAATCGTACAGAGACGGATCGACGATCTTCATGCTTCTTAGAAAATGCCCTACTTTCCTACTCCCTGAAGAATTGTCTGTTCCTTGTTTATGTATCACTCGAGTCATTATTAAAAGGAGACTGTAGCTTCATTATCTTTGCATTCAGGATCCCCCTTCACTTACCGTTCGCTCTTAAGAATCTGCGCTTAGTTCCCGCCTTCCGTTAACTTCCGCTGCATTTCCCATCGGACATGTATCAATTACTACCTTCTTTCCCGTTTGCATATTTAAGAAGCTCCTTTCTTTATTTACTTGCTGGGTTTCCAACGTGTCGAAGGAACCTTGAGGTGGTTACATGGTAGAGTGGTTTCTGCTTTGCCATGGAGTCGTTCCGCTACCCTTCTCCGGTGCTGAAGTGAGCAGTATTGCACCATGATGGTATTCCTCAGGTTGCTTTATCGATGTATTCCTGCGTTGACAATTGTTCGCCGCGTGCTTTACAGAAGATTCGGATAGTTTCTGCTACCCTAAATCCACATTCTAGTTCATGTTGCCTTACGCTCTCCGTTCTGATCCAGGTAAATCTATCCCGCTACCTTGGAATGCATTTTCGGTTTTCTGGCAGATTGCCCTCACCGTGCTACCTTTTCTGGACGAATCGAGATGAAACCCTCTACATCTCCTGTCAAGTTTCTCCACTATTACTACTGACCAATGCCCACAATATTTTTAACCCCAGAATAGCGGTATGGTGTAGTATCCATTCAGTTTGCCATGTTGGGCGCCCGTGGTTGGGAACATGCGGCCGAATCGAAACCATACATCTCCTATTTTGTAATGCTTAATACTTGTATGTTCTAAGTATTTACACTTAAAATGAAAAATATTTGCAATGCAATATTTTGTAATGCTTAATAATTTCGGCAGCGAATTCCTCTGCAAAGTACGTTTCGGCTGGCGCATTCTGTTTGGTAAGAGCTATATCTCCATCTAGATCCGTTCCTGAAAACATCTGATTTCTTGTCATCACGAGGGTCCTCTTTTGTTTTGCCGACGTGTCTGTTGTGATTTTGTGTCTCTCCGTTGTACTTTTTCCTGGCTCTGCAGATAGGTTGTCTACTTCCTCGATGCATTGTATGGGTGATGGTTTATCCTCCTTTAGAGATGATAGAAGGCTTTCATGCTTGACTTCTCTCTCTATTCGTACTCTTGTTTGGTTGAGTTTGCTCTTTATCTTATTGGCTCAATGACTGAGTATATTCTCCGCTCTAGATGGTGTCGCTGCGTGTTGGATGGTCTCTACGATGACCCTGCAAATTGTTTTATCTTTGGCACTAACTTTTCTTTTTTCTCTTTTGAATATTGCATGATCGCGAACCTTGTCTGGCTTTGTGTTTTGAAGCAGATTCATTAGTGAGTAATATTTCGGGCATTGACTGCCCTGGCTCTCTATTACTTTGTTGATGACATTGATGCAATCCGTAGGTGGTTTTCGTTGGAGGTTTTGTATGTGAATCATACTTTGTCTCATTGCAGTTTGTTGTTTGCTACGTCTTTGTTAATGAAGGGTACCTTGTGGTTTGCTGCTGCAGGCAGGTGTTCCCGGTGCAGACTTTCTATAGTGATTTCTCTTGCTTTTGTTGCCGCTTGGATTTTGAGGTTTCCTTTTGTGTTGCATAGTCGTCTCTCATTCTCTTATTCGTTTCTTTCAAATCTCTCAGTGCCTGTTTCAAGCAACTGATGGTTTGAATAGGAATGACGAAGGAGCCCAAGCGTGGATATTGGCTACTAGGGAGGTTAAAATGCTAGCAAGAGGGCGTGGGCGAGTTCATTACTCCAAAGATGATGCAAGTTCTTTGAGACCGGAATTGACTGCATTGTTGGAGGCCACAGCATATCTAAGCCACTTTGTCATCCAGGAAGGCGTTAATGGTGAAGTTACGCACCAAATATCGATATACACAGATAATTCCTTTGACGTGACTAGTACCGTCCGTTGCAATCAGGAGAGGGCTCTCAGTTAACATGAGTTTTTGGAATGGTTCTGCATAGAAGCGACCTGCCTGGACATTGGGCTGCCCTTTCCAATTCACCCGGGAAAGTAAAATAGGTATACTACTTTGTAGACTTCAAAAAGTTATTTTGCTTGATTTTATCAAGTCTAAATCATTTTTCCCATATTCGATACATACGATGCTCTCTCAAGTGCAATCAAAATGAGAATAGATTATGAGCTCGAAATGTCAATCACCAGATTCATTCACAGCAGATTTCGATTGGAGAACAAACTCGACGTCCCATTTTTTTATCCGAACACAGTTTTCATTAAACAGAACAAAATCAAAAATTATGTCAGAAGACAGCGATGACGATGAGCCATTAAGTCTCAATATGGACACCCTTGCAGCACTTCAATGTGTAATGGGTGGAGATGCAGACGGAGGACTAGCTCAACTTTTGCAATCGAGACGATTGATGCAAGATGATTCATCGTCTGAGGAGGAAGAAGAAGAAGCAGTGAATGATGAAGATAGTGTTGGTATGAGAGTTGGTGAAAGTCATGCTGATTACTATAAACGACTCTATCCTGAAAGATACACCAATAATTCGAAAAACAATGAGAATGATAAAATGAAGATTGAAAATCCAGTAAGTTATAATATGCAGAAGTTAATTCTCATAAATATATTTTTGTATTGAATGCAAATCTTACGAATCAATTTGTATAATGTTCTTTGTATAGGTTGCATTAATAACAATGGACGATGAATACGTTCAAAATCTTGTTCTTGGGGTTTTTGCTAAACGTCCTCATTGGAGGGTCCACACATCACAACCTATCAAACATGATGAAAACAAATTACAAGACCCAAATACAGACTCAAACATAATTTTGAATCAGAACTACCATTTCCATTGGGGCGAATATGAAGATATTGACTGGTTTTCTCCTGAATTCACATCTGAACAAACAGTTGTGAGTTGCTATTATAATCGTAAGGGTATGATCCGTAAAGGGAATCTAGCTTCCATTTTAGAAAAATGGCAAAGTAAGTATAAAGGAATCAAGCAGGCAATTGCACCCAAATCTTATGTATTGAGATTGCCGGTTTCCTCTAAAATACTCACGACAATAGCCGAAGAAGGAGAAGCGGCTTTGTCCACCATGAACAATAAAATGATGTATCAAGAATTTTGCAAAGCCTTTGAACACTCCGTGGCTGATTCTGGATTTCCTGGTTTTTTTAGTGATATAAATGACGATACAAATACCACCAGTGATAATCAAAACAATCGTGAAATGTCCAATGAACCCAATCAAGTATTCATTCTAAAACCTAGTGTTACCAATCAAGCTAATGGGATAACCCTCGTTCGATCCAACAAACAACTTCAACAAGCTATATCTAAATCCGATGCACTTCAATTAGCCGGAGACTTTGTTTTACAACAATATATCCCACCTCTCCTTTTAGATAAACGCAAATTCCATCTACGAGTCTTTATGCTCCTTCATGGAAATGTCACAGCCTATATCCATCCTGATTTTTTAGCTATTTTCTCATTGGAACCCTATGAAAATGCCAATCTAGATAATACTCGTGCCCATTTGACCAATATAGCACATCAACATGTCCTTTCCCTCGAAGATGAACATAAATGTATGCGTCGATTTGATGAAACCAAACAGGATATGGTGGATGCTAAACTTGTTTCAACGATGGAGGAAGCCATGGAAAAAATACAATCCATCAAAGCTCGTGTATATGAAATTGTAGCCGAAATGGTGGAAGCATGTACATCTGAATTGACCTTTGTATGTAAAAAGAATTGTTTTGAATTATTTGGTTTAGATTTTATGATTGATCCCGAATGGAATACTTGGTTGTTAGAAGCGAATGCAGAACCGGATTTGAGCAAGGCAGGTGATCGTTTACAGTGTGTTATCGATCAAATGTTGGAAGAGACAGCGGAATTAGTGATTGATAGCGATACTAGATTTGGAGATGTTCCTGAAGATCACGAGACTTCATTTGTCAAGGTCTTTGAAAAGAAAGGGCGATCTTTTTAAAAATAGTCATGACAATAAAAAAAATATAGCTCTTACATTGTGCATTAACTATTGAAAATGTCCTTTGTTGTACGGAAGGAATGAGTTTAAGCTGAGTTTTCACATATTGTTTTTAATTGCATATTAGCGTGTAGGAGTTTAGATAATAACTTAGTTGTGTTACTTGTCTAACTCTAATGGTTTTGTTTAAGCTTTATTTCTCCTTCATGGAGTGATATCTATTCATGTCTTTGAAGACAATACAAATTCATATTTGGTTGCATATTTTACATGTAGATTTAACAATCTACCTATTTCCTAAATGAAAGATCCTGAATATTCAGTGGAAGTCAATCATTGCTCCAACACCAACAGGTACTTGTTGTCGATTTGCAGTGAGTTCTTGACTAAGTGTACTCAGTACTCCATAGGGTGGTCGCACAGGGGTATTATTAATTAACATGTTTTCAATTCTGTGTTCAATGATTTTCCCACTCTCTGCGTCTATATTATATATAGATATACCATCAATGTAGAGAGAGTTGCGTTTGTTACCAACAATTTTAGGTACCAACATTGCATTCCAAGAGACACGAATTGATTGACGTGCAAAATCATAAACCATTCGATTTTGAACTGTGGATCTATCAGTATTGTACAGTAAACCTACAATCGTTTGTAAGAAACGGAATGAATTCTTATATCCATTAAGTTTTTTCACTTGCACACCTGAAGGGTCAGTGACTTGAATATCCTCATGATAAATTGAAAAGTCTGAAGGAAACAGAAAAACTTCCATGTTAGAAACCAGTTCCAAATAGTGAAAATATGAAAAATAGAGGTAGGATATAAACGTACCAGGTTTCTTTTTTAAAATCATAGGGTAATCTTTCCTCAACGTATCCATTGCTTTCCCTAAATTCATTTCAAACTCTCTTCTTTCATCAACTAGATGCTGCAATACTGGTGGCAATTCATTGTCAACATTGAGAGTTGGTAGTTCATCAAGACCCGCAGATGCATGTAGAAATGTGGTAGGAGTCGTTTGTGTCAGTGGTGACATCATGTTGAAGTTGCTTCCCATCTCGAATGCCGCCGCTCCTGTCAAAATGGCAGCGTGGTAAGCGGCGACGTATGCTACAACTCTCATGGTGTTCCTAGCCATATTCCTTTTCTGATAATAGAACTCGAATTTTTCTTCCACAAAAGAAATTTTCGCTCTACTCCTATTATGAGAGATTCAATGGAAGATGCGTATTAGTCAGGTTTGCAGAGAAAATCAACAGTTACCGTAACTTCATGTGGCGATATTGGACAGAGATTCATATCCCAAGATTGAACAAGAAAAAGCTAATTTTCTCTTCTTGAAATAACTTACTTAGGAAAACTTTATGCACATTTACAAGTTCACAAATCTATTTAGTACGTTTGTGTCGTAAGCTTGATGGCTTACGTTGACAATTTCATATAAAATTTACATTTTAACGTCATATTGTCTACATACAATACATACTGGTATTGATTTCATGTTCACTTCTTGCTGATCAAAAATGATTTGATTGATTATTTACTGGCTGCTGTGAAAGAAAGGATTCTCACGTAAAAATTGTATTGAAAACACCCTAACAATCTAATTCATTGCTGACATACTTGCGATTCATATTTTGCTCAAAGAGATGAAGCACTTCCGTACGCTCACGTACTTAATCTGAAGTAAATACGTTTTTTCAAAAATGAAGATCCCGTGGTCATATTTACTTGTTTCCAGTGAAAGAAGTGTTCCTCATCTTCATTTTTTTACTGAACAACCAAGAGCTCGTCAGTGTTGGCATATAAACAATAAAAAAGGTGATATTGCAACTTGTAAGCGATAGAAAACATAATTTTTTGTCCAAAATATGATCGCTTCTTTTTCGTATGGTGAACCAAGGGCGATCAAATTAAATTCTAAACCAAATTAATTGTCACAAGAAATGGGGAATAAATTTTTAGTTCCTTTGTTGCACTTTCAACTAAATGTGACGAGGTTTATTACTATGAAAGAAACAGTTGCAGATGCAATCAAAAAGTAAAGAGGCAAACGCGTTTATATCGGGAGCTGAGTACTGGAAAAAGTTATGATGGACGAAGCACATGCAAAAGTAGATACTTTGGAAACGAGAGAGTCTTTATGCTATATGTGTTTTATGCATTGAAAACATAGGTAAACGTGATACTTGAATTTTAAATTGACGTCCATATGCATGAAATTTGTACTGTGATAAATATAGCTCACTTCTAAAGTATGATTTAGGAGTTATGGTGCCGATACTGCGTCATAGTCGGGAAAAAACATGCTGTAGAGATTCACTTTTTGACACTAAGACGCCAAATTGTATATTGCACATCTCCAAAGATAGAAACAAAGAATTTCTTTTGAAAGAAGTTGATAGAAGATGCACAATTCTGCAATTTTATATAGGTATATAATTATGCATCCTAAAGATGAGAGATGTGGTTTTTATGGAGAATGGTTCCGTAGAACTCAATTGATTCCCCCCCCCCAACTCCAAACCTAAGAATCGAAAGGGACTTTGTTCCGAATTTCCAACTACACAATTTAGATGAGTATCGTACTTTAAAATTTTATGAAAAACAGATGAAGGAAATAACTAGTGGAACAGTAGATGAAAAAGAAATCCTACTTCATTTTTAGTTCCATAAGGAATTGTGGAAACAGCGGGTAATGATGTATGTCAACATTGCCAAAAGCCATGGTCAAGCAATTCGAACAATACATGCTTTTTTTAATGAAAAGCTTACAATAATGCTAACATGACGGCATATTTCGATTCATTTGAATTGAAAGCAAAACAAGGTTATTTTGAGGAGTTCCAGGATGTTAAATCATTTTATTATAGAGGTGAAGATAATATAGGCTTTAAATTTTATTATAGATTTCATAGGAGTACACAAATAAAAATATTCATCAAAAAGGGTAGCTGCTATTGGTTCATGGACTATATGTGCGGAGATGGGCCATTTATTGATAACGCTTATAGCATATTGATACAGCATATCAGTGGATAAGAGTTGTTTATCATTTATAGACCATATACAAAAAAGACTCCAACAAATCTTAAATTGTGCCATACAGCCCCGGCATTCAAATAAGCATAGCTTCAAATCAATTGGAGGATTTAAGTCTGTTGGGATTGGCCCATTATGCTTGGATGACAAGTATGTTGAAACGAACACAAATTACGAAAACTTAAAGGGTGAATTGAAATTTATTGCAGAAAAAATGAATTTTAGATTCCCACCAATGCCAACAGGTACAAAGGAACAGAAACAAATATACAATAAGTTCATCAAATCATATCAGTCATACTCTGCTCCACAATAGAGACATCTGGTTTGCACTTTCTGGCAGATGTCAGATGGAAAATATGGATTTCCAAAACTACCATCAATGGTAAAATTCACTATCAAAAATGGAAACAAAATCCAGACTTCACTTGAAAATGATTATGATGAACTTCTTTTATCCCTAGTACCCAATAAGGTGATTTTTAATGCATCACTTAGAATCCCAAAAATTATTAGAAACCAGGAACCAAGCGCAAGCTTTGATGCTTCAAATTTGATCTGTCGCCTGTTGTTGCTCCTACTCAGATACAGCTTGTGAAATTAAATCTGCAGATCAGAAACGAAGAAAATGTTCTTTTTGTCCATTTTGTCAGGAAACTGTAGACTCTTGTGGTTGGTGGATTGAACATTTTTGCTTTCATAAGCTGAAATTTCCTGATAAAGTTTTCAATGAAATAAAGAGAAAATAATTGAAATTAAAGTTGATAGTGTCACATGCTGGATAGATAATTCTGCTAAAGAATAAGCGAAAAAGAACAATCTTCTTCGTAATAAAATAAAGGTATCTTTGGAGATCTAATTGTTGAAATATGAAATAATCAGGGTCGTAGATTTGTAGTACTACTAAAAAAAGAATTGTGTTTTACTGCTGCTGTTAATCTCACTTATACTGATTTCATGACAAATTTCAATTCTTCTTCTCACTTTTTCGTGGAACCGAACTCTATTTCAAAGTAATATAAAAAGATATCATTGTTGAGATTTTTTACAATGAGACTCCTCATTGCTATACTGTACATCTTAACAAAGATATCTTTTTATATCATTTTTAAATGAGTTCGGTTCCACGAAAAAATGAGAAGAAAGAATTTAAATTTGTCATAAAATCAGTATATAAGTGAGATTAAAAGAAAACATCTTTGTTGAGATTTTTTACAATGAGACTCCACATTGTATATTCTACATCTCAACAAAGATATCTTTTTATATCATTTTTAAATGAGTTCGGTTCCACAAAAAAATGAGAAGAAAGAATTGAAATTTGTAAACACAATTCTTTTTTTACTACAAATCTACGACCCTGCTTATTTCATATTTCAACAATTAGATCTCCAAAGATACCTTTATTTTATTTCGAAGAACGTTGTTCTTTTTCGCTTCCTCTCTTTGGTCACAATTTTCTCTTTTGAAAGATTTATCAAATTAACTTTGATATCGTAGCTGTAGAAAATGGCCGATAAAGACGAAGACATTGAGATTGGAGAGCCACTAAAGTCATCTAGTAAAGGTTTGTCGCCTCTACTCGTTGGAATACTTGGATTTATTGCAGGTGCTCTTATTGTTGGGCTGTCTGTTGGGTTGACGAAACCAACAGAAACTGAGCCAAACATTTTGATGACTGGAGAGCTTGAACATGATCATGATCATGGTGAAGCAATTGAGTTTGAAGAAAAAATCATTGAATTGGAATCTGAGCTATCAGATAAAAGTCTTGGAAATATTTATATGAAAGAAATGATTAGAGTGTCTGATTACGACAATAGTGAAGACTCTAAACACTTTGAGGCAGAGCCAAGTTGGGGTGATGATGTTGAAGCCAGTCGTAAATTTCGTACGTTGACGTCTGGTGGCGAATACTCTTATCGTAATAAGGTAAGATGAGATTGTCCTTTCTTTGTATTTGACATGGCAAGTTTGTCTCACTATAAATTTTTCCTTGTCCCTGAAGGTTCTTATGGGTATGTCCCAGACTCGTGTTCTTAATGAACCTCCCTCAACAACCCCACCAGAAGATGTTGTCTTTGATATTCCAGAAGATGTTGCTCTCCCAGATACTGACGAGGGTATTATGATGCTTTCAGTTCTTGAAATGCAAAGTCTCTTACGATCAGGAAAAATCACATCTATTGAACTTACAATGAAAGCATTGGATATGCTCAAGAAGTACGATCCTGAGTACAATATGCTTGAAGTTGCACTTGAAGATCTAGCACTCAGAGTTGCAGCCGAAGCAGATGCTAAATTTGCTGTTGGTGAATTTGTATCTGTGATCCAAGGTATTCCATTTGCTGTAAAGGATACCTATGATGTTGCAGGATACGCAACAGCTTACGGATCTTGGGAGTTCTTGGATAATATCGTCGAAACAGAGTCTCCATTGGTTACTTATGCGGTAAACAATTTTGGAGTGCCACTGTTCAAATCAACAGTTCCTCAGCTTACTTGGGGGTATGCTAACTATAACGGTACGGTATATTCTTGCTTGAACGGAGGTTTCGCTGCGGGTGCAGGAGGTTCTGGGGGCTCATCCATAGGCAGTGGCGCTGCTGTTTGTCTTGGAGTTGTTCCTGTCGCAATTTGCGAGCAAACTGGCTCCTCTTGTCAAGCTCCAGCTATCGCAAACGGTATTTCTACTGTGATCCCAGCAATCGGAACCTTCTCAAGAGAAAACAATGGTCTGTACTCTATGGAGAGTGATCGCCCTGGTCTTCTTTGTCGTGATGTTATGTCATGTGCTGTATTTTACAACTATATGCGTGGAACTTCGCCTGGAGATCCACAGTCACGCGATGTCCCATTTTCCGGTAGGTGGAAAATAGTTTATTAGCTGTTTTCAAAAAGCTTTTATTAACACTTGTGCTTTTTCTCGTAGATCCTAGCAAAGAAGATATTTCTACTTATACTATTGGTTTCTCTGATAACTCTGATACTCAAGGGTGGCCAGAAGCATGGGATACTCCATTTATGGGGAAACGATCAAATGTTCCTGACAAGCTCGAAGAATTAGGTGCAACAGTTATATACAAGGACAGCTTAGCTGATTTCATGGAACCAACTCAACTTTTGAAAGATTATCACGAATCAGGCTTAGGTTCCAAATGGTTTGCCTGGTTTGACTGGTATTGGCTCAATGTAGAAGGATTTTTCGAGGATACGTTTAAATACGGTGCAAAGGAAGGAGCAAAAGCTTATGGACCAGTATGGGAAGGACAAAACTTTAATTTTGATAACGGTCATCATCGCCAGCATATCGGTGCTTCAGCATATTCTTATCTTGGTAAGAAAATCTATGAATTGATAAATAAGACATGCGTTCCCGTAAAATTATTGAACTCAATTTCTCTTCTCATGTTGATTCTTATCCACAGATAATCTATGGATATTTGGATATGTTGCAGAAATGGCTATGTATCCGATGCTGGAAACACTTCCAGATGTCGTAGTTCACTTCGCTCAGTCTGAATTAAATGGAGCACATAACGGAGGAATGATCAAGCGTGCTGGCATCAATACTGTCCATATTCCTGAATTTTATTGGAACACCACTTCAGATGAATATCTTGGATGGACAGGGTCAAAACCCATTGACTACTTCAAGGGTACTACTGTTAGTGCAGCTATGATCACTTGTGAGTCCAAAAAGTATGAACCAGTGAAAGCATTTGCTGTATGCTACCAATTACAGGAAGCTCTTGTCGAAGGTAAGCCATGAACCTAAACGAAAATGAAAACATTGTTGCTTGTTACTTAATACTCATTTTTCTCTTCTATTTTAGGTGGCAAACTGATTTCTCCTCACAAGGATATCATTCATCAAGCATTGAAATCCGGCGATCATGATCTTGATTGTCCATATGATTGGTCTGGTAAAAGGCCTGACTATCTTGATGATTATCCTCCGTTTCTTAAAGAGAAGGTCTTGGAGAAGCAATCAAATCGTGGAAAGATTCCCACATGTGGAGCAAGCACAGGTGGTGGATGCACTGGGGGGACCTGTTCTGATATTCGTCTCAAGCATGACATTCGTCCTTTCGGTACCTCAGCTGATGGAGTTCCCATTTATACTTTCAAGTACAAAAATACCTTTGCCGCAACGAAAAATGTGAATCCTGATTCTGTATTTATTGGAACCATGGCCCAAGATCTTGAATTAGTCGCTCCTCATGCAGTTTGCCGCCATTCATCCGACGGATTCCTAAGAGTTGATTACAGTAAACTAGATGTCGACTTCAAGCAACTCGCTTAGAGAATTTTGATGTAAAACGAAAAACTTATGTATTTATCAGCCTCTTTCGAAGGGCTTTTCACATTTAGGATTAAGAATTAGTGTCTAGTAAAAATTAATTTTTGAAAACAAAAAAGAAATTATTTTGAATGCATTTGTTTCCTTGACCGAAACAAAAGAATAACCTTGATTATTGCACATCTCTATATTTCATAAACTTTTTTGTACCACTAATTATCGAAGGGGTACAGGTTTTTCTAAATCCATACCCATAACATTTTCATGTAGCACACGAATGATCATTTCACCTCCCTCACTTCCCCCGCAAGCATTTGCCATACTCCAATCAAAATTCATTTCTATTTTTCGGCGCACTAGACCGACGTTTTTACCTATTGTAACGATTTTAGAGCAGAGTAAGTTACGTCCTTCAGGAGTTCCCAGTGAGACTGCAATACTTGTCCCTGACTGTTGCTTTGATCCTTTTTGACCCTTCATTGCGGAAGCCCTTTCTGTACACAACTCAAAAGATATTTGCCCAATATTTTTTCCGCTCGATTTGTCAACCTCTGTTCTCACAACAATTTTTTCAATCTCAATAGTGGGAATACCATATACAAAATTTAATGCATCATCTAACAAAGAACTTCCTTTTTTCTTTTTACTTTTTTTGACTAATCCTCTCAAGAGCTTAAATGCATCAGCTCGGCGAATCCTTCTTAAGTCCTTGAGTGTCATGATACCAGCTTCTCTTGAAAGAGAACTAGAGCCATATTGAGAAAGTCCTGGAATTTGATGTAAAGAAGTTTCATCGATCATTAGTTTTGCTTCCAACATTTGTCTAACTTTCCAAAAAAGGCAGAAAATCTCGAAACTACCACTCCCATTATCATCTTTACAAATATGTTGCATTGCTGCTAATAGTCTGGGAACTTGGTCCAACACAGTTCTTGTATCATTGATGTAGTCGCTAATTGGGAGTTCCGATCTTGTTATATGGGCTTGGATAAGAAGAAAACATTTTGTGTGGGGGTCACCGAATATATCTATAGCATCTTGATATGACTCCTTTTTTTGTTTCTTGACATTTGAAAATTTGCGCAGGTCAGGTCCCCAAGGCAGTCTTTCACTTAACGTTTGGTTCAGGTGTTCCTCGTTATGCCTGACAGGTAATTCATCAAACTCATGAACATGAGCCAATACAAACAGTAATTGAGCAACAGCAGATGATGTTATTTCGATGGGAAGACTGTACTTTGATGATGATGTTTCGTCTGAATTTATTTGCTTAATAATATTTTCTCCCAGGTTTTGTAATCCAGCTTGCATTTGTAATGGAGTTTGATACTGAAGATAAAAACTTGATGCTGCCTTACCAAGAATCGTAGGAAATACTAATGGATCGTCTTCAAAAGAACTAGACTCGGTATTCATACGAATACACCCGTGCTCTTTTAAATTCGTCAATGTCATTTTTACGATCTTTAGATAAAAAGCATTAATATCCTCTGGACTTCCTGATGCTGCCCCATAAAAAGAAGGATTTCTTATGATACGCCTCGCAAAGAAAGTCCAATTCAAATATCCGATGGCATCACTTAAGCATTGTATTGTGCTTATGGCTATTTCTGCATTAATTGTTTCGCTCATACGTTCTTTGAGGCAAGATTCGACTGGAAACGGATGGTATAAGAACTGTTTGTAGAAATTTTTCTTCCCCTCTGCAACCATAACGACTGCAATACCATGTGTATCAAATTGAGGTCGACCAGCCCGACCCATCATTTGTAATATATCGGTCACCGGGTAGTCGACATATCGTGAGGACTTTCCATCAAAATATTCAGTCCCTTTCACGATGACAAGATGGGCGGGTAGATTCACTTGAAGGACGGTGAATTTTTATATGTGCAAAAATGAGTGCCTTACAGATATATTCAGAAATTATTGTGCCAGATATCTTACCTCCCCAAGCTAGCGTTGCGGTTGCTACAAGCACTTGAATATCCCCATCTAGAAATAATTGCTCGACTGTTTCACGGTCCTTTGATGATAAACCTGCATGATGAAGTCCAATACCAAAGGTGAGTGTATGACGAAGTGCCTCATCTGACATGTTTTGAGCAACTGCTTCAATATATGCATCATTGCATCCAAGGAAAGCAGTTGGGTTTTCATCGCCCGCTGCGTAGCTGATCAAGTCCATAGCTGTCAATCTAGTTTGTCTCCTAGAAGCAACAAAAATAATAACCGGCTTCTTAGGTGAATGCTGTTTAATTGCAGAATAACATGGTTTGTTCATTGTTGCCATTCTTGGGCAATAGTGACGACCAGGGAAACCTTGCACGTGTACTATACATTACACATAGAAATTAGATAAAATTAAAAGAAAAAACAAGAAAAGGAAACATTTACTTACCTTCCATAGGAATTGGTCGAACAGAAGGTCGAAAATTGTACAAGCCCCTGTTTCGTTTGCTTGTATGTCCTTTGACGTCAATTCCCATCCAATCAGCCAAGTCATGTGGATTTGCGAGAGCAGTTGACAAACCCAGTATCCTAGTCGATTCTGGTTCATCATCAATGATAGCTGAGTTTTCTCGTTCCTGGTCTGACTTGAATACATTACTTTTTCTCTCTAATTTTATTTGTCTTGAAATAAAGCGTGTTCGGCTTACAATGGCTTCAAGTACTGCACCTCTTTCTTCTCCAAGTAAATGAATTTCATCCATTATTAAAAGACCTACTTCTTTGACGAACTTTTTACCATTTTTTGGGCGTATTGAGTTGAATTCATCTTTGTTTCCTCGCCACCCTCTCGTAATAAGATCCCATTTTTCCGGGGTACAAACAAGGATGTCTGCACTATTCAAAGCTCTAGTATCATGGTTGGTATCTCCTGATAACTCCAAAACTTTCCACTTAAGTGGCGCAACTGCAAATCTAGACCTCCATTCTTTCAAACGTTCTCTAGCAAGCGATTTCAGTGGTGCAATATATACACATTTCGCTTTTGGTCGTATCCGTTTCAATCTTAGTAATGCTAATTCAGCAACTATTGTTTTACCACTTCCAGTTGGAGCACCTAGAAGAAGAGGGCAATCAGTATGGTACAGTACATGAAACAATTGTGTTTGAATTGGATTGAATGTTTCGAATTTAGAATAGAGGTTCTCAAATCTTTTGTCATGAAGCGCTGTTTTCGGTAAAGGAGTGAGATCTATTAAGTCTGTGTATGGCATACTTCTCTCTGGTAAGAGCAAATGTTGAAAGGAAATAGGATAAACAGTTTCGCAACTAACCCAAGAATCTGACATAATACGAATAAAGTACTGGGGCGGCATTGGGTCAAATGCCGGAATAGTTAATTCTATTTCCATTGGTTCTGGATGAGTTCTTCTAGCAAACAATATACTCTCGTGGTGATAAATACGATTGTTTTCACCATCTTCAACCCACAGCCAGAAACCCTCAGCGCCGCCGTGATATCTGCCACTCCAAGTGAAGTCGGGGATGAGTTCAAGTTTAAATACCAAGATTCCCCTGGTAATTGGCTGTACATTGCACGTTAAACTGATCCGTGGGAGCATACTAACGCATTTCTTTGTTGTTGCACCACCTTTGTTCCAATGAATATATTGACCAACTTCATTTATTTGCATGTCTAAAAGGGCCAATGAGTCAGCCATTGAGTCATAGTCTCCTTTGTTTAATGCTTTCTTACTTTCTAGAGTTTTAAAAACATTTTCTGGGATTCTTTCATCATGAAATTGGCGAAGAGGAGATTGAAACCACCACATTCTTTTATCTACACTTTTTGCTATTCTCAAAAGTTTTGCTGCTGCCGCTGCCGCACCTTTCTTCAAGCACATTTCAAAAAGAGCACGGGCAACTCTTCCTGCATTTGATGCTATGTAGTTAGTGTCCGATATGAGAGTAAAGCCGTTGACTCTCGCTTTAGATATATAAGCTTGCATCAAAACGCAACATTTTCCAGAAAATTCTTCTAAAGGAGCAGAAACTTTCAACGGACAGGACTTGTTTAATAATTTTGTCATTTCATCCATTTCCTCTTGACGTACCCGAACATTTTCAAATTCGCATGCACAACAAATAAGAAGAATTAATTCTTCATCTGTATGGATTTTTTTCTGTTCGAGTTCGTAATTGAATGTTGCAACACTTTCATTTTGGATATAAAAATGTGACGCTACCCGGCCCAAATCAGTAACTGCCAAATTTCCAGAAAGTTGATCATATCTTAACATACGACGTTCATCTAGTAGTTTAGAAGCTTCCTGTACAAGTTCTAAAGTGCGCACTCTTAGCATTGGATCGACTTCTTTTTGATCTTGGGTGATTCCGTAAGCTAACGGATTCCGACACATTCTTACATACAAGTCTGATGATTATTTGTTAGTATGTTTTGTTTACAAGTGATACATATTGATTCTAATAAAGAAGAGCAGGAAGGATCTTACTCACATGTATATGCTAACCACTCCCTAGCTTCATCTATATTACAAACTGTGCCACCACATACTTCTGCATTTAAATGATCCGCTAGTTGCTTTATGAAGTTGCTTTCAATAGGTACCGCACGTACCACACGATTCAAGTATCGAGTCAATGCCTCGTGAGATGTGATAAGAGTAGCTTCACCAGAAGTGTCATACTGGGGCCGACCTGCACGACCGAAGATTTGCATTACATCGAGGATGCTGAGATCGACAATAGCTCCTTTTTCTGCGTTGTATATATCAGTTCCTTTAATGACGACTGTGTGTGCAGGTAAATTGATCTGAAGGAAAAGAAAAACCACACATTTAGAAGAACACGAACAATTCAAAGCAATATATGAGGTAAGGATCAAAAAGAAGAAGTCAATAAAATCAGTGTAGAACGTCACTTACTCCCCAAGCTAAAGTAGCCGTACAACAGAGTACTTTAATAGCTCCATCAGCAAACATTTGTTCACTCAATTTTCTATCATTTCGTAGCATACCAGCATGGTGAATTCCCATACCATTGTGAAAATGATTAGTCAGCTCCCTATTTCGAGATTTAGTTGCTTTATCCGCATATTTTGAATGTGCATCACCCCAACGATCAGTCCCTTGGGTAACGAAAGCACTATTTAACTCATCTCGTTCACGTGCAATATCAGCCAGAGCCTCACATGTTTCACCCGTTCCCTTTCTAGAGTGCACAAAAACCATGACTTGGTAACCTCGCCGTAAAGAATCGACTACAGTTTCATAGCACACCTCGTTCATTTGTTTTTCTTTTTTGAATCGGGATTTTTCCTTGACTCCTATGAAGGTTTGTTGTAGTGGAACAGGGCGGTGTTCTGGACCGAAAAAGAAAAGGCCCTTCTGTTTGTCAACTCTCAAAAATGAAGCGACATCTTCATAATTTGGTAATGTAGCACTCAAACCGACCAACCTTACTTGTCGTTGGCTTGATTCCACTAAACGATGCAACCGTGCTACAACACTTTCAATTACTGCGCCACGTTCATCAGCGAGTAAATGCACCTCATCAATAATCAACAATCCACAAGCTTGAGATAAAGATCCATCTCCACCTTTTCTGGTAACCACGTCCCATTTTTCAGGAGTCGTGACAATGATATCGGCAGAATCAGCTTCAGCTCGAGTTAATTGCATATCACCTGTTAATTCTCGAACAATGATACCATTTGCTTTGAGTTTTGAAGAAAACTTTTCAACCACTTCCTGGGCCAAAGCTTTCATGGGTGCAATGTATATCACTTTTTTTCCTAATTGGGAGAAGTTATTCATTTGACTTTCATTCTGTTGATTATCTATACCAATATGTTGATAAGCAGCATATGGATCATCGTCGGCAACTCCCTTAAATATTCCTTTTTCTCTGAAATGAGCCACAATAGTCAACATGGCAACATTAGTTTTACCAGCACCAGTGGGAGCACAAATCAATAAGTTTTCTTGTGAATGAAAAGCCATTTCAAAGACTGAACTTTGCATGGGGTTTAAAGACGTTGTGCCAGAAAATGCTCTTCTCATTTGTTTGGTAGGTATAACTTCATCAATTCCCAAGCGCCTGTGTAATTTTTTAGGATCTTGCACTGCTGCTGGGATTGTAACTTTTTCGTATGCGCCAGTCATTTCTCTTTCTGTACCTGTGGGTAGACCAGTTTTCATATCATAATATTGTTTTGTCCCTTCAGGTAACAATTCTTGTTGCATTCGTTGAATTTGGACATGGCTCATAAATTTCATCCCTTTTCCACCTGTCTGATCGAATATCATCTCATTTTGTAAAGCATCAGTATCTAATTGTCCTCCGACGCCACCACCCAAAAGATGATGTTGTACAGCATCCAGTTCATTCACCATAATACCAGCTTCTTTACACAGACGTAATTTTTCGGCAGCTACTTTTGCTGCTCTTTTAGCTGCTTTTGCTAACTGTTTGTCTGATCCTCGATTAATGGAATGTGTTGATGCCATGACACCACCAGATCGTTGCGTATTGTTTTCCAACTGGGCTTTGGTAATAGCAGCAATATTTGCAGCCTCTTCGTATTCTAGTAATAAAGCTTGCTTAAACTCTTCTTCTACATCTAATTCTAATAACGATTGATGAGTCGGTGTGACATTACTAGTTTCTCCAGCAGCAACACGTAAATCTTTTTCTGTAATATTCAATCGAATTTGATTTGCTTTAGGTGCTAATTCAAACATGAGCTCCATTTCTTTTTCGCCTGCTCCTAAAACATCAAATAGTGCAGCATTCATGGCTTCCTCGTTGGTAGATTGGCATGCTGATAAAATAGCAAGACTTAGTTGAAGTGCTGACATGCCTTCATTGCTTTGGACGGACGGGAGAGTCCCTGTTTGGGAAAGCAGCCATTCTTCAGAGATTGAAATTGTTTCTTTTTTAAATGGAGAGGAAGATATAACTTTTGACTTTCCAGGTTGAGATTTTTTATTTTCTTCATATTGCAAAGCCAATGTATGAAGAGCCTTCGCAAATTCCAAGCATGCTAGACGGACACTGGCAAGGTCGCAATCTTTGTTTTCATATTTATGCTGTTTTAGTGATTTCAAAGGCATTTGCATGCTATTTGAAAATTCAAAGTTATCGTCTGTAGAAGAATTATCATCATCTAGGTCGTCGTTGATATTTTCAAGTGGTTGGTTTGCTATGGACAGTAATGCTGCCTCCATAATGATGCTATGTGTTTACAAAATTATGTCAAATTGTGTGTTCATTTGACATGACTGAGGTTTGTAAAAATTTCCTCGTTCGTGTTCCTGAATGCTCAATATATGTTTTTAAAATTAATTAGTTGTAAATCGATCGAAATTAGGGCCGGTCGTCTGTCCCTACTAAATGATATGGAAAGTACTTAGGGTACAACGGGCCATCATTCGTATGTTGGAACTCCTATTCACTGTTTTGTGATCAAGAGCATCTGTATCCTCATACAATCTCTACGTACCCGATTATAATAGAATTTACGGCCACCCAATCACTACGCATCAAATCACTCCAAAAGTGATTTCTTTTGTTTTTTTTTAAGCTTGAGAAACCAAGAATTAATGACCATCAGTGACATATCGATATAGATCATATAACCAAATCCTATCTGAAAGACTTTAGAGGATATATTGATATAACATTGTTTAATTGCTCTTTCACTTCCCCAACCTCAGAATTTGATAGAGTTGAAATAAGGAAAACAAATAATTGCTTCGTAACCCAAAAAATACAAAGATGGCGTCCAAACTTCGTAGAAAACGGTCCAATCTGAACCCCAGCATCAGTGGACGAGTTTATAGTAAAGAAGATTCCAAAATTGATTTTCAAGCAGGTGGATTCAATGATGATAGTAGTGATGATGAAGGAAATAGTACAACAAAGAGACGAAAAAGACGTGAGATACAAGATGAAAATGTTTCTTCAGATGAGGAGGAAGAAGATTACAATAATAAAAGTGACGAAAATGATAATGAAAGCGACGATGAAGAAATGGAAGAAACAGTCGAAGCAAAAAAAGTTCGATTGGCAAGGGAATATTTAAGTAAGGTTTCATCTAAAATTGGGGATGGAGACACTGATTCATCGTCTTCTGACGATGATGAAGAGGAGAATGTTGCAGATGAAGGGGAACATGCCAATATTGCACGAAAATTAAAAAAAGAAAGATTGAAACGAGAAGGAACTTTCCATCGAGCTGTTGCATCCAAGCTGCAGAAATCCATTTTACAAATGTACACCTCAATTGGAATCCTCTTCCCGTCTAACGCATTATCTATTGCTTCTGAGGATGACATTAATACCTACATTCCATTGAAGTTTAAATCTGAGCAAACTTCTAAATTTCAATCTTCTTCCTTCATGAAGCAATTAAGAGGTCATGATTTAACACCGACATGTGTCTCCCTTCATAAGTCTGGTTCCATTGCCTATTCTGGGTCAAAGGATAATTCTGTCTTATCCTGGGATATTGAATACGCAAAAAAAGTATCTACCATCATTCCCAATTGGAAAAAAACAGATATGGAACACACAAAAAATAGTGGAGAAGTGCTAGCTGTAGCGAATTCTGATGATGGGCGTTATTTGGCTGTAGGTGGTAGAGATTCTTGTGTACGGATTTTTGATGTTAGGTTATTAGGAAAAAGTACAGGAAATGGTTCCGGTGGTGCTGCTATGGGAAAGCAATCGTCTTCTGCATCGCTAGTGAATACCTTTAGTGGTCATAAAGGTGCCGTTACTAGTTTGGCCTTTCGCACACATTCATTGCAATTGTTTTCAGGAAGTGAAGATCGTTGTATCAGGTATGTTTTTTCCTCATTTTGTTTCCTGTTTGCTTTTTACGTTTTCCATCTTTTCTTGTGATTATTCCTTGTATCTAAATAAGCCTTTTCATTTGCATCGTAAATTCATTTATCCAAAAAGAAATTATAACCTTGATCAAATGGTATACACAGAAACTCTGTATGGGCACCAAGGTCCCATAACTTCACTCTCATGTCATCTTTTAGCTAGACCTCTTTCTTCTGGACGTGACAGAACTTTAAGAGCATGGAAAATCAGTGATGAATCACATTTAATTTTCCGCGGTGGAAGCAAAGCCTCTCCAGCTGATTGCATAACTCAAATAAGAGATGATTGGTGCTTGACGGGACATGAAGATGGTGCTGTTAATCTTTGGTTTACAGAGAAGAAGAAACCAGTTTCATGTTTGGAATGGAATGATTATGCACATGCTCAGAATAACGGTTATTACAAGGGAAGTGGAATCGTTTGCGCCGATGCATTGAGAGGTAGCGATTTAGCCATGACTGGGTCCAACGATGGTGTTATAAGATTATGGAAAGTTAAGACGGGAAAAACATTGGACGACCGTGGTATTTCAGCTCTTGCGAGAATACCCGTTCATGGATTTGTAAATGGAATTGCAATTGGACCCAAAGGTCGGTTTTGTGTTGCTGCTATAGGGCAAGAACATAGATTGGGGAGGTGGGAGAGAGTAGTTAAGGCTAAGAATAGATTCGCAATTATATCACTTAAAGAAGGAGACGATGACGATGACGACAATAATGAAGAAGAAGGAAAAACAAGTAAAGCTCGTGAAAATGATGAAATGGAGGTTATGGCAGACGTTGAATTGAACAATGAAGTGAATGAAGATGAGAATGACTCAAGTGATGATGAAGATGATGAGTAGTCAAAATCAGCATAGTATCAATTAGAAGCCTTTCTTATCTCAATCAGAAATATTCATATAACAAGGTTTAAGAGAAAAGTCGAAATTTCTTCTCTTGTGAAATACAGCAATTGCTGTTTTGGTTGAATTAGCCCCAATCTCAAATAAAAGGTACTTTCAAATTTGTTTTTAGCTATCATAAATTAATGCATCTTTTATCATTACCATATTTGTTTTTAAAGGTTGTTTCATTGCTACATTAAGATTAATGAATGAAAGCAATCAAAAGATTCTGTAAAAATGTCAGCATTTACTGTATGCTCTCATTATTTCTATTGCATGTTTAAGAGTTGAGTTTTAGTTGTACAGTACGTACTTTCAGAAAAATGAACTCTCTTAAAAAACAGTGTGGTAACACATTGCACATACTTCGTCTCTGTAACTGTCATGTCTGCAAACGTCATAGATTCATCCGTTTCACAAGTTTTGAAACCTTCACCCAGTTCTACCCCATCATTTCTTGATTCCATACCCACAAACATCGAATTGTCTCATCGTTTACATGGCACGTCATTGCTTTCTTCTGCTACAACTCTTCTACGCAACAATGCATCCACTTACACCACCAGCTGCACCATATTTCACCGCTTCTACCATCGACGTTCATTACGTGATTTTGATGTATGGAGTGTTGCGATGGCATGTACTTTGTTAGCGGGAAAGATTGAAGAAAACCCAAGAAGGTTGAGAGAAATTATCTTGGTTTATTCTCATTTATATAGAAGAAGACGACTGCTTATGGTAAAGGACCCAAAGAGACTTACGTCGCTTCAGATGAAACTTGAAAGTAATTTAAAGCCAGCAAGTGACAATGAAGATACCATGGATGACGATAGTGGCAGAACTTACTCGAAATTCGCCTTCAAGTTGGAATTAGAAGAAAAAGAGAATGTTTTGAGGCATGTACCTCCTTTATCACCCTTCGGACAGGCATACGGAGATTGGAAAAATGCATTGCTTGAAACTGAAAATATTATACTGCGGGAGTTGGGCTTTACTTTGTATTGGATTCCTGATTCACACCCACATAAGTTTATTTTGTACTTTGCAAGAGTAGTTGAAGTGAACAAAGAGGTGTGTAGATGGCAATCAATATAATTTGACATTTGTTTCTATTTTTGGACCTCACAAATCTTAATTTATTCTTTAGGTTGCACAACAAGCTTGGAATTACTGTAACGATTCCTATCGGTTAGATATATGTGTAAGATTCGAGGCTGAAATTATTGTAAGTGAATTTTCTCATTACAACCTTTTATAACAAATATACGGGGAAAGTCTCCATCTCACTATCATGTCTGTATATTTCCTCTGAAGGCTTGTGCGGCAATATATTTGGCATCTCGATACATGAAAATTGCATTACCAATGAAACCTCGGCCTTGGTGGGCAGTATTCATTGGTCTAAACAAAAACCATGAATTGTCATTAGTTTGTAATGCTATCCTAGCATTAACATCAAAGTCGAATGAAAGTGATCAATTTTCGATTTTGAAACGCGAAGCAATGACTACTTTTATACCCTCTATGAAAGAAGAGGCCAGCTTTAATGATCCCGGAAGTTTTCTATGGTTTCTTGCTGATAGCTCAGAAAAAAGCTAGATATTTGATATCTCTACTTTTACATTGAATTGATTAAACATACTAATTGAATAAAGCATCATTGGGAACTCGCATCATGATTATGTAGCTCTCTCATCTAACGGTGTCGGAATACATAAAGACTGGAGGATTCAAGGAGCTTAATAGGAGCCAGAATCATTTTCTTTAGTGTTCGGCAAATGAGCTAAATACATACTCACACCTTAGCAAAGTCAAAGTGATATTGAATTTAAAAAAAAATAGATTATTTTTGCTAGTATATAAATAATATTATTGCTACACCAAAGTATGCAATCTGCCCATATAAGGATCTCGTATAGCAACATCAAGCATACATGATGTATGACACATAGTGACAAATCAATCTTCACGAAAACTTTGTCGGACAAAAGTAATTTAAAGATTTGTTCTAACAAATATATCATTCGCTACATTTGCATCATCACTGACATCTTGTAGTGCCCATTAACACTACCTAATAATATACTTTGCTTACAACTTTAAGAACGGTCAATTATGTTGAGCAATCAAAGGTATGGTGGACTGTGACAACCATGTTAAAAATAGAAGTTTAACAGTACCTTTCATAATCATGATTATTTCTAGATTGTATTACCATTTCCATGACAGTACTCTTAAATTGATGATGAATCAATTATAATTGTGTCTCAAATTCTATTAAACTATTTCTAAATATTTCATAATCTATTACTTTGATTTAATTGCTTGATAAAGTCCTTCCCAAAGAACTCCCTCGTTTTAACATTCTTACTATTTTACTATTTTACTATTTTACTCAATTTAAACATTTATGACAGTTTCTCCCAGAACGAAATTCCGCACTTAATTTCCTTTATAAAAGATTCCAGCTATACAGGCTGTCATCAGACAAGCAGTGTTTCCAGCAATCATGGCGCTGAAGGCAAGTTTGGCGAGATTCTTTGACTTATTTGGTGCCAGAGAGCAAAATGCTCCCAGCTGGATACCGATCGAACCAAAGTTTGCAAATCCGCACAGAGCATACGATGCGATGTAGAAAGAACGCTCACTAATCAGATCTCTATAGGTGAATGCCAGCATTTCGTATGCTACAAATTCATTGGCGAAAATCTTGTAACCAAGCAAAGCACCAACGGCCTTGCAATCTGCTGGATCCACGCCCATGAGCCACGCTACTGGCCAGAAAATGTATTCGCAAATTATAGTGAAGCTGAGAGTCCAGCCGATTCTTTTGCCAGAAAATGCAATGAGATCGTCGAGCATAGCAATGATGGCCAAGGCGGCGACTAAATTACCAGCGATATTGATGAACAACTGCGTACCAGTGACAGCTCCGTTAGTTGCTGCATGAATGATGTTTACATCATCAGAGTCAGGAATCTCATAGCTTCCCTTTTTCTCAACAGCAGTTTCACTTTCTTCGGTTTCAGGTAGTGAGATCTTGGAGATTGCTAGAGCAGCGGGAGCAGACATGATAGAAGCAGCTAAGATCGCAGTGGCATCGCCAAGAAAAAATGCATAAACTCCAAAAACTCCGCCAGCAATTGTTGCAAAACCTCCGGTCATTACGGCATGAAGTTCGCTATCTGTCATTGTTTTCATGAAAGGCTAATAGATGGATGATTATGAATAAAGAAATCATGATGTCGTGTTAGATCCTGGTCCTGGAGTAATGTGGAATTTGTGTTCTGTTACATCGTATCTTACCGCGACAACTAGGGGAGCCTCGGTTTGACCAACGAAAATATTTGCAACCGCCGATAAAGTCTCTGAGGCAGACGTTCCCATCAGTACACCCAAGAAATATCCTACAGTAAGAAAAAGAACATATGGACATGAGATAATGTATAAATCAAATAAAAGGAATAGAAATAAGATATAATATAGATCACAAACCACATACCAATCTTTGAGATGATCCAAGGGAAAATTCGTAAATAATATCCAACTTGAATGATGGAAGAAAAGAAAATGACCGTGGGCAGGATAGCAAAGATGAGAGGAGGGCCCAAATTAAAGAAGCCGGAATCCGAAGTTGTGACAAAGTTGAAACCACGCATGCTTGTATCCGAAAGATATCCAAACACGAAACTACTTCCTGCGTCAGTGTAACCCAGAAGGATCAAAGTATTAGTGCTGATGAAGTCGACAGCACTAAAACCCCACTTGGTAGTTATCACAATGTATCCAAAAATGAATTGAACAAAGAGCGAGAAGAGGACAGGTCGAACCTTGACTTTGCGAGGCTTGAAAGAAAAAAGCCAAGTCAGTGCGATGAAAACGAAAAGACCCAAAAGACTAATCAAGTTACGTGCATCTCGAACCTCAACAGCAATGATGATGATCATGATAATAACTAAGATACCGCTAACTCCTCCGAAATACTTGTAGTCAGTGTCAATTTTTTGCAGCATATCCATGGTTAAGTCGTCGAGGGGCTTTTCGAAAGAGGACTCAAAAGGCTTGAACTTGTTCATAGCAAAATTAATCAAATTCCAAAGAATAACAATCATGACAACTACGAAGAAAGGACGAGCTAATTTGAAATCATAAGCGAAAGCTGCAATCAAGAAAATGAATAAGAGTAACAACAGAGTATACTTAAAGGCCAGTAGTATTTTAGCCTGGACTTCTTTCGTGAAGAGAGCTTCGTCGTCGTCGTCTTCATCAGCCACAGAAGACTTTTTGAGCGCATCTTCATCGGTGTCCTCTTCTAAATCCTTGTCTACTAAGTCAGGCATATCAGCAATTACCCCCTCTTCAATTTTCTCGATGTCTGTCATGATTATGGATCGAGTATTAGTCAAATTAAAAAATTGTGAGTAAAAGGTATCTTTTGATAAAAATCTGTCAAAGAATTTGGTGAAGTTCTTTTCCTAAATAAAATTCTATGAGAACTTGTGCAGACTCATAAAGATACGGTAGGTACTGTTGGTGATTAAATTTTATGAGAACAAAAATACGGTATAGAATTGATTGACGTAGTATAATATAGCTAATATTAAGATTCAGAAGACGCTTCGAAAGAATCCTTCCTGAGCAGTTCGGCTTCTGATATGACATTCTTGTGTTTTTGATGTTTAGATCGATGATTTGATACTTGTCGTGATGACGTATATAAAACAAATCATCCATTCTAATAAGATACTATATTAGTAGTCAATTTTGTTCTCTCTCTCTACATGATGTCTCTAGAGAAAGCAAAAACAATAACAAAACGATACCCCCCGATTAAAACTACGTAGAATTTAAGCAGTTATTTTACCTTCTTAATTTTTAGAGATATGCATTATTCTGTTCTTTGCTTTGATAGTCAACAGGAGAAGAACGAGAATCTACTCTCTAGCTCTGAAGAACAATGACTACTCAATCGGATTACGACAACTGGAGCGATAAATATGATACTCAAGTCAATAAAACTCGCGATTTGGATAAAAAAGCTACAATTGAAATATTAAGCAAGTACTCTTTTGAGAACATCATAGAATTGGGTTGTGGAACTGGCAAGAATACGCAATGGCTAGTCGAAAAAGCTCAAAAGATTATTGGGCTTGACTTTTCAGAGGGGATGCTCTCCGTAGCTCGAGAAAAATCATTTCCGCCATCAGTGACATTCCAACAAGCTGATATTACCAAGCAGTGGTGTATACCAGACAATGGTATAAACAACATAGATTTAATTACTTGTAGCTTGACATTAGAACATATCAATAACCTTGATTTAATCTTCATGGAAGCCAAGAAGAACCTTGTAAAGGGTGGTATATTTTTCATTAGTGAGCTTCATCCCTACAAGCAATATCAAGGAAGCAAGGCGAAGTTTGAGGAATCAACGAATGAAACAAAAGAATTGGAAGTCCACGTACATCATATTTCTGAGTATTTATCTGGAGCTTTCCATGCTGGATTTGATTTAATAGAACTAAATGAGTGGTTCGACGATAATAAGAAGACACCAAGACTAGTTTCGTTTGTGTTTCGATGCTAAATTACGATTGCTAAAGAAAAGTATAAATGTTCCTTGATAGTTCTAAATATTTTTTAAAATTAAATCTCATAAAAATACTCTGAAACATGATGCTCCCTTTCCTCTTAATTTTTTTCCTTTTTCCTCTTTTTCTTCTTATCCTTCTTTTCTTTTTTCTTTGAAAGGCCACCATCAACAAAGTCAGAAATGTCACTGGTCTCTACCTTTCTTTTGGTACCAGCCTTTTCGAATTTCGCTTTCAGAGCACTCATATCCAAGTTTGACACCTTTTTATCATTTTGTTTTGTATCCATTTTTGTTTGCTCAGGGGCTTCAAATTCTTTTAATCTTGCTTCCTTCTTCAAACGACTTTTTTCTGCACTTACTGCGGCCTTCTCTGCCAACTTTTTATTTTTTCGTTGCTTTTCACTTAAAAAGTATTCTCCAGAATCCAGTTGAAGATCAATCTTACTCGGTGTAGGTGCAGGAGGAAATGGGGTGTAAACCTTCTTTTTCTTCCCATCTTTCTGATCATTTGGTTTTGAAGCTTCTATTCTGGCTTTCTTTGTCTTTACATTCTTTTTCTTGAATTCAGGCAAAAACCGACTCCAATCCTCAGTTTTCAATTTTTCATCCTTGGCAAGTTCTTTCATAATCATGAGTCGCTTAATATTGTACACAGGGTGAATATTCTTCATGCAGTCCATAATGACCTTCCGTGCTGTTTTGATTCCATTATGTCCTTCACCCATGACACTCACAGTATTTCCCTGCACAAGAATATAACAACCTGTCAATAATTCCAAGGCCTTTAAAGTCGCCCCATCTGGTCCAATTAATCGTTGTCGTCGTTTCACAAATCTATCTTTGTTTCTAACGGTTCCACCAATTTTAATTATATCGCACACATATTCATCTTTTAAAATTTTCAATGCCTGTGCCGCTGGAAAACTCCTTGCCAATAATTTAATCAAATCTCTAGCTTTCATAATTACAAAAGGGTCAGATGTCTTTTTTGTCGTTCGAACTGTCATACTACCTTCTAACAGATTCAATTCACATGCTATACCAATCTTATCTAAGGCCCTGGTGACAGTGGACCAAACTTCTCGGAGGTATTTTTCTCTATATTTAGGAAAGAGGGTTGCAAATGAGGATTCTTCAAGGAGTGACCCTCCAGGGAGCGTATCACCATTTTCAGGATCCCATGCTTTGATTTCCCATTTGTTAATATCTGGAGTATCCCATGGTTTATCACGACGGTACTTGTTATGGTTTTTAGGTTTGGCTGATTTATCTTCCGATTGGTCTTCTGCCATGATGGAAGTTTTGGAAGCTGCTGTAGATTGTTCTTTGTAAGCAATGGATGGTTTCAAAGTGATGAATGGTGATTGTTACGTACAAAGAATGAGGGGTACATTGATTATCTTATTTGGAGTACAGTTTCGAGTGGGGTACTATGAATAAAGGTTGACATATGACGTCATGTGAACAAAGAAGTTTCAAATGCAATGGATGTGCAGAGATACCACATGCGTACGTGAAACAAACTAAGAGCCATGAAAAATGTTGGAGAAAACCCAATCAGCACCTTTACCATCAAAGCCGATATCTCCAACGTTTTTTGCCGTATCTATCAAAACTTAGTACATCATTAATCTCCTAAAAGGTTTTTACTGCAGAGTATAAAGTTGATAAAAAGATCAAAATGGCAATACTTCCTAGATCACTCTCTTCCGCAACTGTTGCAATCATGCTGATTACTGCCTCTCCGTCCATTCACGCATTTAGCAGCATTCTTCCATCTCAAAATGTAGATGTTGGAAACTCTCCCGTGTCAAATCTATCCTTCCTCCACGCGTCACGTTTTCAAAGATCTTCTTCAATAATCTTGTCCATGAGCGAAGAACCGTCAGCTGAAGCTGAGGAAACGGCACCTTCTGAGGAGGAAGGAGTTGTCGCTGATGATGTGCCACAAGAAGATCCAGAAATTACTGCGCTGAAGGAAGAAATTGCCAATTTGGAAATTGACTTAAAAGCAAAGCGTTCAGAATTGAACAGAAATGTTGATCTTGCAGAGGAGTACAGTGAGAGAGGATACCAAAGGAAATGTGCTGAGATGGACAATATGAGGCGAATGAGAGCGGTAAGTGCATCTTTTAGTCATCAAATATCTTAATTTTTTACAAACAATCAAAATGTGTCAAGATCTTATTTCCAAATTTATTGTATGATCAAATAATCTTTGTAAACCACTAGGCTGCCTCCGACTCCAACCTTGAAGCTGCAAAGGCCAACGTTATACAAGCTTTTCTACCAAATCTATCCCATTTCCAATACATTACTGATACCTATGGTGAAAACTTTTACACTGCCCTAAAAAATGAATTTAACGGCATTTTTAATTCTATGAATTTAGCTAGTTTCACTGTAGATGTAGGATCTAAAATGGATCCAAGACGTTGTACTGTGGTCGCTGAAGAAGATCCTGAGGATGTTGATGAAGCTGGTATTGTTTTGAAAGTAGAAAGATTTGGATTTGAAGTTTCGGGGAATGTGATTTCATTTGCAGAGGTTGTTGTAAGTAAGGGTAAAGAGCCAGAGTCTTCTGAAGAAGAGGGTACTGTCGGAGAGGATGAGATACAAAATGAGGAATAAATTAGGACGATATGAAATTATATTTATTAATTAGGAAGAAAATTAATGACGAAGGTAAAGGACTTCTAAAACCACTTAGTTAGTTTGATGCACTCTAGAATGATCAAAAGTAGAACCATTTTTTTTTGGGAAATCATTATTATGATTCATTTCACTAAAACTATTATATGAAAACGATATGCAATCTTAAGACGAACAATTAAGGCAAGTCATGAGATGAATAAACTAATTTATTGAAATCAACCTTGCGTTGTCTCATTTCCCAACGTACACAACATGAAAGAGACAGCAAAATTGCATTTTTTTATTTTGAAAAAGATGATACTTTTCACCTTTATAAAGACGACCATTTGGAATCGCTGCTGCAGGTTGCTTTAACAAAATTAAGATGATGATTTTGTTTAACTAAATTGGATGACGTAGAATAATGCATAGAAATTATACGAAACATCGATGTTGTTCTACTGAAAGAAGATCAAATCATTCGTATGGTGCCTTATTCTCAAATTGCAACAATGAACTCTGTAATTCGTTCTTTTGCATGAAAGTGTGAAGTCGATTCAAATTCAAAATGGCGGATCAGGTCACTGCAGAAACAGACCATGAAATCGAAACGTCCCTTCCATCCAACAAAAACCACGAGCTAGAACGTACTATGACAGATATGTCTCTGGAACGAACTATGAATACTATTGAAATTATGGAACAAACAAATCTGGCTGTTGATCCAAGACATTTTCACGCCTTTCAGCCTGTCACTGGGGCTTTCTTGTTAGGATTTTTCACTCTGAAATGTTCTATATGCAATTGTCGATTAAGGACACTTTTCGGTTCCAATCAAAATAGTTCGGGTAATCGAGATTCGCTTGAAGTAGAACGATATGAAGTAGTAAAATGTGTTGCTTGTGGTATATACGTCCATAGAAGCTGTTTGAATGATTACTTAGCAAATCGCAAAGGGACAAATTCTTTAAGCCCATGCTCTGTCAATAAAGCTTTGGTAGAACTCTCTATGCGAGGGAATGGAGAAAATCACTACGACGAAGATATTAAAGATGAAACATCAATATATCAAACGCAGAACCCAGACCGGAATTTAAATGATCAGGTACACGAAAGCCAAACTATTTTGAAAAATGGAAGTCTCATCACTTGTTCTGCATCAGCTATGATTGCACTCAGAAAGAAGGAGGAAGACAATGGAAGCTATGATCAGGACTCCACAATATTAAGTAAAGCTGTTTCGGATATCGATAATTCTCACCAATCAGAACTTCGAAGTGACAATAAAAATTCGAACAAGAAAATATTGAGTTTAGATCCTTTAGCTATTGAAGATTCTCTGCATTCAGAATATACTCCAGAGGAAAATAGCCAAATATGGACGCAGAATGGACCCCCTTCTCATTGGGCGTTGCATCATCCTGAGACTTTGGCTGGTTTGCATGGAAATATGGAAATCAATCCAATGTTGAACCAAGATCCTGGAGAAAATAACGAAAAATATGACTTTGATGATAATGGAAACAACCCTAATCTTACTCCTCAGCAACGATTTTCATATTTTTCCAAAATCTTGCAAGAAAATTTATTTACATTTTTAAAAAATAACACAGAAAATGATTCAGATGATGCTTCCTCCTTGTTGAGAGATTTTGATTCTAAATCAGATGAAATGGAAACCAAAGATACAATACCAAAAGATGATAAAATAGATGTTAATGAGAAATTAAAGCCAGCGGATTCATCATCTGACTCTACCCAAAATTCCTCTTCTCTTTCAACTATTACATCCCCTGCCAAAGCAGCCTATCAAGCCTATAGTAAGATTAAACGTGTCAAATCTAATATCGCTGCTGCTACAGTTGCAGGCGGGGTGGTTGGAGGAGTTGCCGGATTAGTTGCAGCAGGACCTGCAGGAGCCTACGTCGGTATAAGATTGGGACAAACGCTCGGCGTATTGGGATGTGTGACTGGAGGTACTCTTAATGCAAGTGTGTTAATTGTTGGAGCTGCTGCAGGGTACAAAAAGATGCATAGCTATCATGAATATCGAAAAGAAAATGAAAAAGTGCGTATGCTAACGATTGGCGAAGAAGGGATGAAACGAAAAATGATGTTGGTGCGGCCCAATGTGATTGTTTCAGAATACTGGAAAGATGCATGTTTTAGTATACGAAGAGAATGGCATGACATTCAAGAAAAGGAAGAAAAGTCTAATACACTTTTGAGCACTGTCAAAAAGAAAGTAACTGCTGAGGATTTTAAAAACAGTCGAAAGAATGATGAAGATATTCTGGAATTAGAAGAAAGTGAGATCGACTTAAAAGATAAAATATTCCTATTGGTTAATAGAAGTTTGAATGACAAAAATAGTTTGTCTGGTTACACTTTTAAGGAGTTAATTGAAGAATATCGGGTAAGATTTGATGACGTTGCTGATAGAGAGAAAAAATTTAAAGACGACTTTCAATCAAAAGGAGTAGCAAATCAGATCCAAGATGATCAAAGCTCTCGTACTAGAAGGCAAGATGCTCATGGTGTGATAAAATTTGTTACTGCCACTTTATTGGATGAACGTCCTGGTCTAGGAGCTTCACCAACAATAACGCAAATGTCAGTGACTGCTGTAGAGGGGCTTGTTTTTGGGGAAATCTATGACAAAGTGTTTGAAGAGATTCAATTTGAAACAAAAGAAAAAGATGAAGTATTAATAAGAAATATCGATATGTTTTTCCGACTGAACTTCAAACATTATGAAAGCTTTCAACAAATGCTTTCAGACGAAGCCATGCGTGCCTTGCATTTGCTGTGTGAGGCACACTCACCCAATGATAAACTTGTGTACTGTGTAGAATTTCTTGAAATGATTTCGGCAAAATTTTCTTCCAATATAGATAAATCTGAAAAGAAAAGTATTGGTGCAGACGCGTTACTAAAACTTGTATGCCAACATATCATTGCTGCTAAGATATCGAACATAAATGCTGAATCTTTATTTTTGGAGGAATTTGCACGAGATGAGCAACTTTTACAAGGCAAAGAAGGTTATGCTTTAGTTACTCTGCAAGCTGCTCTGCACTTCCTGAATTCAGATGAGAATTTTAACAGTGAGATATTTTTCAACATGACGGATGACTGAAACAAAATGGTAAAGGAAATATTATTTTGTGTATGATATGAGCGCTGAGTGCATAAAAAAGCGTTCTTACGAACTGGGAGAATCTGTTTTTTTCCTAAAGGCAAGTCTGATAGTGTTTCAAGCTAAATTGAGAACATGAATTTGCCTCCAATAACCTACTTTAAATTTATAATTACGAGTACATTCCTTTTGCGCAATCGATTCGGATCATGGATCTTATTCTGTCCCGTAATTCTTCATTCATCTTGCTAACAAGGGAATCATCAGTTATGATTTCTTTTAACAATCCCTCCAGTTTTTCTGCTCTTTCTTCGGCGGCCATAGCTTTTGTTTCAGCGATATAAGCTTTCAGTTGAACTTGTTGTAATGAGTCCATGTAGTCCAATTGCATAGAATTTTTTGAGCTTAAATTATCTTCTTTATGCTTTACTAAAGAATCCTTAGATGGATCGGTGGCATTTCGAGATGAATCGTCTAATATTTTGTTCTTTCTGGGTAAAAGAAATCTTGGCAAAAAATCTTCTGAATTATCACTATCGAATTGCTTGGGATAAGCAATTGAATCATCTTTTAAAGCATCTTCATTAGATTCAAACTTGAATTTCTGAGATTCTTTTTGATCAACACTACTGCTCTCGTCATTTTGAATCAAATTGATATTTTTTAGTGCGATATCAATGCTAGATTTTGGTGTGTGTATATTGTTGCTTTGTATTTTTTTCTTCTTCCGATATTTTCTCCTTTGTCTAACTTTCTTTTTTCTTTCTTCGAGAACTGCAGCTTGCAGGATTTCCTCTGCAAGTTCTTGTTGTAACTCTTCCTCAGCTTTTTTCGCCAAGTTTTCCAAATGTTCCGAAAAAAGATTCTTCAACAAACATCGTTCTTCACTTTGAATCTCCATTCTTGGCGAGAGACTCAAAATGTTGGGTTTTTTATCTATTATATGACCAGTATCGATGATTGAATATTCTTGATATAATGATTGTAATCTATAAAATCGTTTTTGATGTTGATCCTTGAAAATTGATGGGAAAGGGTGAAAGTCGAAGACTTGGCCCGCCATGATTAAAAGGATTCTCGACATTCCTAACTCCTTTTGCGTTGTAGTTAATTTTGGTATGTCTCTCAATAAGGATGGGGAGAATGTAACCCATTTACAAAGTATTTCATCTTGCACATGGGATGTCATTAGTGAAAATGGCCTGAGAGTTCACTTTATTCATCGATTGAAAGTGAGATTTGGTCCGGTTAATATTGGGGTTAGACTATTTTCTACGTGAGTTGCGAGGTTTTTCTGATTGATTTTTAACTTCCATTCCGTGAACAACAAAACTAAACAATTAATAGAACCATTCGTTCTCTTTCTAAAAGTGATATGCTGAGATTGAATTCGTCTTCATTACACTGTATTTTTTTCTTTAATTTTTCGCAAAGATCTCAATGATAATCATCTTATTTTGTGGTATTTTGAGCATCTTCGCCCTACGCGCATATATCCTTCGATTCCTCATCGTTTAATGAAATAGCATTAAAAGTTTTGCGAGAAGGTCCTTTGGGATAATGGATGAAACAGTGCTTACACTAGATGAATGATTAAATACGATTTCGACACATAACGCAAAGGAATTGAGAAAATTCAAAAGATTTATGCAATTCAATCTCTAAAGGAGAATTGGGGCAATGTTCCCCGCCAAAATCTTCATATTTCATTGCGTTTAAATCAGAAATAAAAAGTCATGCCGTAAAGCAAAGATATATTTCAAATTTTGAAAAATGGATTGCGTTGAATAAAATATTTTAAATTTCGAAATGTATATAGTGCAGATGGGATACCCACCATAGATGATAAAAGTACTATTCAATGATCCTTTTTGACTGTCAGTAGTGATAGTGCATCATTTTATTGGTTACAATCCAAAATTCAAAATATTATTTTAGTTGACAAAACTTGACCTAAACAAAATTCAGTCTAACAAGATCAAAATATCTCAATATAGGCAAGAGTCTGGACAGCACTGAAGAAAAACTTGCCTCATAAATTGCTATTCCAAACATAAAATAAAAGCAAATTCACCCAAAAAGATCTCGTTTTGCGAGTCCATAAGATAATCTGCATCATGTGTTACGCGAATGAATCTCTGCATTCTTCTATGTCAGATGATTGTGCGACGAAAATAATTGAAAATAAAATCATTTATCCGACATCGGTTCCTTATTTCCTTCTTGTAGGAAACACAACAACAAAAAAGATTATTTCCATCGCACTTTGTGCGGGGTTAGTTATGAATACAATGACATTTTTCTTTATCCTACCACGCAATCATACTTACAATCTCGCGATTGAAAATCGGTTGATCCGAAACAAAAAAGATTCCAACATCCGATATAGGAATGAAGAGGCTGAAAACTCACATCCCTATGTAGATACGAAACCAAACGATCCACTTTATAACAACAATGATTATGAAATTCAGGGTGAATCAAACAATGACAACATAATCGATTTTTTTATAGCCGGATTTCCAAAATGTGGGACTACATCCTTACTTTATGCTTTTGGTAAACATAATGAAACGTCTATTTCTGCTCGTGAATATTGTGCTATTGATTCTTCTAGCAAGACTGAGAGTCAAATTATATCCACACTCCTCGAATCTTTGGATAATCTTCCCAGTTCCCTGAAAACAAAAAAAGGAATTAAGTGTCCTATGTCTATACGTGATATGAGAGGGATCAAGAAGATTGATACACAATCGCCTGGGACCAAAATCATTATTGGAATGCGCCATCCAGTCCTTTTCTTTCAAAGCTTTTATAATTACAGGGTAACAGAACTGCATAATAAGGGGCTGAAAGGCAAGGTTCCGCCACCTGATATGCTTGTAGGCAATAAACATTGGAAACGTGTTTCAACTGATCTTGCTCGGTATGAACTTTCTCTTATGCAGCTAGGTAAAACGAATCTCAGCTCAAAAAATAGAAAAGATTTAATTCAAAGAAAGTTAGATCAAGGTAAAACTCGTTTAAAGGTCTTCATATACAATATGCAACAGTTAGGGGACATGAACACAGAAAGAGCGACACGATTCCGCAATGATATGCAAGATTTTCTTGGTCTCAGTAGCTCTATAGACCCATTTCCCAAGGAAAATGTGGGATGGGGTAAAATTAAAAAATTCAAGGAGCACATAGATATTTGTGAAGAAAAGTTTACTCTTTTGCGAAGTTTACTATTATCCCAAAGTAAAGAGACGCGAAGATGGATAAAAGATGAGTTTATTGGCAGTGAAGATGTCTTTGTTGGGGGTGAAACTTATTTTCTGGAGCTGATGGAGGAATGGGATATTGACCCATGTCTTCCGAAACCACAAAATTAAACTACATTTTGTTTATTTTATAAGAAAATTGTTTTCCATCACTCGAAAACATGAAGAAATGCAGAATTAACTTTATAGACTAAACTTAACTCATTTTTATTCAAGCAATTTTTCTTTAACATTTCAATCTGGTGATGCTTCAAGAGAAACCATATTTTAGGAGATAAAGTATAAAAAAAAAAGATTTTACTTTAAATTTTGAAAAACTATACGAAAGGTCTGCTGCTGAAAAGAAAATTACAGACGCAACATCAAATTGCATTATGGTAAGTTTGAAAATAAATCATGCTAATATAGATTCTATTTCTCACAGCTTTCATAAGGCATGTTCGCTAGCAATAAAAGCATGGGAAGCCAAAAATAAGGAAAGAGCGGAAGATGCAACTGAAATCAAACTGTGCTGTCAAATCCCTCCTCTTTCAAAAATGGACAACTCCCTCAATTCTTTAAAAAAGTGTGTGCGGCTTTCGTTAAGCACAAACTCAATAGATAGAATCGGATCACTTGCTGGGATGATAAACCTTCGAATCTTAAGTCTTGGCAGAAATAATATCAAGAAACTTGAAAGGTTGGAGGATGTTGCAGGAACTTTGGAACAATTATGGATAAGTTATAATCAAATCGCATCACTAGATGGATTGAGTTGTTTAACTCATCTGAAAGTATTTTATTGTAGCAACAATAATATTAAGTCTTTTACAGAACTAAGTAAGATCGTAAGTTTTTCGCTAACTCTTCACTCTTTTTTGTTAATATCGTGTTCAATAAAAATCTGAATAATTCTGCCTATTACATTACTTGCACAGAACTCCTTGACAGGTTTGAAAGACGTGCTCTTTGTTGGGAACCCGATGTATGATGAAGTCAATGGAAATAGATCAGAGGGTAGAATTGAAATTTTGAAGCACTTAAAAAGCTTAAATAAGATTGATGGTGAAATTGTGAAAACTTCTGAGAGAGAGAAAGCACATGGGATCCAGGATTCAGAGTGAGTTGGAATTCGGGGTAAAAGTTGACTTTCAATTTGATCGGGAATCGAAGGATATACTAATTTAGAACATTTTAATTTAAGGAAACGTGTCAGTAAACTCCTGAACACTTCAATCGAATCATTTATTTGACTTGAGAACTCATTCGAACTACTTCGTTTTTATTAATTGCTTGCGAATTATGCTTGCGAATTATATGGCAAATTTCTTTTTCTTTCATCAATTGTTCGGTACATAGAATCAATTGGATGTGCTTGTCCATTAGGAAATATAGGTATCTGACCTGGAGTATCACTATACTTGTTTGCATGAGCTCCATTATAAAAACTCCCGTGACTTCCCGAGTAATGTCCAATATTTGGGTAATAAGGAGTAATGTTTGGATCAGCGCTTGATGGTGCAGTTTGTGAAAGAATAAATGGTGGCATATTTGATGGAGTATAGCCGTAATAACTTCCGGTTTGTGGTTGCTGCATAAGAGAGCTGTGGCTACCTGTCTTCACATAAGGATGGCCTTGTTGAGGAAAATAGGTTGGATGAAGATGATGGTTTGGAGCACTATGGTCCATTTGAATATTACTATAATTTGTCGAGGGTATGGTTTGCTTTGTTTCTATGATAAGATTTGGATCGTGCGTTATTGCTGAGTGTTCTGCAAGTTGCTGAGCTAGGAGACTGACACCTTGGCTTCCAGAAGATGTTAAAGACGATGAGATGACATTATTATTATTGCCATCTATGGGCGAATCAATTTCAAAATCATTTTCATTGAATTCATTCCGTAATTCTTTGGACGCGTGGACATCACCTGTAAAAGATGCATGAAGGCTTGTTGGCGGATGCATCACCTTTCTGTTATTCGTGCTTCCACCGGAAAAGCTCGTGCTTCGTGTTCGAGATGATTTACTTTCATTTGGACCTTGAAGTTGTTGTGGTGCGTACATATGCTGTTGAGATTGAGTGCCATGTTGATCATTTTCCATACTAGGTACAACTCCAGGTCTTTGTAATGCATAACCAAGATCTCCTTCTATAGGTAAGTGCTGACTTATCCGATCATAGTACAAACCTGAAAAGCTCTGAGGGCCTGCCATCGGTGGAATATGAGAAAGTTGATAACTTTGCATATTCGGTGCCATCATCATAGTAGGTGGAAACTGGGTTTCGATCATACTATTGTTCAATGGAACAGCGTTGGAAAAATTTGGTGGGAAATTTGATGGCACTGGTGGTTGCAAATAAACTCTACCATCTTGTTGATAAATTGCACCATTGAAACTGCCAGGCATCTGGGAGTGAAGAGTGTAACTGCCTGGATTGCTAGGTGGTTGGTGATATTGTTGATTAAATACAGGTGGGGGTCCATTAGGAAATCCTAGTGCAGGGGGTGGAGAGCCTTCTTTAGCCGTAAATGAATTGTGGAAAGAAGACCTTGGCATTCCATTTGAGCTAAAGGAATGCGATAAGGACATTGACTGCGTCATGGCTGCTAATCTATGAGACCTATTCAGTTATTTGAACATCTGCTGTAAGTATCAAAATAGAGCACACGCAATAATTCTATAGACATCGCATACACTTACGGATTCGCTTCTATTTTTAAGCGTGATTGAACAGGAACCTCGGGCAATATTTCGTTGTTGGTTCGCATTTGTGGAATAGATGGACCTTCAACATTATGAGAGTGAATTAATTGCTTTGATTTACTGCTGTTTGCCAATACTGAATCCCGAGAGATGCTTTCACGGAGTAAGAGGGCTTTCTTTTCTCGAGCTTTCTTGACACTCAACAATTTTCTATGACAAATAGAAGGGTCCCATGGAGGGACCCAATGGAATTCTCTTGCTCGTAGTTGAGCTTCACGAATATCACCAGTGACGAAAGGGTGCATAGATGCCTGGTGAGCCGTCCACCGTTTCCAAGGATCAGGATCCAAAATACCTAAAATGAGAATTTGTCCAGATTAGAGCAAGAATTGTTTCGAAAAAAGTAATCATCCATGAAGAGAATACTTACCTTTCAAAAAATGGTTGAACACACGTAATAATTCCTTATCTTGCCCTTGCAAGTAGTGTCCATGTAATGATACTATATCAGCTAGCTTTTTTCGCTTGAAATATCTATTTGGTGGCTGATCAAGTTTTTCATATTTACCTCTTTCCTTTTCTGTAAGATAGGCAAGATATTCTTGACGCGTTTTCAATCTCCAATTAAGTGCTATTTTTTGTGGCGAACGATGTCCAAGAACCCCTCCTTCATTTCTTTCTGGTGGAGGTTGAACATTTTGAAGCTTCATGAAGTGCTTGTCTGATTTTGATCTGTGGATCATTTATTCATAGGCAAGCGAGAATACTAGAATAAGCATTGGACTTTATAAAAACACAAGAATGACAAAGAATGGTATAGGATATCTGCTTACCCTTGTTCAACCATCCAATCTGGTATAGGAGCAATCATTTCGCAGATTCTACATAATTGATCATACTCATGAGCACCAGGAAGAATTGGTAGTCCTAAGTAAAGTTCTGCAGCCACACAACCAAGAGACCACATATCTATTGCGGAGTCATACGGTAATCCCACCAGAACCTCTGGACTACGGTAAAATCTAGATTGAATGTAAGTATGAGATGTTTGTCCTTCAAAACATGCTGATCCGAAATCAATTAACTTAATCTTTGTTTCATGTGATGGAGAAGAATTCCCATTTTTATTCTCATCAAGAAAGCCTCCATTATTGGAGAGTGATGTGATTTGATTTTTGTCAGTCAGAAGTATATTTTCAGGTTTCAAATCACAGTGAACTATGTTGTGCTGGCTCAATTTCTTGACTCCTTTCATAGCTTGTCTTACGAATGATTGCACAACGCGGATTGATAGTCCACGGAACTGTCTTATTTTTAAAACCTCATAAAGATTCAATCCAAGAAGTTCAAACGCAAGACATAAATGCTTATGATGCATGAAATAGCACAATAATTCTACCATATTTGACTCATTGGATTCGTTGTTATTATCCCCATTTTGACGACGATGATTATGACGTTGCTGCTGCTCCCTTACAAAATTAATTGGTAAATCAGTTGATAAAGATTTAAAAATTTCGATTTCGATTCCTGCTTGACGAGTATAGGCAGGTTTGCTTTTGACAATTTTCAGGGCCATCATTTCATTTGTTTGAAGATTTTTGCATTTGAATACTTGAGCAAATGTACCTTGACCTAATAGTTCTAGAACTTGGAAATCGACACTATCATTATCTGAAAAAAAACCTTTTTGAAGCTTTGACTCCATGTCAGTGCATTGATAGTGTATCGTACTTCTAGGAACTGTGAGTATGTCGTTCACATGAACTATCAAGTTTCCTTCTACATTATCTAGTCCATTATTTGACACTGGTTCAGACGGACATGACAAGCATTTCCCCCTTTTCAATAAAGATTTGTTTGACTTCGTAGTGTTTTTGTGATTGCTGGAGCTAGCAGCAAGAGCTAAACGTAATCCTGAAGGTTGTGTAGGCCTTGAAGGAGAATCTGGTTCTTTCGCTGAATCTCGTCCAGTTCCTCCGTGTTCGTTACTTGAATTTTCCTGCATTGAATGATCTGCAAGGTCGCTTTCAATTTTTTTGTGGAGATCAGCCATCTTTATCCTTCCGTATGTTTTTTCAACTGAATAAATGAGGGCTTTTAAAACATTCTTTTTCTCAGAAAGGGAGCTCTTGATTGCATTCGTGTGTTTAGAATTTGATGGATTTCGTGCATTGGTATCAGGAATCGAATAGTCTGCTTGAATCTCCTCATTTGATCTATTTGTTCTCTATATTGTTATTTTATAAAGAAAGAACAGAAAACGCAATCACAAATATGAGATACATTATGCAAAAATGTAAGCTGCATTTCTGCAATCACTTCCGCGCGAGCGTTCTTACCTCAATTACAGCGTCATGACTGAGATTCGATTCATAATCATGGGTATTTTTTTCAGGATCTGAATTAGAAATTTGATTTGTTGCACGTTGCACTAGTTGAAATGCCGACGTAGAAACATCGATATGAGACAAGACTGAGCCAGTAGAAATCGAATCTGCACGTCCTAATTTTCCCATATTTCGAAATGATCCAGGACTATTTTGCCGATGTCCATTGTCATCTCCCCAAGCTGAAGCTGCGAGTGTTGCAGTAACATTGCGGTACTTTTGCTTTATAGCATCATTTACGACAACATTATTATTAGTATCTTTTTTCGTTTCTTCTTGCTCTTTTTTTTCATTGAGATTTTGTAGGGAGGCTCTATTTTCTGAGTCCATCGTCAAATATGGTTTATTGACATCCCTTCATATATCTAATGTAATGTTTTGAATGATGGCTATATGAGTATGAATCACCCCAACCATCTACTCGTCTTGGACTGAGAAACTTTTTAGCTTGCCTGTTTTTTTCTCCTAAGTTTGCAGATGGATCAGGGACATGATGTGATGAGTAAAAAGATAGCATCTGCTGTGGTATGTGGCTACATGCATATTTACGATTCAATCTTTCTAAAGAAAACGCAAAAAGTTTCCCCTCATACAGTCTTTTCGCATCTAATGTAAATAAAGAAATTCTCTCAATTTCACGTCGACAATAATTGAGACTCAATCATTTCAAAATCAAATTGGTCGGCAATACTCTCTGCATCTTGCGTTTGAGATAGATGTATCTTTCATATCAAAAGCTAAATTGATGAATACAGAAAATATCATTCCTAAATAAATATATGATATGATGAATTTGATTACAGAATACCGAAGGACTTTAGCTTTTATCAGAGAAAAATTGAAAAGAGAAAATATTATTTAGAGAGAATTCTTTGCCTGGTATCTTTTACTCCTAATTGTTTTGGGCATGAAATTATTATTTTTGTGCGTCAGAGATAATCATGATTTTCAAGGAATGCAGACGTATGTAAAACATTTAGTCAATCAACAATGGCAGTCTGCTGTCATGTATAAATTGTGTAATTGTATTGGATACCTTATTGTTGTTTTTCGTTGGTTCTATTCTTTTGGATGTAAATGAGCCCTCCACGTTTATTTTAGAAAAAGTACCTCATGTCGTGTCGATAAATACTTACTAAGCACAAAGTTTGTCCAATAACGCCACGTTATTGAGTTTACTCTGATGAAGTATTGGTGCTGCTTCACGTAATCCTTTAAGTCAGAAAACGATGCACAACGAGTGCAGATTTCCCAGCTTCAAACAAACAACCTGTAGCATTTTTAAGCGTAATTATATATTTATTGATACGAAAGAAAATTATGAATGTAATCAAAAAACTGGCATCGAATTGAGAGGCTTTTTCTCAATAAGCCTATCGAAGGCCAATTTCCAAGTTCCAGACGTGATCATATCCAATGAAACTAAAACAGTAAATTCATAGGAAACTGTATTGAGCCTAAAAAGACAAAATTTAATTAATGCGAGCTACAACAAAAATACAACAACAAACAGAACTTAATATAGGAAACACTTGTCGTGAATTAAACACAGTTATGTTATGTAATGCTATCTTTATCGCCCACAGTACTGTATCTCGAAAACGACATAATTGTGAGGCCTGTTCTTACTATCAAGAGGATTTTTCGGAGACAAACATAACGTATATAGGAGAGAAAGTCACCTTTCAGTGTTATCATTAGTTATGGGATTAAAAATCATTGGACATGCCTCCTGAATAATTCAGGACAACTGCCTCACTCATGAATTAGTAATAATGATTTCAGACAAAACAGAGAAAAATGCAGAATTTCTAAAGAGAATTTTTGCCCACTTGGAGAATTATTCTCATTCAAATAAAACTAGCATTTTAAGCACTTGCCTTTCATTATTATAATAAAGTCAGAATTGGACTACCTTTTCTTCTTGGATATGTTATCACCATCAAAACAAACTTTCTTCTCCTTGATAGCCTCTACCTTGGTATGTTCAAGGCGTGATTCAAAGAATTTGATGAACAAGAAAATGGTATGATCTACAATAACAAGAAAGTCTTGTAGAATCATAACTTTCTGCAAGGAACTGCCCATGCCAAAATCCATTAGGCCCAGCAACTCATTTTGTGGTAGGTAACCTTTGTTGTATTGATCTTGCATACACAGGATTTCCTTCAAAACCCTCTTACGTAGCACCTCTACATCTGCAGAGCCTTGATGGGGAACATATGAGCAGTCACTGTTTCCAGTGCCACTTTGTAATTTGCCAAGTTAGGTTCTTGTTTTCAGGTTGAAAACCATTAGTGCAACTCTGTCTAGTAGCTTTTGGGATAAATTGTACCAACCTGGACCACCAGTCTCACCATGTCTGGCCAAAGCACTCTTCGCATTTAGCCTCCACCTGAGGAGCTCCCATACACATTCACTCTAAAAGTAAAGGATGAGAAGGTCATAATTAGCCAAGGCTGGTCTAGCACTTGAGTACAGAGTACTCTCCTTCTCCAATGTTACTCTTTGTATCTGGCCCGTCAAGGGAAATTTCAAAATGGATTTACTCACTTCAATCTTGTTTGAAATCAATGCACTCTAAAATGGAGTAAATTTATTATGTCTTATGTGCAGATTTGTGTCTATAATTACGCAAAGACAAATTTAAAAGGATGATAATTTTGAGCTTATTTTACTTTGTATTTTTAATCACAATTTAAAAATATATCACATTATAATCCCATACTGAAATCCACTCTATTTCAACAGTGAGTCCATCTCCCATATGTTGGCCAGACAGATGATTGGTGTTCTCTTTCTATATGCCTGGCAGTGATGTCACTCTCAGAAGGTACACTTTCTGATAATTGTTACTCAATGCATACTAGCAGCTACAGGGTGTCTTTCGATAGCTGCATTCTTGCTTGTGAGGAGAAAGACTGGATGATTTAGTTTTTATTTTTATTTGACATATTGTACAGGCAGCTACAAGCTGCCTCTTGATATAACTATAAGTACCAAAAAAAATAATTTATTTAGAATGTTCGCAATTAATTGTGTTCGTGTTAATAAATTAGCTTAAACATACACTTTATATTGTAGATGCACTTTCTATGATCTCTATGGAGGAGTAGGCGGACTTTTCAAGTTTGAACTAGCTTTTCTACTGTATTCCAATTGCGATATATTCTAGAGTTAATTTCTATGGGTTCGGTGCTAATTATTGTTTAGATTGGAGTTGTATTTGAGTGGTTTAGTTTTTCTACGGAACTATAAATTCGTAAGGCCTAAATTTAGTTATATTGTACTACAGTCTACGTAAATCTACGAGAAAACGTAAGTAGAAATGCCAATGATGCAAGGCCAAGATGGCGAAAACGAGGAGGACAG
>Ga0209092_10000236_pt1 | contig 52786 bp, 75 predicted proteins | sample FraStrMetagenome_FD_187446 | JGI IMG/M metagenome (GOLD analysis project Ga0209092, IMG submission 187446) | Marine eukaryotic phytoplankton communities from Arctic Ocean - Fram Strait ARC3M Metagenome (SPAdes) (version 2) | ecosystem: Environmental > Aquatic > Marine > Oceanic | place: Fram...
TGTTTATGAAAAGGCATTAAGAGATACATTAGAGAATCCTGATTATACTTCTAAACCTAGAGGTATGCAAATTAAAGAAATAAGTAATGCAGCTTTAGTTATAGATGATCCTTATTTTCCACTTTATCAAAATGAAGAAAGAAGTAGCCAATTTAAATATATTGCAGGAGAAACTGTTTGGTATTTTACAGGTAGAAAAGATATTAAATTTATTGATAAATTCTCGAAGTTTTGGAAACAATTAGATAATGGTGATGGTACTGTTAACTCTGCTTATGGTAATCTTATATTTAAAGAACCTCTTTCTGATGGTAGAAATCAATGGCAGTGGGCGTTAGATTCATTAATAGAAGATAAAGATTCTAGACAAGCTATTTTACATTTTAACAAACCATCTCACCAATGGCAAGGTAATAAAGATTTTGTATGTACTCTTAATGGTATATTTCAAATCAGAGATAATAGATTAAACTTTACTGTTGACATGAGATCAAATGATCTTATTCTAGGTACTGCAACTGATATTGCATTCTTTTGTTTATTACAACAACAAATGCTAAAACATTTAGAAAGATATTACCCTGAACTTAAAATGGGTACATATACTCATATTGTCCATTCACTTCATATTTATGAAAGACATTTTGATTTAGTTAAGAGAATGCTAAATAAACCATTTAGTGAAATGTCATATCCACCTTTACAAAGAAATCTTATTACAACTAAAGGCCATCCTACTGATACTATGAATGCGTTAGAATCAGATATAGTACAAGGCTGGGAGGGTAATTGGATTGATGATCCGTTATTTGAATGGTTAGCATTTAACAGTAATGGTGGTGATATATAATAAAATAAACTAAAGTGTTGAAATATTTAAAACTTTTTGAACAATTCATAAATGAGAAGAAACAATTAGGTAGAGAAGATTTATTAAAAGAAGCTTTACTTGAGAAAGGTTATAACATGGATGATATTCATGATTTAATAGCATTCCATAGATTCAATAAAGATTTTAGAAAGTTATCTACTAAAGATAAAGAATGGGTAGAGAATGATGCTAAAGAAAGAGGTTTTTTTGAATCAGCTGATATTACTATTGGTGGTAAAGAATATAAGCTTATTCAAAAAGGAAGTAAAATTACTCTAATTAATACTAAGTTATCAGCTGATAAGTTTATATTTAGAAATGAAAAAGAATTTAAAGCATGGGCTGATGACCAGGTAGAACCTATTGGTGGAACTCAATCATCTCATTTTGGTATCAGTGAATCAAAGGATAGTGAAAATGGTCTAGGTAAAGTTTATTTAGCATTAAGAGAAGATAGTGGACAAAGATGGTGGACTTATAAAGGTTTTGCTGGGAATAAGTTTTTTACACAAGTTCATGAAAACAATATGAATGACATTGATATTAATCCAGACTATCCAGTTTTAACCTATCATTCAGATACAGTTAATAAATTAATAAAGGCTGGTAAGATTAAAAAAGAAAATGTTTATAATCACCCAGACCACATATCAAAATCTGGATCTAAGGAAGAATTCCATAAACTGGTTGGAGAAGATGAAAATATACCTAAGACAGTATATTCTAAAAATGATGCATTAGAGCAATTAGAATTTCCTATTATTGCAAAACCTGCAGAAGGTCATAGTGGTAAGGGTATTCAAATTATTAATAAACCAGATTTAATGGAAGATGTAGATGAAAAGATCTTTGATACATTTTCAGAATACATTGATAAAGAAGAAGAACATAGATTTATAAACTTTAAAGGTAAGCCTATCTTTTGGATGGAACGAACTCCATTAAATGAAAAAGCTAAAACTGGTAAAGGTAGTGCTAAAAGTGAAATGGAATTTGGTTATGCAAAAAGGAGCTTAAGTGATTTACCTGAAGATTATAGAAAAGTATTAGAAAGGTTCTGTAAGATCTATGAAGATTTACCTTATATGTGTTTTGATGTAATGAAAGGTAAAAATGGAAAAGTATATATTATTGAATCAAATGCTCAACCTGGAGTACCTTTTGATTCCACCATTGAGGCATATAAACATATCTATGAAGATTTTTATAAAAAGCCTCTTGATAAAGAAAGTTTAACTAAACTAGAAGAATACGCAAATACAATGATTGAAAAAACCCTCAAGAAAGATGGTGGCAAAAGATTTTCAATTAAATAGTAAAAAAGTTACCAAAAAGTTTTCAGTTCCCAATTAAATTGTTTATATTTATACTGTATTTAATGAAACAATACACTGTAAAACAATTATATGAATAAAGAAATACAAAAAGATTTTTACATTACCTCCGATACATGGTTCGGTCGCCCTCAAATTCTTCAGATCGCAAATAGAAAATTTAATAGCATAGAAGAAATGAATGCTACTTTAATTAAAAATTGGAATAAGAAGATAAAGAAAAATGACATTGTATTTCATTTAGGTAATTTTGCATGGGATCCAATAACTGCTCGTAAAGTACTTAAAAAATTAAAAGGGCAAATCTGGTTTCTGCGTGGTAGCCATGATGCTGCATTAGAAGAAGTTATAGAAGATTTTCCTAATGTTCAATTCTTTAATGATGCTATAATGGAACTACCAGATTTTGATACTGTTATTTGTCACTATCCTTTATCGGTTTGGAACGGTAAAGATTCAGGAACTATTCATATTCACGGTCATACTGTATTTGATCATAAAACCGATCTCACAATTGAAAATAGATTTAATATCTGTACTGATTTTTGGGGATACTCACCTATTAATTATTTAACTTTAAAAGACTTCATAAATGGCTAAAAAAATCAAAAAGACTTACAAGGAACTTGCAATAGAATTCAAAAAAACAAAAAATGAAAAAGTATATAACGAATTATATGCTAAGATGAGACCAGGTCTATGGTCATATGTAAATAATATTGTAAAAGACCAACATGTAGCCGATGATATCGTATCAACTACATTAACTACAGTGTATTTAAAAATTGAACAATACAATGAAGATTATCAAATCACAACATGGGCATATCGTATTGCTTATAATGAATGCATAGGTTGGATAAGATACAGAAACAGAAAGGTAAGTATGAATGCATTTACTGATAAAGGTATTGATCCTCCAACATTTATGTTACCAGAAATAGATACAGATAATTCAATGCCACCAACTGAAGCTGATCACTGGGAAGCTGAACATCTTCTAACAGAAAAAGTAAGATTAACAACAGAAGCAATTAAAGCTTTGCCTCCAATGTATAAGAGATTTATGGAAGAACGGTTCCTAAATAAAAAATCTTATAACGATATTTTAGACATAATGTCTAATAGTGAAAAGGGTATAAATCTACAAACTGTTAAAAATCGCATATTCCGTGGAAGGAAAATAGTCAGAAAACAACTAGAAAGTATGAAAGTCTTCTCCGAGGCCTAAATACATAAACAACAGATAATACTATGTACATAAGAAAACTATATAAAGAATTACAAATTTGGTATAAGATCCGAAAGATTGCCAATGAAAACAAAACAAAACTTTTAGAAAAAGGTTTTAGGGTTGATTGGATAGGAAGGATTTATACTGTAATTAATTTACCAGAAGAAGTTGTGAATCAGCCTATTTCACAGGAAGGGTATGTATTAATGCAATTAAGAGAACACGACAAATTATTTTTAGAGATGGGAATTTCAGATTATGTTTCTCCAGAATTTAATCCAATACCTGAATCTAATTCATTTCTTTTAGTATTATCTCCTGACCGAGATTATTTACAATTTTGGCCCTTTACTATATCATTTATAAAAACCATAGTAGGAATTTTTATACTAAGAATAATTTATGTAGTATTTCAATCTTACGGTGAAAAAATAACAGAATTATGGAACAAGATGACAACCATTCTATTTTAAGTAATGTTAATAAAATTGAAGATAAATTAAAAAAATTAGAAAAAGAAAAGGAAACCATCCAGCAGAGCTGTAAACACCAAGATGGTTTTGATATTAACTTTAATGAAAATAAACAAATTAAAAAATATTGTTCAACTTGTAAGAGGGATGTAGGTTTTGCATCTACAGAAGAACAAAAAGATTTTTTTGGTACAAAGAATAAAGACTAAAATAAACAGATTATGTCCACAGAACAATCACTAGCAACAACTGAAACTATAAACGGTAAAAGATACTATAATATAAGTGAAGGTAAAAAATATCCATCAGTAACAACAATCTTAGGTGCAATGACAGACAAGTCTGGTATTGATAAATGGAGAAAACGAGTAGGTGAAGAAAAGGCTGATGCGATATCTAAGTTTTCAGCAAACCGTGGAACTGTGATGCATCAATTTTGTGAATACTTTTTAGGATCAGAAAAGGAGACTGTTAGGGAAAGACTTATTGATGCGCAAACTCTCATTGGTCCATTTGTAGAAGAGAATGGTTTTACTGAAGAAGAAACTAATATAGGAAGAAAACTATTCTTTAATTTTTATAATGGCAAATGTTTTGATCGCATTGCAAATGTAGTGTCTATCGAAGATACCTTACACTCACCTGTAATGGGTGGTTACGCTGGTAGGGTAGATATTATATATGAGAATGAAAAAGGGCATCTAGTGATCTTAGATTTTAAATCATCTAAAAAAGCAAAAAGAGAAGATTGGATAGAAAATTATAAAATGCAAATTGCAGCCTACGCATTAGCATACTGGGAAATGAATAAAAGAAAACCTCAAGGTGGAGAAATTTGGATAAGTAATGAAGCAGATGGTTTTCCACAAGTTTTTGAAATGTCTTTTGATGATATAACTAAATATGGTAAAATGTTTTTGGAGCTGGTAAAAGCTTTTCATGAAAAGTATGTACTTGAACCGAATATATAAAAAAAATCAAAAGTAATGTTTATTAAGAACTATAGAGATTTTCTTTTTGAAGTTAGGGACAAGAAACATGAACCTGCTGGCGAAAAAGCTGAAAAGGATCATAAGAATGGCAAGCATGCAGGAAAGGATGAAGAATTAGAAAAAGAAATCAATGATGAACTTACAGACCTTGCAGAAGATTGCCCCCGGTGCGGCGAGCACGTCGAGTCTTGTGAATGTGCAGAGAAGGACCCTTGGTCAACACAAGTTTATCACAGAGCTCCAAAAGGAAAAGAAATTAAACAAAAACCAAAACAAGAATTTAAAAAATAAACAAATGAATAAATTTAACAAATTTTTTGCAGATCATGGAATTAAAATAATTATAGTTATAATGGTATTAACTTATTTTAAATCATGTAGCATTGATTCGGAAGTAGAAAGAATCAAAAAAGAACAAAGAATACTAACTACAGAGATTGATACTTTATCGTCTCAGATAGTTAATCAAGAGGAAATGATATATCTTATCGAAACAGTTCCTGCTTGGAAAACTCTAAGAATTGAAGAAATTTCTGATAAAGAAAGAATTTCTATTAATGCCTTAGAAGAAAAAGATAATTAAATGTGGCTAATACACCTATAATACCTGGGGTACCTACTCCAATAAGCGGAGATCCAAAATGTGCATTAACTCTATGTGGTAGAATTATTGCACAAGTTGATTGTGTTATTATAATAATGCAAGGTACGAATGGTTGTATTGATTTACAATTCTTTGGAAAAGACGGTTTACCTTTAGACTTAGATAATTTTACAGAAATTCAAATTATGCTATATAATGAATTTGACTGTACTATTGCTAATTTTTGGTGGCCTGATGTACCAACAGGTTGTAAGGGTTTAATAATGACTATATTGCAATATACTGATGCAAAAGGTGTAATACATAATGAAGGTATGATTAGGATATGTTTAGATCCTGCATGTACAAAAACGAGCCCGAGTTCAATCTTTGCTGAAATTTTATTAACTGAATTAACAACGGCAGGAACTTCTGAAACTTCAGGTATCCCATGTTTACAAGTAGCAAAAATCATCCCATCTAGGATCTATGCAAATGGTTGCGATGACGGATGTAGTTAAAATAAATATTATGAAAACACTAAAAGAAAGATTATTACATTATTTTATTATTAGTATATTTTGCAGCCTTTATTTTTTGGTTGCTACAATATCAATGATAAATTCTGTTGCATTTTTTGACTTAAGCCATAGTGGTTTAATGTCATGGTCATTAGCAATAGGATTTGAAATAGGGGCAGCGGCTTCTCTTGCTGCTATTATTATTTTAGATAAAACAAACAAACAAATGGTTTGGGGTTTATTTTTATTGCTAACTTCATTTCAGATGATGGCAAATTCCTTTCATGCTTTTATTAATTTAGAAAATTATATGGGTTGGATTGAATTATTTGGATTAGAAGAAGCAGAGCCAATATACCAAAAAAGAATTCTATCAATTGTGAGTGGTGCTATACTTCCATTAGTAGCATTAGGATTTATTAAATCATTAGTTGATTATATTAGACCGGAAAAAATTGTTTCTAATGAGGAAACTTTTACTGAATTAGAAAAAGAAGAAATAATACCCCTAGATGTAGACGAGGAGCAACTAGATGAAGATTCCTATTCTCGTGATGCCGAAAAGGCAAAAACCAAAGCAGAAATTGGAGAAGTACGCATAGCACCTGAAACGGTAACTACCGAAATACCGGTTGCTGATGTAGTAATAGAGCCAGTTTCTCCTTCGCATATTACACCAGTTGGAGATCCTATTGTGATACCAACAACCGAAACACCAAATAAAGCAGTAAAGCCACCATTAACGGCTAGACCTTTTAATAGAGGTGTTAATTCAAAACCGTAATCCTTTGAGATTAACTTTATGAATCGGAGGATTTTAAAAAAATAAAATATTAATATGCCCGCACGTACATACGATGACGAAGTCTTTAAAGAAAAGAGAAGACCAAAAAATCCAATAACATTTAAATTAAAACTTAATGAAGAGCAGAAGATAGCAAAACAAACAATATTATTAAATACAATTACATTACTTGCAGGTAAAGCAGGATCAGGTAAAACTTTATTAGCTTGCCAAGTTGCATTAGATGGATTATTTAGAAGGCATTATGAAAAAATAATTATAACTAGGCCAACCGTATCAAAAGAAGAGATAGGTTTTTTACCTGGTGATTTACATGCAAAGATGGATCCGTGGGTACAACCGATTTATCAAAATATGTATAGTCTATATGGAAAGGATAAAGTACAGCCTTTTATAGAAAGCGGCCAAATAGAAATTGTACCAGTTTCATTTATGAGAGGTAGAACCTTTGTTGATAGTTGCGTTATTGTAGATGAAGCGCAGAATGTAACTAATGACCAGATGGAAATGATTGTAACCAGAGTAGGTATAAATTCTAAAATGATTATATGTGGTGATGATGGTCAGGTTGATTTAAAGGGAAGAGGTGAGTCAGGATTTAGGTTTTTGTATAATCAATCATCTAAAATTAAAAACTTATCTTCTATTACATTACTACAAAATCATAGAGATCCTATAGTAGATGATTTAATTGAAATCTATGAAGAGGAAAATTATAAAAGATCAAATAAAAAAAAATAAAATATGGAGATTTCAAAAAAAGGAAAAGTATTACTTCAGTTCACAGCTGATTGGTGTGGACCGTGTAGGGCAATGAAATCAGTAACAGAAGAATTTCAAAGCAAATCAGATGTTACATTTCAGAAAGTAAATGTAGACAAGGAATCTAGCATAGCACAAAAGTATGGGGTACGAAGTATCCCTTGCTTTGTTGTTGTCGAAGATGATAAAGAAAAGGTTAGAAAAATTGGTTCACAATCATTAAGCCAATTATTAGAACTTGTAAAATAATATAAAATTATGAATTGTTATACAAGAGAAGCTATTGAAGCTACAATGAAAGCCAAAGGGTATAAATACTTTACTGGCGGAGATTATGATGTAAATATTATAGGAGTAAGAAATTCAGATACAAAAGGTAAAGTTACTAATGCTTTTGATGATTGTATGACTTTATCTTATAAAGTAGATGGTGATTGGAAATTTCATTGTTTTAAATGTACAACAGATCCAGGTACTCACTGGGTAGAAAATGTAATGAATGATAAAGGGGTTGCTATTCTTAAACCAGGCCAATATCGAGGATCACACAAATTAAGATTGCATGCAGGAAAGTATTTAGCATTAGGACAAAAGAAACCTTTAACTGTTTATAGGGATAATGATCGTGATGATAATTATGATTTAAATGAATCTAAAACAGACACAGGATTATTTGGGATTAATATACATAGAGCAACAAGTAGAGCAGGTAAAGGTTCTACACAGATTGATAAATGGTCTGCAGGTTGCCAGGTTATCGCTCATAACGATGATTGGCATGAATTTTTAGATATATGCCAAATTGCTAGAGAAATTTGGGGAAATTCATTTACATATACTTTATTAGAATCTAAAGATATATGCTAAAATAAATAATGAACAATGGAAAAATATATTTATAGAGGTAAATTAGATAGGGTAGTTGACGGTGATACTATTGATGCGATGATTGATGTAGGATTTAACATCTGGGTTTTTAAAAGAATTAGGTTTGTTGGAATGGACGCATGGGAAAGTAGAACTAGAGATTTAGAAGTAAAGAAAAAGGGTTTAGCGGCTAAAGAGAGATTAAATGTCTTATTAAATGAAGTCAGTAGTAAACCTGGTATGTTTAGAATAAGGTCTCAGGGTGTAGGTAAATATGGTAGAGTATTAGGTCAGATTTTTATAATGGATGCAGAAGGCAAGCAGTGGGATGTTAATCAAACATTAATTACCGAAGGTCATGGTTATGAATACTTTGGAGGTAAGAAACGGACATCTTGACATAGACAACATGGAAAATCAGACAATATGTCAGAAATATCACTTTGGCACGGTTTTTTCAGTATAGTATATAAATAAGGAACTGAATCTTTATTTTAAATAAAAACTATATAACTATGTACACAATTTTAAATGGCTTTAAGCCAGTAACACAAGCAAGAAGAATCAACGACAATATTGATACATTACTAAAAGATCCTTTCTGGGATGAATTTGAAAACTTCTTTACAAAACCATCAAAAGGTTGGCACTGTATTAAAGAAGATAAAAACTGGATTTTAGAAATCGCTATTCCAGGTTTAACAAAAGAAGACTTAAAAGTAAAAATGATTAAAGGAGAATTAAGTATTGCTTCAACTAATGAAGATAATGTTTGGTTAGGATCCTTTGATAAAAGATTTACTTTACCTCAAGATGTTAATTCTAAAAAGATTAAAGCTAAGGTAGAGAATGGGGTGTTATCTCTAACATTACCAATTAAAGAAGATAGTGAAAATTTTATAGATATAAAATAAAACAAACTATTAAGTTATGTATATAAATATTAAATATATTTAAAAATTAACGTTAACATGAACAAAGAAGAAAACACTCAAGAAAACCCAGAACAAGTAAATCCAACAGGAGAGCTTAATGGTCAGCAAGCATTAAATGTTTTAATCCAAGCTGTTAGAATTGCACAAGGTAAAGGTGCTTATACAATCGAAGATGCTGAATTGATTTCAAGAGCAATTAAAGTATTCGTTCCACCAACTGCTCCAGGAGCTGAAGGTACTGATGCGGATCCAATTGTAAATGAAGAAACACCAGCAGAGCCCGTAATGACTAAGGTTGAGAATTAAAACTCACTTTACCATTTATAAAAGGATCCAGGAATGGGTCCTTTTTTAGCTTAATATATAATTAAAATTACACAAATGGTTTCTTTAGAAGAATTACAAACATACTGTAAAGATAAGAAAATTATTATTGTAGGTAATTCTGGGGATATGATAGGAAGTAATAGTTTAAAAATTATTGATAGCTATGATGTTGTAATTAGAATCAATAAAGGTTATCAAGGCAGTCGTACAGTATTAGCAAATAGCATTGGATATAAAACTCATATTTTAGCAATGGGTATGAAATCTGCGCAACTTGCATCTACTGTTATTAAAAATAATTCCATTGATTATATACTAGCACCTATTATATTTAGTGAAAGGTTAGATTATTCAAATGTTTATAATGTAGATAAGGAAACTTACAATCTTTTAAAAACTTCATTAGGAAATTCTAAACCTTCAACTGGTATCAGTGTTTATAATTTTTTTAATAGATTTATAAATTTTAAAAGATTAGACTTAATAGGTTTTGATTTTTTTACAAGTTCTACAAATCAGAGAAATGCGCTAGGGCATTTGTTTGTAAAAGATCATAATGGCGAAAAAGAAAAAGAGTTTTTTAAAGATAGTAAAGATCCTGAGAAAACTAGATTATATGAATTAAAAAGTACTAAACAAAAACCTATTGATAATATTCCTTTGTATAGCAATATAAAGAATCCAAGTCGGTATCATATTAAAAAAGTTATTTCTAAAAAATGAGAAAAAATATTAAAAAATCTTTAATACAGCCTAAATCTTATAATAAGAATATCCCTAAGATTTCTATTAGGCCTGGTGAAAATTTAAAGTTATCAGTAAATCCTAGGCATGCTGGTAAAAAAATTAATATAACCAGAACTTTTAGAAAGAAAACACAGGAAGTTAGTAAACCTATTAATTTTTTAGTTAATGAATTTACAAAGACAAAAAATGAAATTTGTTTTGTGATAGGAGGTGGCCCTTCTCTTAATGGTTTTGACTTTAACCAATTAAACGGTTATGATACTATTGCTGTAAATAAAGCAGCTGAATATGTTTCAAACCCTACTTATTTTATTACAACAGATTATTCTTATTTTGTTAAAGCATCTTTACCACTAGATGAATTAAAACAAAAATGTACTTATACATATTTTGTAGCAAACATGGGACACCCTTATATGAAATATGAAAATGGTAAGGTAGTTGATACTCGTAGAAATTTTGTATATGAAGATCTTTATAAATACACTGGAGTTATTGAATCTTATAATGATACTGGCTTTGGTTTAAATTTAAATGAATTTAGTAATGGTAAAAACAGTGGACACTGTGGTATTCAATTAGCTTTATTATTAGGTTATAAAAAAATATACTTATTAGGGTTCGATTTAAATAGTGATGGGCAATCACACTTTCACCAATCTTATAGAGAAGTAGACCAAAAGTCATTTAAGAATAGAGTTAATGGTTATGCTGAAACATTAACACAAGCCTTAGCTGAATATAAAGGAACTCAACAAATTATTAATCTTTCATCATCAAGTATACTAACAAACTCACCAACAGTAATAAAAACTGAAACTTTTAAAGATGTATTAGAGCAACAAGGAGAATTCCTTGGAGAAGTAATTAATGAAGACAATAGTACACTTGATAATTTAATGGTTGTTGGTTATTATACAGTTAATACACCGTATGAAGAAGAGGCTCAAAATTTATTGCAATCACTAAATAAATTAAAAGTTAATCATGATATTATTGGAGTTAAGACTTTAGGTAATTGGCAAGCTAATACAAGATTTAAAGCTGGCTTTATGTTAGACATGTTAATTAAGTGGCCTAATCATAGATTACTTTATGTTGATGTTGATGCTGTTGTGCATAAAAGCCCAGACTTATTTAAAAATTATAGTTGTGATATAGCTGTAAGATGGCAAGACTTTAGATGGCGGAAGAATGAATGTTTAAGTGGTACTATTTATATGGAAAACAATGAAAGAACTCGGCGTATCTGTGAACTGTGGAGAGATATAAATGTTACTGAAGGTAATAAATCAAATAGAATGGAGCAGTGGAATTTAGATACTGTAATTAATCAAATGAAAAAGGAAGATCCAAACTTTACTTATAAGAATCTCCCACCAGAATATACAATGATATTTGATAGTATGAGAGGTATGTATCCTAACATTAATCCAGTAATTGAACACTTCCAAGCAAGTAGAAGATTTAAGAAAGACGTAAATGAAAAATAACATGAAAAAAGTAACGGTACTTATACCAACATTTAATAGAGGGAATCTATTAGCAAAGACTATTAGAAATTGTTTTTCTCAAACATATAAGAATTTTGATATTCTTATTTATGATGATGGTAGCACAGACAACACTTCTTCTGTTGTTAAACATCTACAACAAAAACATCCTAATAGAATTAAATATATTAGAGGTAAAACTAATAATGGAATAGGTTATTCTAGGCATATGTTATTAAAAAATCTTACAACAGAATTTGGTGTTTGGTTAGATAGTGATGATTATATGAAAGTTAATCGATTACAGAAGTGTGTTGATTATTTACAAGCACACCCTAGTGTTGATATTGTATTTTCTTATCTTAAAAGATTTCATGAAGAAAATGCAGGAGTGTTTACTCCTATGGGTAATGATATTACAATTAATGTTACAACATATGATAAAACTAATTATAGAAGTTTACATTCAAATACTGCATGTGCCACTGCATTTTTTAGAAAATGTGTACAAGAGCATGAAGTTGTACCATTAAGATATGGGAGTGAAGATGTTTTATGGTTATGGAAATTATTAAATTCAAATATTAAAGTTGGACAAATATCAGAATCTTTATATTTTTATCGCTCACATAACCAAAGATTAGGTATACAAAAAAAGAATTTAAATAAAGAAGATAAGATTCCTGAGGAATCTATAATCCACCAAAAAATAAATGAATATAGAAATGGATAATACAATATATGCAAGATGGTATAAACATACACCTAATTGGGGTGATGCGCTAAATAAAGTAATGATTGAAAGAATATCAGGTAAAACATGCCAATGGGTTAATACTAACGATGGTAATACACAGGAGAAACATATTGTATTAGGTAGTATTTTACAGTGGGCAGATGAGCATACTATTTTATGGGGTCCTGGTTTTATAGGAGATGATCGCAGGTTATCTAAAAAACCAAAAAAGATTTGTGCTGTTCGTGGCCCTCTTACTCGAGAAATAATTATAAATCAAGGTTATGATTGTCCTGAAGTTTATGGAGATCCTGCATTACTTTACCCAAGACTATACAACCCAATAGGTATTGTAAAGAAACATAAGATAGGAATTATTCCTCATTATATAGATGCAGATAATCCTTGGATTAAAAGATTAAGAAGGCACGGTATTAAAATAATTAATATATTAGATCCTATTAATAAAGTTGTGGATGAAATATTAGAATGTGAAATGATAGCAGCAAGTTCACTACACGGTGTTATTGCAGCAGATGCTTATGGTGTACCTTCTACTTGGATAGAATTATCTGATAAAGTTATTGGTAAAGGGTTTAAGTTTAGGGATTACTTTATGTCAGTAGGTAGAAAGGACAGAGAACCTTTGATAGTAAATGAAACTACAAAATTAAAAGAAGTTTATGATAAATTTTATGATTATAAAATTAACATAGATTTAGATAAACTATGGGAAGTATGCCCTTTTAGAAAATAAATTAGGTTATGAATAACTATAAAATAAGAATAAACTTTTCTCATCATTATACTAGGCATATTTTGGTAGCATTAAAAACTACTGGTGCTGATATAGAACATGATCCTAATATTAAACCAGAATTTATTTATGTTAATGATGAATTAGTTGGTTATATTGCATGGTGGGATTCTCTTAAGTTTACTCCAGCTAATCTTAAGGATATGGCAGAGAATGATTTTAAAATTATTTTTAAATTTCATTACAGTCCTAATGTTATAGATTATTCAATATATGGCAAGTATGAAGACAGAATAGTTCCATGTGGATTATGGAGGACTTGGGAAACTGAAGATATTAATTACAAATGGAATAAGCATAATATAATGACAAGGCCAAGACCTATTGATGTTACTGCTCAAATGAGGCATATTAATAGTAGTAAAAACTGGTACCCGTGGTCTCATATAAGATTTCAGCTTAAGAACCTTGCTAAATCTATGAATGATAGAGGTTTTAATACTTCTTTTAAAATGATAGGTAGGAAGGATTATGAAAAAAAATTATTAGATACTAATACTGCATTTATCTGGAGTGCTACATCATACTTAGGCTGGAAAGTAGGTGAATTTTTAGAACAAGGAGTTATAATGATAACCGAACCGTTAGGCAAAGATTATCCTTTATGTAATGGTGTTGTATTAGAGGATGATGTTCATTGTGTATTTTGCAATGATCCTAATCAATTTGAGGCTGTTGTAAAACAATTATTAGCAGATCCTGTGAGAGTTAACAGAATAAGAAAAAATATCTTGGATCTTTGGGAAAGTAAATTAACACAAAAACATGTAGGTAGGTGGTACTTAAATAAAATTATAGAAACCTACGAAGCTATGCAAACCCCACCTCTAAACATTTCCTGGTTTCAAAAAACTGGTAAAAATTGGGGTGATGCTCTTAATCCTGTTTTAGCAAAATATATTTCAGGTAAAAATATTAATTGGGTAAAGTGGGGTGAAAGTAGTAATGAACAAAGATATTATTGTATAGGTAGTATTCTTCAATCTTCTATGTCTGAAGGTACTGAAGTATGGGGTACTGGTTTAATGAGATATGAAGATAAACTAAGAGTTAAACCTAAAAAAATTCATGCAGTTAGAGGACCTTTAACTAGACAAAGTTTACTTGAGCAAGGGTTTGATTGCCCTGAAGTTTATGGCGATCCTGCGTTACTTTATCCTAGATATTATAATCCTACTATTGAAAAGACATATAAGTGGGGAATTATCCCTCATTATGTAGACCAAAAGCACCCATGGTTAAACAGGTTTAGGAACATGAAAAATGTAAAGATAATAAACATATTAGATCCTATCAATAAAGTTGTAGATGAAATAAAGAGTTGTGAAATGATTATTTCTAGTTCTCTACATGGTGTTATTGCAGGTGATGCTTATAGCGTACCTTCCAAATGGATAATATTATCTGATAAAGTTAAAGGGGATGGGTTTAAATTTAGGGATTATTTTGCATCGGTTAAAAGAACTGATATTGATCCTATTTTATGTACACCAAATATAAGGCTTATTGACATTGAAAAACAATTTGTAGATTATAAAATTGATATTGATTTAGATCTACTTTATAATGCATGCCCTTTTAAACAATCCTAACATTAAGCATATAATAAATATACTATGAAAAATATATATGATGTAACAGAAGAATTTGAAAACCAGTTGTGTAATTATACTGGTGCTAAATATGCAGTGACTGTGGATAATGCAAGTAATGCAATCTTTTTAGCTTTATACTATGAAAATTATATAAAGAAGAGTATTAAGACTGATACTATAACAATTCCTAATCGAACATACCCATCTGTACCTTGTGAAATTATCCATGCAGGTTTAAAGATAGGCTGGGAAAAAGTTAAAGGTAAAACAATTAAAGGTGCATATCAACTTAAAGGATCTAATGTATGGGACTCTGCATTATGCTTTACTTCAAATATGTATAAACCTAATACTCATATGTGTTGTTCTTTTACAGGTCCTTATAAACATTTTAAATTATCTAAAGGTGGGGCTATTTTAACAGACGACTGGGATGCTTATCTTTGGTTTAAGAGAGCACGTTATTCTGGGAGAAGGGCAGTTTCATATCATGATGATAATTTTGACATGATTGGTTGGAATTTTTATATGATGCCAGAATTAGCAGCTAGAGGAATATTGTTAATGGGTCAATTTTATGATTTGGAAGGAAAGCCTATTAATAATGAAGATAAGGAAATGCCTTATCCTGATTTAAGTCAATTTGATATTTATAATAAATGAGTTATTTAAAACCTACAATCAGTAGAAGTAATAGTATAAAAATTATTACTGAAGCAATAAGAAATGAAAAGCCATTCTTGTTTACAAGATTTGGTGATGGAGAAGTTTGGTTATTAATGGAATGGATTAATCCTGTTAGATTAATAAGAATTAAAAAAGAATGGTTAGTTACCGATTCTAATTATAAGGAAGTACTTAAAAGAGTCAAGAATGAATTAATAGAATGTTTTAATAATTCTGATATGGCAGGAATCATGAATGAGAACCCATTAGAGTACGGTGTTAGGATAGCATATAGACCTAAGTCATGGTCTATACCAATAGAAGTAGCTAAGAATATGGGAATGAGTAATAAAAATGTTACTTCTCATCTGTTATCTAGGGGTACAGAGCTCGGAGATCCAAATAATTTTAAAAAGATTCTAAATGGTAAACCTATACATATAATATCACCAAACACAGAACATTTAATTAAAAATAATTTATCTAAAATTTTAGGCTGTGAAATAACATATACAAGAATAACTAGGATTCCTAATAATGTAATTTATGACACGGATATTTTAATAAAAGAGTTGGATAAAATAAAAGAAAGTATTGTTATTTTTGGTTGTGGTGCTGGTGGTAAATGGATTGGCAATTATTTAAAGACTAAGCATGGTAAAGTATGTTTAGATTTTGGATCAACTTTAGATGGGTGGGCTGGTAAAATAACTAGGAAGTGGTTTGCTGATACACAAAAACATTTAGTAATTAAAAAATAATATGAAAAAGCTAGCTTTATGCCAACCTTATTTTTCACCTTATCTTGGATATTTCCAACTGATAAATGCAGTTGATGTATATGTTTCTTATGATGATGTTAATTTTATAAAAGGTGGTTGGATTAATAGAAATAGAGTAAAGGTAAACGGTAGTAATATGATATTTAATATTCCATTAATTAAACAAAGTTCATTTAAAAAAATTAATGAAACTTATATTGATTGGGATAATAGAGGAATTGATAAATTTTTAAAAACTATTAATCAATCTTATAATAAATCTCCACATAGAGATAATGTTATGGATATATTAGATTCTATCTTTAAAGATAAACCTTTAACAATAGCAGATCTTTCATTATTATCTATAAAAGAATTTTGCAAATATTTAGATATAAAAACTGAGATAAAAACAGCATCTACTTTAGGTTATGATAGGACCAATGATAAGATGCAAAATATAGTTAATATATGTAACAAAGAAAATGCATTAAATTATATAAATCCTATAGGTGGAACTAAGCTTTATGATAAAGAAGAATTTAAAAAACAAAATATTAAACTTAATTTTATAGAAGGTACAAGTAGCTTATCTATAATAGATGAATGTTTAAATAATACAAAAGAAGAAGTAAAACAAAAGTTAACAAATTATAAACTGATATGAAATTTAATAATGTTGCCATAAAGGCAGTTAGTTCATACTTACCCAAAAAAATAATAACCAATAAGGATATTCAAACTATGGGTGTTAACACTACTGATGAGTGGGTATACGATAAGTTAGGAATAAAACAAAGATGCGTTGCAAGTGAAAATGAATTACCATCAGACATGGCACTGAAAGCAGTAGAGAAACTTTTTAAAAATACAAATATAGATAAAGAAGAAATTGATCTTATAATTGTATCAACATCTAGTCCTGAACAAGTAGCCCCGCCAACTGCATGTATATTGCATAATAAATTAAAACTTAAAAATAATATACCAGCATTTGATTTAAATGCAGTATGCTCTGGTTTTGTTTATGCTTTAACTGTAGGAGCCTCTTTTGTATCAAGTGGTAATTATAAAAATATATTAATAGTTAGTACCGAGGCATATTCTAAATATACTGATTGGTCAGATAGACATAGTGTTTTTTTCGGCGATGGTGCCGGTGCAGCTTTATTAAGTAAATCTGATAATGATAATATGTTTGCAGAGTTAGCCGCTGATGGTAGTGGCACAGGTATGACTGGGTTTGTAATGCCATTAGATGGTGTATTTGAAATGAAAGGTAAAGAGGTTTGGGATCAGGCTACAAAAGTATTACCTACCTCAATTAAAAAAGTATTAAGTAATTCAAATACTAATTTAACTGATATAAAAATGCTAATACCTCATCAACCTAGTATAAACATATTAAAATTAATTGCAAAAGAGGTTGGTCTACCAATGAGTAAAGTTAAAACTGTAATGGATAAGTATGCCAATATTGCATCATCATCTATTCCTATAGCTTTAGAAGATGCAATTAAAAATAAAGAAGTTAATAGTGGTGATCAATTACTACTAACAGGAATAGGGTCAGGGTGGTCATGGGGATCATTAATAATAAAATATAAAAAATAAAAGAAATGGATAAAATTGTAATATTTGGTACAGGTGATTTTTCTAGTTTAGCTCATTTTTATTTCAATGAGGATACAGAGCATGAAGTAGTTGCTTTTACTATGAATAAAGAATGGATTACTGAAGATAGCTTTGAGGATAAGCCAGTAATTGCTTTTGAAGATATCTTGAAATTATACCCACCTAATGAGTATAAATTATTTGCACCGATGTCATTTAAACAAATGAATGATAATCGTAAAAAGATTTTTAATAAAGGTAAAGAATTAGGATACACATTTGCTACATACATAAGTTCTAAATCAACAGTTTGGAGTAATAATAAGATTGGTGAAAATTGTTTTATAACAGAACATAATGCAATTAATCCATTTGTTGAAATTGGTAATAACTGTGTATTATGGAATAGTAACCACATAGGACATCATACAAAAATAAAAGATCATGTATTTATAACCTCACAAGTTGTAATATGCGGACAATGTGTTATAGGTAATAATAGTTTCTTTGGTGTAAATTCATCATTAAGAGATGAGACTACTGTAGAGGATTATACATTAGTAGGAATGGGTGCTAATATAGTTAAAGATACTAAGAAAGGCGATGTTTGGATTGGTGCAAAATCTTCACCAAAGAATTATAAGTCTTGGGAATTAGATAGCATCTCTCATAAATCTAAAGGATAATATTATGTGGGAAAATAAAGGTTTAATATTTAAACCAAATAATCAATGGGATTGGTTGAAAAGCCATGCAAATGTTCCAACAGCAATAGAGTTAGATGATTGCATAAGGGTATATTTTGCAAGTAGGAATAAAGAAGGTAAAAGCATACCTGTTTTTATAGACTTAGATAAAGATGACCCAACTAAAGTTTTAAATGTAGCAGAAAAACCTATTATTGAATTAGGTGAGATAGGTACTTTTGATGATGCAGGTATAAATGCATGTTCAGTTTTAAAGAAAGATGGAATTTTTTATTTATATTATGTTGGTTGGATGCCAACTGTATCAGTTCCTTATAGAAATTCTATAGGCTTATTAACAAGTGAAGATGGTATAAATTTTAAAAGAATTCACCAAGGGCCTATAGTTGATAGAACTAAAGATGAGCCGTTTTTTACAGCATCCCCTTATGTAATGATAGATGAAGATAAATGGAAAATGTGGTATGCATCTGGTCATGGGTTTGTTAGTGTTAAAGATAATACATATTCACCACTATATCATCTTAAGTACGCAGAATCAGATGATGGTATAAATTGGAAGAGAAACAATATTAGTTGCATCATACCTAGAGATAAATATGAATGTACTGCTAGACCATCAGTTATTAAAGAAGACGGCATATATAAAATGTGGTATTGTTACAGAGGTAGTTTTGATTATAGAGATGGAAAAGATAGTTATCAAATTGGATATGCTGACTCTACTGATGGTGTATCTTGGGTTAGGAAAGATAATGAAGTAGGTCTTAATACCTCTCCCTGTGGTTTTGACTCGGAAATGGCAACCTACCCATCAGTAATAGATGTTAAGAATAATAGATATATGTTTTATAATGGAAATGGTTTTGGTGTTGATGGTATAGGATTAGCAATCTATAAAAAATAATAAAAATGAAAAATTCAATAAAAGAATTAATACAAAAGGAAATACAGGCAATAGAAAATATACCTGTTGATTTTAGTTTTGAATTAGCTGTTAATAAAATTAAAATGAAAGTTCATAGTTTAGGTAATTGTGGAAAGGTCGTAGTTTCAGGTATGGGTAAGGCTGGTCAAATAGGTTTAAACATTTCAACAACCTTATGTTCTACTGGAACTCCTTCTGTTTATTTACATCCTAGTGAAGCACAGCATGGAGACTTAGGAATACTTCAACAGAATGATGTTCTTATTCTTTTATCAAACTCTGGTAAGACTAGAGAAATATTAGAATTAATTGAATTATCTAAAAACATGTATCCTCATATTAGTATTATCTGTATAACTGGTAAAAAAGATAGTCCTTTAGCAAAGAAATCAGATATAGTTTTACATACTGGTGATGCTGAAGAAATCTGCCCATTAGGATTAACACCAACAATATCAACAACTCTTATGACAGTAATTGGAGATATCTTAGTAGTAGAATTAATGAAAAAAATTAAATTTAATAAAAAAGAATATTCTAAAAGGCACCATAGTGGCTACCTAGGAAAAAAAAGTAAAGAATAATGAAAACTCTAATTATTATACCAGCCAGGTGGGAATCTACTAGATTACCAGGAAAGCCTTTAGCTATGATCGGGGATAAGCCAATGATACAACATACTTGGGAAAGGGCGTGTGAGTCTAATGCTGATGAAGTTATTATTGCATGTGATAGTAAAATTGTATATGATGCTGCTACTAAATTTGGAGCTAAAGTTATATGGACTGCTGCTGCAGATACAGGAACTGAAAGAGTAATAGGCGTTCAAGAAATTGAGGCTGCTGATTTTGTTATTAATGTTCAAGGTGATGAACCTTTTATTAATCCAAAAGATATTAATGAAGTAATAAAAATAGTTCATAATCATCCAGATAAAGTAGCAACATTACGAACAGATTTAATTGGAAATGAAGGAAAGGATCCTAATGTAGTTAAAGCAATAAGTAATGCTATAGGATTGGTTGGTATGTTTACTAGGAGCTCTATTTACATGAGAACTAATTTTGCGTATAAACATATAGGAATTTATGGTTACAGTTCTAAAGTATTAAATAAGATATCTTCATTAGAACCTACCGAGAGCTCAGTTAAAGACTCACTAGAGCAGTTAACTTGGATGGACAATAATATACCTATTATAGCAAGTTGGACATCATACAAGTCATTAGGTGTTGATACTAAAGAAGATTTAAAAAATGCTAATGACTTTTATAAAACTATCTCTGATAAATCCATATAATAATAAATAGATTATGATAAAATTATTCAGGAAAGTTAGATCTTGGTTCCAGGCAAAACATGAAGGGGAGTTTCCATATTCACCAGAAGGTTTTGTTATGGCTAAGCGATGGGCAAAGAACCAAGCTCATCCTAAATTACCTGATCATCCATCTCAATCATTATGGAACTATGTAGAGAGTAATTGGATTGATTCAGAATATAAATTAAATGAAATCAATAAAGTTAAAACAAATAAGAATAAAACTATATAATTAATATGGAAGGTAAACAAATGAATATTGATTTAGATTCAACTATTGAAATCATATGTGATGAATGTAGTCATAATGTATTTAAGCCTGCATTCTTCCTAAGAAAGGTAAGTAGATTTATATCACCTGATGGGCAAGATAGATTATTACCTTTAGATACAATGGCATGCAATAAATGCGGTAATATTAATAAAGAATTTCAATCACAAACACCAAAAACAAAAACAAATAATTTAAAAGATGGCAAAAATTAAAACAATAGATCAATCAGAATCTCCAATTGCACCAAACTTTGAAGGTAGGAGAGGTACGCCAGAAGAGCAAGCTGCTTTAGGCAAAGAAGTAATTAATGAGAATCCTCGTAAGATGAGTGAAATCATTAAAGACAAAAGAGAAGCATTAAAAAAGAATGAAGATTTACTTAGGGATCTGCAAACTAATGAATATGATATTCCAATGACTTCACCAAAACTTTATAAGCAATTAATGAAGTTTTTAGAAAAAGATGCTGAATGGGGTCATACTACAGCAACTGGGTTGGTAATGCTATATTCTAATCTTAAAGAGAATTCAAAAACAGTTCAAGCTAAAGACTGGGATGGTATTGTTAAACTAAGAGGTACGAGCATTACTATCTTATGGACAATGGTAACATCAATGAAAGGTAAAGGATTCTTTGAAGCTAGAAATTTTATTGAATTAATGGCTGCATTTGGTCAAGATCTTTCTGAAGTAGTTCAAAAAGTACATAAAGATAATCAAGCACTTAGGGATAACCATGTAAGGTTATCAGAATTAGATACTGAAGTTAATCACCCTGATGTTATTCTTGATGTTGCAATTGATAAGTATAATGAAGCTGAGGCAGAATTAACCGATTTAATGAATGAGGTTGATCCTGTAGTAGAAACAGTTTAAGTATGGGATTCCACAAAAGATATATTGACAATGAACAAGTAGTTAGATTATATGAAGGTGGTGGAATAGTAAGAATAAGAGATTGGTATACCCGAGGTGTGGATGCATTAATCACAGAAACCGGCCTGGCATCACAGGTCGGTTCTATTCTTTCAGACGATGATTGGAGACAATTTGGAACAGTCAGACAAGATGAAGAAATCATTAAAATAATTCAACAGCATTTAGGAGTAAATGAAATTAAAAAATAACTCCATCCTTGTTGAATAAATAAAGAAAACAAACTATTTAACATGGAACATATTAAAGACTATAAATTATTTAAAGAGTCTCTAGATATTGAATTAATTACCGAAAGATTCAGTTCAGATATATTAAGACAATTTGCTGCACAAGACGGCGGTTCTAGATGGAGAGACGGTGTTGCAAAAGATATGCAAAAATTTGCCAGCCTCGCTTTAGATCAAATTTCAGATGCTGATTTTACTACAACTTCACCAGAAGCTTATTGGAAGGGTGGTGATGCTAAGAATCCAAATAAAGTAGGATTCTTTGTTGATGATGATCCAGGATTTATTAAATGGGCAAAAGCAAATAAAAAATATATGCCAGGTAATTTATCATTAGGTAACATTTCTAAGTATGGAGTAGTACTTTCTGTTATTAGAGGAGGGATCGGAATGTATCATGGTTTTTCAATGGACAGAGGGCGAACTTATAGCCGTCATAGAAAAGGAACTGAAGAAAGATATGGCCTTCTTGCAAAAGAGTATGAAACTCGTTCTATGTATAATGGGTGGGACGGTGCTCCTGCTCCTAAAGTAACAAGAAAGAATCTTATCGATGCTGCAACTCGTGTTTATGTATTAGACTTAGATAGTTTAAGAGATAAGTATGATGTAAGTGGATTAAAATCAGATCGTGCAATTTCTAAAATGGGTGCAGTTGCATTAAAATCTGCTAAAGATATTAGAGAAGAAAATCGTAAAAGATATAATGCTATCTTAACCGATAAAGCTGCAATGACCGATATTGATAAAGCAGTTAAAGATTCTATTGAATTATTAAACAGCCATATCCGTACTGCCTTAGCTGCTGGAACTATGGATAAATTTGGAAATCTTGTTATTGGTGAAGATCCAAGAGGAAGAAGTCTTAAAATAACTGATGGTGCTGATTATATGAAAAGACTTTTGGATGATTACCAAAGATATAAAGATTATGAAAGACAAGATAAAGAAGCACGAGCTGAAGGTAGAGGAGATAATTATTATGCAAGAGAAGTAAAAAATTATGCTAAACAACTCCAAGACAGGGCCAAAGCAGTAAAGGCAAAAAATTATGCATGGTAATTATGAAATATATTCCAAACTATAAGCAATTTGTTACAGAATCATTTAATGAAGCTAAAGAAGAGCCAATTATTGCATTATTAAAACTTGGTATGTTCGCTGCAAAAGGAACAGGTGAGAAAAAGTTACTAAGACTTTCTGATGATTTTGAAGAGATAGGTGATGAACAGGCTGATGAAATAGCAAGTCATCTAAATATGGCAATTGAGCTATTCCAAGATGGATATTCTAAAGATGCAGTATCTCACTTTAAGAAATTTAACAAAGCATGTAAAGATGAACTTGCATTAATGAAAAAACAAGGATTAGCTGAATCTTTAGTTACTGAAGCTAAAAGAGCTGGCCTTTCTAAAAAAGAAACTTTAAAAGTTGCACAGAAATTTGCAGCTGCTCTTACCAAATTAGATGGTAAAAAATATACAGTTAGTAAAGATTATGAAGAAGATTCATTTGATCTAGATATTGACGGTGATGAATATGCAGGCGGTTCATATAATATTAATGATGATGGTTCAGTAGTTAACATGGCAACATGGAATCGTAAAACAAACGTATCACCAACTTATGGTAATATGAATGATGACATTAAAACTATTATAAAGACTATTAAAAACATTAATGTTAAAGGTAGATTAGTTAGTGAATCTGCAATGTCTGAGCTTGACTTATTAGCAAAAGAAGCTAAAGACTTTAAAGCATTTACAAAAGAAGTATTTAAAGAATTTAAAAATTTACCAAAAAAGGCAGATACTTTAAAATGGTTAGAAGAATTATATAACGATGCAATAAATGAAGCAGAAAAAGCTGAAGGTGATCGAAGTAAATTATCAGCTGAAATTGAAAAAGCTCTAAAGGATAAGGCTACGGAGAGTGGTGTACCTATTGGGTTATTAAGATTAGTAATGAGAAGAGGTTTAGATGCTTGGAACAGTAGTCACCGCGAAGGTGTACCACAAGTAGCTTGGGGTTATGCTCGTGTAAATGCATTCTTAGAAAAAGGTAAAGGAACTTGGGGTAAGGCTGATGCTGATATTGCTAAAGAAGTTAGAGATGAAGGCAAAGCTGGTAAACTGCCAATTAAAAATCCTTCTGAATTTACTAAAAAAGAAAGAGAAGCATAGTGAGATTTGTAAAAGGCTTTAAAGATTTTGATAAAGTATCTGAGGAACTTAAATATCATGTAGATAATGGTATAGGTTTAGATGATACTGTTTTTCGTTTAGGATCTGATGCACATGGTAAATTGTTTGAAGAAGCAAAACAGTATTGGGATAAAGGAAACATGGTATTAAATGGAAAAAGTGGCTTCATGGCTAAAAACCTTGAGGTCGGAACTAAAGCCATATATAAAGATCGTAAATCAGGCAGAACTAAAAAGGTTAAACTTGATTCACCGGAAAGAGGTGGTAATAGAAAGTTTATTGTTTATCGTAATAGTGGAAGAACAGATAAGGAAACTGGGGCAATCGTAGCTAAGAAAATTGAATGGGGAGATCCAGGGTTATCGGTAAAGAATGATAATCCAGGCGCAGCTGCTAGTTTTTGGGCAAGGCATCAATGTGATCAAAAGAAAAAGATGGATCCAAACAAAGCAGGATTTTGGGCATGCTATGGGCCAAGTCTATTTGGAAAGCAATTAGGATTAAAGAGTACTAATCCTTGGTAATTAATATATAAAAAAAGAAAACTATATAATGAAACATTTAAAAAGAATAGATGAAGCCGTTGGCACGATCTTAGAAAGAAGGGCTTCGGCTGAAGCTTTACTTAAGTCTGTAGTTAAAGGTGATACGACAGAGGTAGAAGGAATTGCATTATCTAAGCAAATGGCACAAGGCTTTTTAGATTGGTTACAATATTCTACTTATGGTAAAAAGTTTGGAGCTTTACCTTTTTATAAATTATTTAGTGCAGCATTCAATTGGGGATTAGACAGATATGTTAAAGGTGCCAATACTGAAGTAAAAGGCGAATTTAAAGAACTTAAGGCTAAAGCTAAATCTATGAAAGAAGCCAATGAACTTAATGAAGGTATGTCATGGAATGATATTGCAAAAGTAATGGATGCAGGATTAAAAAAAGCTATAAAGTCTGGTAGTGTTCCAATGAGCTATGCTAAAGATTATGTTAAATCATTAGAAAGAATGGCAAAAAGAAATGCCAAAAAGTTTTTTGCTGAATACGGTAATTTTAGTGAAGATGATTTTATTGAGGATGCTGAATATAATTTAGCTAATGAATCTGTAATTAATGAAAATGATGCTAAGACAATAGTTAAAGCGTTTATGAATACTTATGATAAAAGAGATGAAGTTGATGCTGAGGCATGGGAACAGTTTATGTATGACTGGGCTGTTATGGGAAATGGTAATGATGAATTAGAAGATGAGGTTTCATATGATACAATGGATGATGTTTTAGATATGCTCCTTAAAAAAGGGTATAAAAAACTTGATGACGAAGGTATAATTGGATTATATGAAGCTAGGTTTGTAAAATCATATGATAAAAGATTAGATAATGCAAAAACAAAAGAAGAAGTTTCAAAACTTTATCCAAAGGCAGAATTCTTTGTTGGTAAGTCGGATCATTTCTTTGGGGAACTCGAACCAAACCTTTTCTTTAAAGCATACTATACGAAAGGGCAAAAAGAATTTAATATAAAATCAGTATATTCTAAAAAAGGAAGCAACTATATTCATCTATATAATAAACTAGGAGAATCAGTAGTTAATGAATCTTCTAGTTCAGAAGAAAAAAGAATTGCATTAAGAGCAATAAAATCAATTGCTAAATACATGAATCGTGATTTGGCAACGTCTGCACGATATCTTATTAATGCAGCTGAAGATGTTCAACGAGACATTGAAAAAGGTAAAGTAAAATAACAACAGCAAAATGAAAAATTTTAAAACATACGGAGAGTTTTTAACAGAAGCGTATTCTGATGAAGAAAGAAAGAAATTAGCTGATAAGGGTTTTGCTTTATCTGATGGTAGTTTTCCTATTAAAGATTTAAAAGATCTTAAGAATGCTATCCAAGCTTATGGTAGAGCAAAAGACCAAGCAAGAGCTGCTAAGTTTATTGTAAAGAGAGCAAAGGCATTAGGCGCTGAAGATCTTATTCCTGATACTGAAGATTTTCAAAAATCATTAGGTGAATCAGTAGTTACTGAAGGGCTTGATAAAAATAAGCCATATTTTGACTTTCTAGTTGCATTAAGAGATTCCGGAGCTACTAATATGTTTGGAGCAACTCCTTATTTACAAGACGCATTTGGGTTGAGTAAGAGTGAAGCTAGAAAAATATTATCTGAATGGATGAAATCATTTAATGAAGGTAAGTTAACTGAATCTAAAGCTGTTGGATCTCATATACATGACGTATCTACTGAACTTCCTGCTAAAGCTATTGCATTACCCCTAGAAGATGATGAAGAAGAAAACGGATCTATTACTGAAGGTACTGATATTGGTTCATGGAATCAAGGTGGACTTAAAGGAAAGGAAAATGTTTTAATAACTACCTTTGTTGGGCCTAAGGATGTTGAAGATTTTGGTTTAGGTAGAAAATGTATGCAAATAAATGTAGGAATGAAATATGTATCATTAAATCCTGCTGATATTGTAGAATTAAAAGATATTCTTAAATCTTATAAAGTAAAGTAATGGGTTGCGGCTGTAATAACTGTAAGTGTGGTAAAGAAGCCAACGATGAACTCATAGAACAAATAGAAGATCAAACTAAACCGTTTACAGAAGAAGTATATTCTTCTGATACTATCATAAGACATTTTGATCCTAACTCCTCTGATCATTTATATAAATGGCATGCTGATGACGAAGATCGTTGGGTAGAATCATTAAATGAAAATGATTGGCAATTTCAATTTGATAATGAATTACCTCAGTCATTAGAGCCAATGAAGATAATCCAAATACCTAAAGGCATTATACATCGCTTAATTAAAGGTACTTCTAAATTAAGTATTTCTGTTAAAACTTAACTTAAACCATTTTTTATTTCTCAGTATAATTAATATACAATAATAACCGCTTTCAGAATTGGCTATTATTTGTTATTATTAATTTATACTATATTAAATAAAACTATGGGAGAAATTTATCCAGAAGAAGAAGCACAACAAAGAAAACCTAAATTTAAAAAAACAACTTTAATTTTAGATACTTATGGTACTAACCTAAGTAAAGCCGCGATAGAGGGTAAACTTGATCCAGTCATTGGAAGGACCGATGAAATACTAAGAGTAATACAAATCTTAGGTAGGCGAAGAAAAAACAATCCTGTTTTAGTAGGAGAGCCGGGTGTAGGTAAAACTGCAATCGTAGAAGGTTTAGCATTAAAAATGGTTGAAGGAAATGTTCCTGTATCTTTACAAGGGAAAATCATTTATACTTTAGAATTATCAACAATTGTAGCAGGTACTAAATACCGTGGACAATTCGAAGAAAGAATGAAAAGTATTGTTGATGAATTAATTCTAAATCCACATATCATTGTTTTTATTGATGAATTGCATACACTAGTTGGAGCCGGTGGTTCTACTGGATCTTTAGATGCATCCAATATTATTAAACCTGCTTTAGCTAGGGGTGAGATTAGGTGTATAGGTGCAACTACTTTTGATGAGTTCAGAGAAAACATTGAGGATGACGGTGCATTAGATAGAAGGTTTCAAAAGGTTGTAGTAAACCCACCTTCATTAGAAGAAACTATAGAAATACTTTCAAACATCAGACATAAATATGAAGAACACCATAGTGTATCATATTCAGATGAAGTAATAAATCTTATTGTAAAATTAGCCGACCGCTATGTTATGGATCGGTTCTTTCCAGATAAAGCAGTTGATATTTTAGATGAAGTAGGATCATATAAGCATCTTATTCATATGAAAGTTCCACAAAAGATTAAGTCACTTGAAGAACAATTGGTTAAAAAGGAGAATGCTAAAAGAAAAGCAGTATCCAGGCAATTATATGAAGTTGCAGCTAGGGAACGGGATGCATGTTTAACTCTTAAGAGTAGAATTAAAAATGATATTGCTGTATGGAAAGAGCAAATGGCAGTTAATCAATTAGAAATAACCGAAGACGATGTACTAAAAGTAGTATCAAAGGCAACAGGTGTACCTATAGAAAAAATATCTGATAAAGAAAACAAAAATCTATTAGGACTTAATAAACATTTATCATCTAAAGTTATAGGGCAAGAAGAAGCAGTAAATAAAATTGCAGTAACGGTTCAAAGAAACCGAGTAGGTATTAGAAAAAGAAACCGAACAATGGGTAACTTTATTTTCTTAGGACCGACGGGTGTAGGTAAAACTCAATTAGCAAAAGAATTAACTGAATACCTTTTTAATAATGAAGAATCATTAATTAGGGTTGATATGTCTGAGTATATGGAATCTCATTCTACTTCAAAATTAATTGGTGCGCCTCCTGGATATGTAGGATTTGAGGGTGGAGGGTTTTTAACAGAGCAGGTAAAGAGAAAGCCACACTCTGTTATATTATTTGATGAAGTAGAAAAAGCTCATCCAGATGTATTCAATGTACTTCTACAAATGTTAGATGATGGGCAGTTAACTGACTCATTAGGTAGGACTGTTGATTTTAGAAATTGTTTAGTAATACTTACATCTAATACAGGATCTAGGAAATTAGAAGATTTTGGTCAAGGTATTGGATTTGAAAGTTCTTCTAAAATGATTGATCAAGCCGAAGAAGAAAAATCTATTTTAAGAAAAGCACTTAAAGGTAAATTTTCACCAGAATTTTTAAATAGAATTGATGAGATTGTAGTATTCAATAGATTAACTGAAGATAATGTAATGGATATTTTAACTAAAGAATGTAAAGAACTTGCATTAAACTTAGAGGAAGTTGGTAATTATACTTTTAAAATATCTAAAGGAGCTAAAACTATAATCTTAAATCAAGGCTATGATCCTAAATATGGAGCAAGACCTTTACGTAGAACAGTAGAACGATTAATTGAAAATAAAGTATCAGAATTAATTCTTAAAGGAGAGTTAAAGGAAGGTGGTACAATTAATGTTAAAAGTACTAAAGGTGAATTAATAATTGATATAACAAATATATGAGAATAGCTTTAGTAGCACATGATGGAAAGAAAGCAGATATGGTTGCTTTTGTTATGAAAAGATTAGATTTTTTTAAAAGAAAAGATGTAGCCTTAGTAGCAACAGGAACAACTGGAGGTATGATTGAAAACGCAGGCTTAAAGGTTGAATGTTTAAACAGTGGACCTTTAGGTGGGGATGCAGAGATTGGTGCAATGGTTACTCGTGGTGAAATGGATGCAGTTATATTTTTTAGAGATCCACTAGATAAACACCCCCACGATGTTGATATTGCAATGTTAATGAGATTATGCGATGTTCATAGAATACCTTTAGCTACAAATTATAAATCAGCACATATAATAATTAAATACTTTAAAAGCAAATGAATTACGGAACAGAATTTAAAAAATATGCAATGAGTGATCATAAAGTGAGCTCATCAAAATTAAATTACTACGAGAAGCAAATTGAAAACTCAATGACTCCTTATATTTTAGAAGAAAGAGAAATGAGAGCAACTCAAATTGATATTTTTTCAAGGTTAATGGCTGACAGATTACTTTGGGTAGCAGGACCAGTAAATGATGGAATGTCAACAGTAGTTCAAGCTCAGTTAATGTTTTTAGATAGTGTAGACAAAAAAGATATCACTATGCACATAGATTCACCAGGCGGTTCAGTAAAATCAGGACTGTCTATGGTAGATGTAATGGATTATATTAAATCAGATATCAGAACAGTTAATACAGGAATGGCTGCATCCATGGGATCGGTTCTATTAGGTGCAGGTACTAAAGGTAAGAGAAGTTCATTAAGACATTCAACTACAATGTTGCATCAATCATCAGGCGGTTTTAGTGGAAACATACAAGATGCTGAAATTGATATGAAAGAATGGAAAAAGGTTAATGATATTCTTTTTAAGTTACTTGGTGAATACTGTGGTAAAACAGCAAAGCAAGTAGCAAAAGATGCAACTAGAGATTTTTGGTTAAATTCAGAAGAAGCTGTTAAATATGGAATTATCGATGAAATTATAGGTGCTAAATAAATAACAATATAAAACAATTTTATATTATTACATATAAAAATAAAGTAAAAATTATGAGTAAAACTATTAATATTGAAGATTGGGACCAGCTTTCAAAAGAAGAGCAAAAGAAAGTTACTAAAATTATATTTACAGGAACTAAAAAAGTAAGTGATGTAAAGGATAGACCAAGTATGGCTTTTGCTACTATGTGTAAAAATGAGGAACATTGTATAGGTGTTACATTAGCTCATGCTGGTAAACACTGTGACTATGTGGTGGTAGCTGATAATGGTTCTACTGATGGTACATTTGATGCAGTAAGAAAATTCTTTGATGAATCAGGCTTGCCTGGTTCTTGGCATGTTGATCCTTGGGATGGTTATGCAATTAATAAAACAAAGATGTTATCTTACGTAAAAGATAAAACTGAATACCTTTTACATTTAGATGCTGATGATCGTGTCTCTGAAGATTTTTACTTTACTCATTCAGATGCTGGTTATGATTACTATATGATGACAATGCATCGTGGACAATCCACATGGAAAGCTACAGTTGTTTATAAAAATGATCTTACATGGAGATTTTTAGGAACTGCTCATACAATCGTCAAAGCTGATAAAGAAAACTTAACTCAAGGAGATCTTACTGAAAGAGGATATTGTAATTGTGATGGAATTGGATCACGTGCATTTGATCCTAGAAAATATTGGTATGATGGTGAAAGGTTATCAAAACAATTCTGGGATTGTTTAACAGATGATCCTGAAGGTTTATTAACAAGATCTGCTTTTTATGCAGGTCAGAGTTATATGGATTACCGAGTAGACGGTTGTACAGAAAAAGCTTTACAGTGGTATAGGTTATTTTTAAAATTTAAAGATACCTGGATCGAAGAACAGTTTGAAGCTCAGATGAGATTAAGTAGAATCATAATGAGATTAGAAGATCATGAAGATAGGTTCTATGAAATTAAAAATGAAATGGATAAAGCAATTGCTATATTTGGTGATAGGGCTGAGCCTTATTATTTCTTTGGAGAATATTGCTGCCAACAAAATAGACATGATTTAGCATATGAATATTTAAAGAAAGCAAAAGAATGCAACTTAGAATATGCTGAAAGTAATTATAACTTATTTGTTAATAGAACAGTGTATGGCGTTTATATTAATGATTGGATTTCTGTAGCATGCTTTTGGACAAACCGAATAGATGAAGGTAAAGGTTACATAAATGAAATTTTAGAAAATGCTGATCATTGTGAAACGTTTAAAGGTACGTTAGATCATTATAAAAGAAATTTAGAACATTTTAATAATTTAGAAAAAGAATCAAATAATGCATAAAGTAGATAAATTAATTATAGGTGGTGGTATTACCGGATTATCAACAGCTGCATTCTTAGGAAAAGATTCTGATTACTTAGTTCTTGAAGGTGCTAGTGAATTGGGTGGTTACTGTAAAACCACAAAAAGAAATGGTTTTGTTTGGGATTACAGCGGACACTTCTTTCATTTTAGGAATGATGAAATAAAAAAATACATGATGTCAGAAATGGCATGTGAAGTTGTAACAGTTAAAAAAATAACAGATATAGATTACAAAGGTACTGTTATAGATTTTCCTTTTCAGTATAATGTTCACCAATTACCAAAAGAAGATTTCTTAGAGTGTTTAAGGGACATGTATTACTTAGGTGATATAGACAATGAAAATTTTAAATCATTTGTAAATTCTACATCAGGTAAAGCAATTGCTGAAAAATTTCTAATACCTTACAATGAAAAATTATATGCATGTGATCTTAATAAATTAGATGCAGATGCAATGGGTAGATTTTTTCCAAAGCCAATTAAGTTTGATGAACTTATGGAAAAGATAACAGTTCCTAATGATTATGAATCTTATAATGGAACATTCATTTATCCAGTAGACGGTAGTTTTGAATTTATTAAATCTATATTAAAACGAGTAGATGAAAATAAAATATGGTTGAATTCCAAAGCTAATAAAATTGACTCTGATAAAAAAATAGTTTATACAGATAAAGGGGAAGTTCATTATAATACTTTAATTAGTACAATGCCGTTTAATAAAATATTACCTATGGTTTCAAATAATTCTACTTCAGAATTATCATCAAACAAAGTAGCAGTATTTAATTTAGGTTTTGATAAAGGTACGGATATAAAAACTCACTGGAGATATTTTCCTGGTAATGAAATATTTTATCGTATAGGTTTTTACAATAACATACTAAGCACAGATAAATTAAGTTTATATGTAGAGGTTGGTGCAAAGAGTAATGAAGTATTAGAGGAGAAAGTATTATTAAATCAAATTCTAAAAGATCTTAAACAAAATGGCATAATAACAGACCATAATTTAATAGATCATCAATTTATTGTTATGGACCCTGCTTATGTTCATATAACAACAGAGAGTGAAAAAACTTATAAAACATTTTGTGAAGATTTTAATAAAAAAGGAATATATTCTATAGGAAGGTATGGGTCATGGACTTATTGTTCTATTGAAGATAATATTATACAAGCAAAAGAATTAATTAATAAAATTAAATAATATGAATTATCACGAAGATGATAGAGCACAGCGATTATTGGATGTATTTCCAGTAGGAGAAGGTCAAGTTAATGTATCTTATATAAATTCAACTGAGCATATTGTAGCTTGGCATAAACATGAAAAGCAAACTGATTATTGGATTTGTATTAAAGGTAGTTTAAAAGTAGGCTGGGCAACAGAGAAAGATGGTTGTGAATTTAAATATCTTTCTGATAAAAATCCACAAGTATTAGAAATACCACCAGGAATATATCATGGCTATAAAGCACTGGAACCAGGAACCATCTTAGCATATTATGTTACACGGAAATATGATCCAACAGATGAACATAGGGCAGATGTAGGACATTTCGGTGAAGAGTGGAAAGCTGAAAATAAATAATGATAAAAAAACTAATATTCTTAATAAGACTTAAGTTTGCAAAAAAGAAAAGAAAATCAATATGGGATCTCTGAAAAGATTTATAAAGTTTTTTCTAATATGGTACAGTCAACAAATGGCTATACCTTTTTGGATAATAGGCCATGTTCATTTACATTTTATAACTTGGCATGCCTTTTATGAATATTCATTGTCCATTTTCCTACACCTAATGGTGGCTATAGGGTTTTGGGTAGATTGGAAAGAAAACGGAAAACAAATAAAATAAAATACATATAATTATTAAAATAACTAATTAAGATGGAAGATAATCATAAAAGTTTACATAAAGATATTTTTGGTAACATAGACACTTGTGTAAATACAGATAAAGGTGTGTTTACTATTATAGGATGGTTCGCTGGAATTAATAATACTAAAATAACAGAATTTAGATTTGCAGAAGTAGATAGCTGTAATGCTTGTTTATTAATAAAAGCTACATCAGGTATCAGTAGGGTTGATGTTGGTCAATATTATAATGATGCAAGCCTTAATCATTCAGGGTTTGAATTAATAATAGCTACTAAATTAAATACCATTACTATACAAGGTAAAATAGATGGAGAATGGCATGACCTTGATATGGTAGACGTAAATAAATATGTTGCCTTTCTTGGTGATGAGTTTAATAAAGTAAATTCAGATAAAGTACCAGCTTTAATAGCGATTGATGATTTTTATACATACCCTGATGAGGTAAGGAAAATGGCACTAAACCTTGATTATACCCCTAGCCAATACCATAAAGGAAAGAGAACTAAAAGTAAATTAGTTATTGATGGTACAAAGGAAAGATTAGAAGAAGTATTAGGTAGAAAGATTACTAATTGGACTGAAACACATGCACACTGTGGAGTATTTCAGCACTGCACACCAGCAGATCCTATTGTTTATCATTATGATGGGCAGAGCCATGCTGCAGTTGTATTTTTAACGCCTGATGCACCGGTTACAACAGGTACTTCTTTCTACAGACATAAATCATTAAAATGGTTGGATAAGAAACCTATAATAGGTAAGCATGGTGTTACATCTGAAGCAGATGCTAATAAAATTGAAAGAGAATATATCGGAAATGAACATGATGATTTTTTAGATGGTACAAAATGGGAAGAGATTGATAGAATAGGTAATAAGTATAATCGTTTAGCAATATGGGATGCTAAATTAATTCATGCTGCTAGTCAATATTTTGGTAAAAATCTAAACGATTCAAGATTATTTCATATGTTCTTCTTTGACATAAAACAATAATATGAAATTAAGTATAATCACACCAACTCATAAGTTAACATATATTCATGAATTATATGAAAGCATTAAAAACCAAACTTATTCAGATTGGGAATGGGTTCTTTATTTAAATGGTAAAGCTAAAAGAAAAGATTTATTAGATGAAATACTTCATGATAAAAGAGTAAGCATTTATGAAGATAGAAAAAAGCATAAGAATAGTACTAATGTAGGTTATCTAAAAAATAAGGCATTTTCATTAGGAAAGGGCGATGCTTTATTAGAAGTTGATCATGATGATTTAATTACTCCTAATTGTCTAGAAGAAGTTGCTAAGGCATTTATAGAAAATCCTAATGCAGGTTTTGTATATAGTCATACTGCAATAATTTCAGAAAATAATGTACCTTATAACAGAATCTTTGGTTGGACTACACCGTATCAATTTGAATGGGAAGGTAAAAAGTATTGGTCTAATGGGGCATTTGAACCTGATGCTGCATCAGTATCTCTTATCTTATACGGACCAGATCATATAAGATGTTGGAGAAAAGATATCTATCATAAGTTAGGAGGCCATAATCCAGACCTTTCTATTTTAGATGACCAGGAATTATTTATGAGAACTTATATGATTACTGATTTTTATCAAATAGAAAAATGTCTTTACTTATATAGAGTTCATGGTGATAATACATGGCTTGAAAGAAATGCTGCAATACAAAAAGGTACTAGGGAGTTTCAGATAGAATGGACAGAAAGGCTAGCTAACTTAGATGCTAAGAAGAAAAACTTAGAAATAATTAATTTATCAGAAGTTAAATTTAATATTCATAAACCCTGGCCGCTGAAAGATAATTCTGTAGGTGTTATTAAAGCTGCGCATATTCTTCAATTAGTAGAAGATAAAGAATTTATTATGGCAGAGTTATGGCGAGTCTTAGATGATAAAGGCTGGGCATTTGTTGAAGTACCATCAACTGACGGGAGAGGGGCATTCCAAGATCCTAGGCATAAGAGTTTTTGGAATGAAAATAGTTTTTGGTATTGGACAAAGAAAACACATGCAAAATTTATTAATACACCAGTAAAGTTTCAAAATATGGCAAGCGGTACTAGTTTTCCTAATAAATTTTTTGAAGAAAACAAAATATTATGTTCATGGATTTATTTAAGAGCTGTAAAATCAAATTCTAAAAGACCAGGTCTATATGAATTTTAAATAAAAAGAAATATGAAATTTAAAGATACTATTGGAATATTTAATAATGCATTCTCAGCAGAAGAATGCCAAGCAATTATAGATGGGCATTCTTATGCATCGGCTAATGGTTTTACTAGTGAAGGTGGGTATGGTTCATTAGAAGGTCATAAAAAATCTAGAGATTATGATATAATTCAAAGCGAAAGAACTAAAGATAAGGAATTAGTTAACTTAATAGCCAATAAATTTAATAGATTTAATATGGAATACCTAAGAGACTTAGCTCCGTATGATGAATTTAATACAGATAACTTATTAAACGGTCAAACATATTATCCATTATTTCAAATACAACATTATCTTAAAGGATTAGGTCACTTTAATTCTTTTCATGTAGAAAATCATGATGTTGTATCATCTAAAAGATTATTTGTTTTTATTCTTTATCTTAATGATGTGAGCGAAGGGGGAGAAACTGCATTTTATTTTAAAGAAGACGGTGAAGATGATTTTTTTAAAGTTAAACCAGAAGTAGGTAAATTAATAATCCACCCAGCATCATGGCCGTATGTTCATAAAGGCCACAAACCTGAATCAAATGATAAGTACATATTAACTACATGGTTATGTTATATGGATAATAATTAAAAAATACTTTCAGATGTTCTGTTTTTTTGTTATATTTAAATTAAATAACAATATATGAATCCACAAACTCAATTAGGTTACTGCTGTATAAATTTAAACTTACGACAAATACCAATTACAGTTAATCGAACATGCAGAAAGGCAACATTTCAATCAGGTGGGTTACCTCACGTAAGCAACCTTGCATTACAAAACATCAGAGATCTTGTAGAAATTATTAAATGGAATGAAAAGAATGGATTTAAAGTTTATCGCATGTCATCAAACATGTTTCCGTGGATGTCAGAGTATGAACTTAAAGATTTACCAGATTACCAAAAAATATCTACAATTCTAAAAGGTGCAGGTAGGCTTGCTATTAAATATGGACAACGACTCAGTTTCCACCCTGGACCTTTCAATGTTCTAGGATCCCCAAACCCTGTACTTGTAACAAAAACAATCAAAGAACTTAATCAAACTGCAGAGATAATGGATATAATGGGATTAGATCAATCTAATCATTATCCTATTAACATTCACTGTAATGGAGTTTATGGCGATAAGAAGGCTACATTGCAAAGATGGTCCGATAATTACAAAACACTTTCAAAATCAGCACAAGCAAGATTAGTTGTAGAGAACGATGATAAATCATCTATGTATTCTGTGCAAGATCTATATGACGGAATCTTTTCTGAAGTAAAAGTACCTATTACTTTTGACTTTCACCATCATAGATTTCAGCCTGGTGGTTTATCTGAACAAGAAGCATTTGAATTGGCAATGACTACATGGCATTATCATAATGTAAAACCCTTATTTCATTATTCATCATGCCGAAGAACATTCGAAGATCCAGGTTGTAAAGCACAAGCACATGCTGATTTTGTATACGAAAAAATTAATGACTATGGCCATGCCGTAGATATAGAAGTAGAAGCTAAAGCTAAAGAAGTTGCTGTATTGAAATACAAAGATGATGGTAATAAATTATTAGAATCTTATTTACCTTTTGATGTACATATAGACAATCAATTAGTACTAGAAGTTTAACCAATAATAAAAAAATGATAGAAATTGTTAAAGAAAAACCAATTAAAAGTAGTACCTCAGTTGAAGGTATTTTAGTACAAGTAACAGGAGGCCAATGGTATGGAATTACTTTATTCCGACCAGCAAGAAACCCTTGGATGGGTAGGTGTGGTAAATCTACAACAACCGGGAGAATGGATTTTTCCCCAGATGCTGAACTATTTCAAACTCGGTTCGGAACAAAGCCAGAAAACTATGATGGCTTAAAAACTATGCTAATAGGTGTTCTTAATGGAGCAGAGCCTATTAAACATAAAATTAATTATAAGTAATGGGAACAATAATGGAAATGTTTGCCTGCCTATTTATTATAGGCTTAAGCTTTGTTTTTCATTGTGTTGTATGGGAAGATGATTATGTTAAGAAATGGTATTGGAAAGTACTGATAGGTGGTGGTATATTAGCATTAACCTTTGCTGCTATTATGGGATACTAAATTGTTAATAACTTTTTAAAAATAACGTGAAACTATAGTTCAAAACCGAACAAAATTGATTATATTTATACTATAATTAAATAACAAAATAACATATGCTTCAATCTTTAACATCTTACAGCTTTAATCCAACAGAAATTAAAAAGTATTATAGACAATACATTAATAACTATAAAGCTCTTAATATGGAATTTTCAGAATTTCTTAGTACAAAATTAGGTATAACTGAACATGATGCAGTAATGGTGGTAAAAGAATTAAAATCAACAATTAAATATAAATAAGACATGGCAAACAGAACAGTAAAAACAATCGGAAATTTCAAAGTAGAGTTAGGTGATCAGGTAATAATGATTAGAGACCTAAAGGACAATTTATTAAAAGCTGAATCTGTTAGAGCATCAGAAGGCGAAGATCGTTATAAAGAAGTTTGCGAAAATTTAGAGAAAAAAATAGCAGATAGAAAATCAAAAGGATTATCTGTATAAAAATTAAACAGGGAGGGTTAGCCAAGTGGTAACGGCGCCATATCTTCTAAGGATTGAAAAGCAATGCTAGCTGCGTAAAGTAAATCTTAGGTATGGAAATCAGGGGTTCGATTCCCCTACCCACCAGCTCTTAGATAGGTTAACAACCGAACAACGAGGCGTCAAATCTCACGCCTACAAACCGAAAGGTAGAGTCTAAGTGGAGTATGTGGAGTATTAATACAAAACGGAATATGGCAAAAATTAAATTAGAATCACATATGGGTATAGCCTTTTCAACAATAGGCGGTCAAAAATACCTATTCCCAGGATGGATCCCAGTCGAGGATCATATATCATTTGATGATGTTGAGGTTACAAATCCTTATGCAAATCAAAAATCAGATACTTATACAATTACTGGATCAAGAGGCGATAAATATACTGTAACAAACCGAAATGGCAAATTCTCATGTGATTGCCCAGCAGGTAAATTTCGTGGATCTTGTAAACATTCAACACAAGTCCAGAAAGAATTAAGCTTAGTTGAATAAATAAAGAAAAACAATACATAAATTATGAATTTATCATACGGTCTAGCTAAAACTGGTGGGGCAACTGCAAATGATTTTGCATTTGGTACTGATCTAGGAATAGCGACAAACTTTCAAACTAATCTGAACATTGTTCCTAATAAAGGAGCAATAAAAACAACCGAGGCATTAGTAGCAGGATCAGGCTATTCTGTAGGTTTTGGTGATATTAGATGTAGCTCTACTGGTGGAACTGGTACTGGTGCAACATTTACATGCAGAACAGGATATTCTGTTGGAGCATTAATAGCTAATAGAAGCTTAGCCTTTAATCCTGGTGAATTTAATCAGAACATTACTATAAGAGTAACTGCAACAGGAGATCCTATTACTGGATCAACTACTGCAATTGCCGGTGTATCTGCGAATGGTGCAGGAGCTTCTTTTATACTCAGTTCCCTTAATGGTGTAATTATTAAATGCTCAGTTGTTGCAGAAGGTACAGGTTATATAGAAGGAGAAACAATTTCATTTACTAAAGCTGCAATCGAGGCAGGATTTGGGGCAGGTAATGTAACAAGCTTACCAACAGGTGGTGTACTTAATGTAGGGCCATTGGCTGGTGATATATCTGGATCAATAATTGAAATAGTTTCTGTTGATGGTGGTAGTGGTTATACAGTAGGAGATACTTTAACACTACAAGAAATTGGTAGTTCTAATACAGGAACAGCTACAGTAGATGTAGCAACATTGGATTTAGGTTTAAGTTTAAATTCATCACCAAACAATAGATATCCTAGGGCAGTAAAAGTATCAACAGGTACACAGGCTGCTCCAAAAACAATTGAATTTGTAGGATTAGATGATGTGAATGTTATTATAGGTGGATTTGTTGCTGGTGGGGTATTCCCATTTAGCTTTAAACAAATTATAGATGCAGGTACTGATGCCGTATTAGGCGACATCACTATTTTATATTAAAACAAAAAATAAATTTAAAAGATGGAAAAATTAAAAGAATTATTTGGAAAAGTATCAAAATGGGTTGACTCAAAAGGTTTCTCTGCTCTATTATCATTAGGTATAGGATTAGGTCTTTGGGTGTTTGGTTATAAGATATATGCTGGAATTGCTTTCGGTGTATTCTTAACTAGAAACTGGGATCTTTTCAGAGGATGGGTAAAGAAATAATTTTAAAAGAAAAATCATCTCAGTTCATTTTTTGTTACTGGGATGATTACTCTATTTTACCAATAGATAAGATTAAAGAAAAGATTAAAACAAATAAATTAAAATGAAATACATACAATCATTTGACGCAGTTAACGAAGCTAAACTATCTACAGTTCATAGAGCTGCAAAGAAAGGAAGTTATCCTGCAGTAATTGTAGTTGTACAAGACGGTAAGGTAATACACCAAGAACCAGTATCTACTCCAGACGTTGCTCCTGCTACATTTAATGTTATGCAAGAGAAATATCCTAAAGCTTTATTACACTTAGAAGATAAAACAGGTAAGAGATTATTTAGTGAATCAGTTAGTGCTGCTTATAATAATTTAGAAAAGATATTTGGTACTGATCAAGAATCTATGGATATGTTTCAAGGTATTGAAGATAAAGGTACAGTAAAAGATATGATAGCCTTCATTGATGAATTTGGTAATGAGGAGATGCTATCACGTTATGGTATAAAATCTACATCACAGGTTAAAAAACTGGCTGAGTTTATAATGGGTGAATCAGTAGTTAATGAAGTAGCCAACGAAGCATATGATGGAAATATAAAAGATTTTAAATATGAATTTCCAAATAAATTCGAAGAAGCAACAGGTAACAGTGTTAAAGCTATTAAGAAAATTTCTAAAAAAGGTAAAAGTGGATACGAGGTTAGAACTTCAACTTACATGAGCGAACCAGAAATGAAACTGGTAGCAGATGCAATGGGAATGGAGCTAAAGAGCTATGAAAAATCTACCAACATCGCTATTAGTGTATTTGAATCAGCATCAGTAACTAATGAAGCAGAAGATACTATAGGCGGTTTAAATAAAATGGCAAATACCGATCTTGAAAGAATAGCTGACTATGCTGATATGATTAAAGATAGAATGTCACAAGGTCAAACATTAGATGCTTGGATGTATTCCAAAATTTCAGATTCAGTTAAAAACCTAAATTCAGTTCATGATACGATGGATGGTAATGATGGAGTTAACGAAGCTAAGGATTCATTTTATATTAAACAACTAACTGATACTTTTGATAAATTTAAACTACCTAGAAAATATGAGATCATGATGGACTCTCTATTTGGGGGTGGTAGTAAAATTGCAGTATTAAGAAAAAGAAATACTTATGGTGGTGGTGCTATGATAGACACTCATAGAAAAGACGGTGGTTCAAACTACGAAGGCTTTATTGAAATTCTTAGTTCAAGAAGCGGAAGACCAATTCCTGGTAAAAGTAAATTTGATAATATTGATGATGCAATGAAAGCTGCAACTAAATTTGTAGATGGTATTAAAGAATCAGTTAATGAAGCTAAATTTACTAAGAGGTCATTAATGAAAGCTATGAAAAAGGATGATGGTATGATTCAGCTAAGTAACGGTCAAGAATATGTTATCTATAATCCTAATAATGGTAATGATGATAATGCTGATATGTGGAAAGATAAAGTTATTTTTGGATTAGACCAAGACGGAGAAGAGCATGAAATTGAATATTCTGATATTGTTCGCTATGATGAATCAGTAGTTAATGAAGCTATGGATATTAATGATCCAGTTCTTGTGGCATACAGACGTACACGAGCAATAATGGAATTACCTAAATTTAAACCAGCTGAAGTAAAATCACGCAGAATTAGTTTTAATAAGTATATGGATTTATTAGATTCACAATCAGATATAACTATAGACATAGCCAATTATGTAGAGATAATGGCTCAAACACTGAGAGACATGGAACAAGAAGCTGAACCAGAAGGTGGTGCAATAGCAGATAAGTATGGTTCTATTATGATGAAGCAAGAAAAAGAATATACTCAGTTAAAAGCTAAGAAAGCAAAAATTGATGCTAGAATTGAAAAATACAAAATGAGTTAATATGAAATATATTAAATCAATAAATGAATTAAACGAAGGAAGGCCTATTCTTCAAGATACTCCTAATGAGTTAGCTTATTTAGATTTTAAAAAATGGGCATATAAGAACAGAAGTAAAATTAAAAAAGAACTTACTGGTATTAAAGATGGTTCAAAATTCTTTATTAAACTAAGAAATGTTTGGGTAGACTGGGCTAATAAAAATTCAAAAGAATTCAGTAAAACTTTCGGAGATCCTGTTAGTATGAAAGATTTTGGTAGAGCATTAGCATCTATGTTAAAGGGTGATGATATTATTATTAAAAGAGAAGGCAATAAATTACTAGAATTAAAATAAACAAAATAAACAAAATTATGAAGTACATTAAACATTTAGACGAAAACTTTTCAGATAAAGAAACTGAATTGAATGAAGCAGTAAATGCTTCAGGTTATCTTAAAGCTGGTAAATTAGGTGTGAATGACCAATTCTTAGGAAGAAGATCTTTAGCATGGACATTATCAGTTGATCTAGGATTAAAAGCAACTGATGAATATGTTGGCCCATGGCTAGGATTTGATCATGTATCAATGTATGCTATCGGTAAAAAAGGAGGAACTATTTTAGATGATGCATTAACTAACAAATATACTTATGATGAATTAAAGAAAGCTGCTGCTGACTTTTTAGGTATTAAAGAAAGTGTTGATTTAAACGAAGCAAAGAAATTTAAACCAGGTGATAAGTGGTCAGAGGATTTTGATTATGACGGAATGTTAGCATATGCATTAAAAGTAAATGAGAAAACTCCATTAAAAACTCTTCAGAAGTTACATGATTCTGCAACTGATGTAAATTACCATACTCCTTTTTCAGGTTTAGGTAATGCAATTGATTGGATAACTGATGACGGTGTTAATTCACAAGAAGGTAAAGACTTTATGAAACAATTTCATAATGACATAAAAACTGAAATGAAAAACTAATTATGAAATACATTAAATTATTTGAAGCATTTTCTAAAGACTATATGAAAAAGATAGACCTTAAAGATTTTAAGAAAATCAAAAAGGGAGCTAAGCTTATGTATATGGGTGGTAAAGTAGAAGTACTTGACAATAATGGTTATGTTTTACAACTAAAAGGAGAAGATGATAGAATCTTTATGGTTAATAAATCTCAGTTTGATCATGGCGGAATGACTATGAGAGAATCGGTTAATGAATTTAAGGTTCATATGATGTACGATCCTGAGACTGGTGATGAGTATAAAGCTGAAAAACCAGAAGATCATGAAAGGATGGCTAAATTAGGTTATGTTCATGAAAAACCAGAAAAGGTTGATGAAGGCATGACCCCAGCTATAACATTTGAATTCCCTGATGAAAGAAAGGCAAGACAATTTGATTTAGACATAGAAAATTCTGCTATAGGAATTGGAGATCAAGTTGGAAATAAAGTAACTGTTACTGAAGTAGATACTAAATGGAGATCAACAGTTAAGAAATTCCTTATAAAGAATAAAGGTAAGGTTGTTGAAGAATCAGTAATTACTGAAGGTAGTGATCAACAAAGATTAACTCATTTAAGAAAATTTGGAATTGCACCAAATAACCAACCACAGAATGGTGCTTATATTAAATCAGTTTCAAAACCTGGTAAGTTTTTTGTAGATTGGAAAGATGCATTTGATTTAGGTGATGTTGCATTGGAGTTTGTAAAATCTGTAGGTAGTATTTCTGAGTTTGATATTATTGATCTTAAAACAATGAAACGTACAGGTAAACAATTAGATGTTAAGAAAGGTCAATTAGGAAATTTAAGAACTACTTACGGCGTTAGAGTTAATGAATCTTCGGCTAAAGACGGCGGAGATAAATCAAATGGTAACTCTCACCATGAACATCATTTGGAAGAAGACATCGAAGCAATGTGGAAAAAAACTTATGGCGAGAACTTTAGTTCTAAATATCCAGCAGTTGCTAAAATAGTTAAGCAAAGAAAGATTAAAGATAAAAGAGAACTTAAAAGAATTTGGGATGAAACATACGGTGAAAACTTTGAAGAGCAATACCCTGCTCTTTGGCAAAAAATGGATTAACTATGAAACATATTAAACTATTTGAAGAATACGTTACTGAAAACACCAGCGGTCAATTAATTAAACCTAAGAGAGGTAAGGTTATTAAATTTAATCATAAAAAATATCCTGAACTTGCAGGAGAATTCTATAACTTAATTGCAACAGCATATTTTGAAATAGGAGGGCATGCTAAAATTAAATCACCTAATGATGTATTCGCAGATCCAGATTGGAATTATTGGGAAGGTATTGATATACACGGTGATAATGATTTTGACATGATAATGTTTGGTAAAAATACTAAGTATGGTGTAAAGTATTCAGGGGTAGGGCATGATGGTAGTTCCCCAGCAAAAAGAGAATACATTTCTGCTAGAGGTAGAGATCTCCATAAGCTAGGATTTTATATAGAAGTATCAGGTAAGATTGCAGACATTTTAATGAAGTCATATAAAGTACCTTCAGTATCAGATGAAAAGACAGTTGAAAAGGTATTAGGTAAAAAGGTAGATTGGATTGGAATGAAAGAAGGTCAGCCAGGAAATGGTTGGTATTCTAGAAAGCTTGGAGGAAAAATGCATGATAAAATATTATTAGGTAGGCCAAAGGTTTAAAATAATAATAAAAAAACTGCTTAAGTATGGCCACAATAAGATAGAATTGATTATATTTAAATATAATAAATACAAATATGAAAATAGCATACTTACATGGACTTGAATCCAACATTGATCAAAAAGATCCAAAGATTAAATTTCTAAATAAAAATTTTAATAAAGTTTATTCTCCATCTATTAATTATAGAAATGATAATACTTTTAATAAATTATATAAAGATATCAAATCTCTAAACCCAGATCTTATTGTAGGATCTTCAATGGGAGGATATGTTTCTTATTTAATTGGAAGTAAATTATCAATACCAGTTTTACTCTTTAATCCAGCAATGGTTGGCCGAGCATTTGATCCGGTTGTAGATGATTCAAATTTAAAAAAGACCAAAACTGATATAAGATTTGGTAAAGGTGATGCAGTCATTAGTGGAATTGATGTAAGAAAATACTTTAAAGATAATAAAGTATCTTTTAATTATAAAGGATACGACGGTGGCCACAGAGTACCTGCTGATGTGTTTATCAACAGCATTAAGGATGTATTAAATATGAATGATGTAGATAATAAAATAAAAGAAAGTAAAGTAAACATGAAATATGTAAAATTATTTGAAGAATTTCATTACACTCCATTAGTTAATGAAACTTATGAACTTTTAGAAGGTAGTGTAAGCTATGAAGATCTTAATGATATTCTAAATGAAGGAATCTTTTCATTTATTAAGGGCATTTTTATGAACCCAGGCCAAAAAAGAAAGTTAAGAAAGCTAGGAGATCAATTATTTAAAATAAAAGTTCAAATTCAAAAAATGGATATTGAGCAAAATGATATTTCTAAAGCTGAAGATGAATTAAAATCTAAAGATTCAAATTATACAGCAGATCCTGCTTTATCAGTAGCAGTAAATGCAGAAGAAAAGAAAAAGCAAGCCTTACAAAATAAGGAAGGTATTATAATAGATCAAATGGATTCTGTTGCTGGGCAGAATGAAACTCTAACTAAATATGTTAATAAAGTTAAATTGGAAGTTAGGATGAAAGCTAATGAAGCTACTATAAAACTAGCAGATGATGAAATGGAAAGAATTCTACGAAAGATACAAAAGAAAGATGCTAAAGAAGTTCAAACTTTAGATAAAGTTTTAGCTAAAGCTGCATAACTAATCTCACCTCTAAGAAGGAGTTCCTAAATTACATATATACATACATATATTCTATACAATGATGCTAGACTCTCTCTAGCTTCTTTATACATTGTTTAAATACCTAATTGACCACCACATTTTCATAAAACAAAATTCATTTCTTGTATATAATAATAAATACTTATTATATTATGGACAGAAATAAAGGTAAGATTGGATTTACTGCTGGTAACTTTGATATAGTTCACCCAGGTTACATTTATACATTTGAAACAGCGAAAAAGGAATGTGATTATTTCATGGTGTTTTTGCATTCTGATCCTTCAGAAACTAGGTACACTAAATATAAACCTGTAATCCCAATATACGAAAGATATAAAACTTTAATGGCATTAAGAGATGTTGATGAGGTTGTTACTTATGAATCAGAAGATGATCTTTTAAAGTTAATTGAATTTTATAAACCTGATGTTAGGATCTTAGGAGATGATTATATTGGCAAAAGATTTACAGGAGATCACTTACCTATTGAAGTAGTTTATACAACTCGAAGCCATGGGTGGTCAACAACTAGATTAAAGAATATGATTACGAGGATGACAGTAAAACAAAATCCTAATGTTTTAAAAGATAAGATATGAGAATAGTTGTAACAGGAGGTTTTGGATTTATAGGATCTGAATTTGTTAATCTTATTGCTAGAGAAAACCCAAAGGCTCAGATTGTGGTTGTAGATAAAATGACATATGCTGCAAACCCAAAGAATGTTAAAACTGGAATAGCTCTAATTAAAAAAGATATATGTGATGTGACACCCCACGACTTAGGAGAATATGATTACATAGTACACTTTGCTGCCGAGAGTCATGTAGACAATTCTATAACAAATGGCAAACCTTTTATTAGAACAAATGTTGAAGGAACTTTTAATCTTTTAGAATGTGCAAAGCAAAACAAAAGCTTAAAGAAATTCATTCATATTTCAACTGATGAAGTTTATGGTGATATGGATGATCCTAAACACTATTCAGTTTTAGGTATTAAGAAAAAGGCAGACGAGAATGATTCCTTAGAAGGTTCTTCTTATTACTCTGCAACGAAAGCTTCATCAGATCTATTAGTCTTAGCTGCTCATAGAACTTTTGGATTACCTTACATAATTACCAGGACTTGCAATAATTATGGATCACATCAACATAAAGAAAAGTTTTTACCAACTATTATTAGATCAATTAAAGAAGGTAAAGAAATTCCAGTTTATGGTGATGGATTAAATGTTAGAGAATGGATTAATGTTAAAGATAATGTACAGCAATTATATAGTTTAATGTTATCAGATTTAACAAATGAAATATTTAATATAGGAACAGGCGAAACTTATACTAATTTAGATATTGTTGGAATGATTGGAATCATTATGAAAAAACCTGTAAAATTTAAATTTGTAAAAGATAGGTTAGGTCATGATAGAAGGTATGCATTAAATTCTAATAAATTAAATGAATATAGTTTTGTAAATGAATACAAAACTTTAACCGACTTTTTAAAAGAAGAAGTCAAAAAATTAAAATAATGGATAATTTTATGGATCAAGCAATTTATAACTCTTATCAGATATTAACTGGTTGGATGACAATGGATCAAGTTATAGAACATTTAGAAATAAGAAGTAAAGAGATTAAAGATCCAGATGATATATCTCTAATACCAGTTTTCTTTATTCCACCGGGTGAAGAAGCTAATAGTGAACAAATAGACACAATGATAGCGCACTTTGAGGATATTGAATGTTATGAAGAATGCGCAGAATTATTAAAATTAAAAAACAAAAGATGAAAACAAATACAAAAAAAGAATACAAGAAACCCTTAATGAAATCATTCTTATTGAATCATAAAGGAAATAAGTATAAAGCAGATACTCTGTTAGGTTTATTGTGGAATTACGCAAGAAGTAAAAAAAGTTAGAAATTATGATTTGGAAGGTACTAGGAATATTGTTTATTGTAAATGCGGCATTCATAGGGTGGTCATTATATACTGCACCCCTAATGCCAGATGATTATGATTTAAAAGAGGAAGATATATGGCCTGCTGATGAATGGCCTGATCCATTAGATGATGAAGAAGATGAAAGCTTTGATGAAGATCATGCCTTAGATATGGTAATGAATGATATGGTTAAAGATTTTACTGAAGATGATATTAAAGCAATTATAAAAGCTAATGAAAATCCACCTAAGCCAGATCCAAACTTAAGCAAAGCAGTAGATAAATTTATAGAAAATAATCCAAAGTGAAAGTACTAATTTTAGGAGATGGCCTTTTAGGTAGCGAAATAAAAAAACAAACTGGCTGGGATTCAATTAATAGAAAAACTCATACTTTTGATTTTAGTTCTATTACCTCAGTTTATAAGTATCTTAAAGATTATGATGTAATATTAAATTGCATTGCAAATACTGATACTTATTCTAAAGATAAAGAAAGTCATTGGAATATAAATTATAAAGCAGTAAGTAGATTAACCGATTGGTGTAGTGAGAATGATAAAAAGTTTGTTCATATATCTACAGATTTTGTTTATGCAAATTCAAAAGGATCTCCTAGTGAAGAATCGGTTCCTGTTCATGCTGACAATTGGTATTCATATACAAAACTTTTAGCAGATGGTTATATTGAACTTAAGGGTAAGGATTACTTAATTATAAGAACATCGTTTAAACCTAACCCATTTCCTTATGACACTGCATTTACAGATATAGAAGGAAGTTTTGATTATGTTGATGTAATTGCATCAGGTATTATAAATTTAATCAGGGCAAAACAGAAAGGTATATGGAATGTTGGTACTGGAGATAAAACTATTTATGAATTAGCAAAAGAAACTCTTCCTAGCGTAAAACCTGGACCAAGAAAAAATAACATGCCAAAAGATACAAGAATGAACTGTCAAAAATTTAATAATGCCAACAAAGAAAATTAGAAAAGAATTAAAGGAAGCAAACCCAAAGGAAGTAAGTTATGCAGTATTTGAAAACTTCTTTTTTGGATTAAGTGGGGCTATGATAGTTCCGTTTATTGCTTTAAGAATGGATATAGCAGTACTCATAGGTTATATGATACATTACTTTTATATAAGTAAAGTTATTAACAGGCCAAAATATACAACAAGTTTAGCTAAGTTTATTTTATTTCCAATTCCTACTGCCTTAGGTGGATTTACTGGGTATAAGATAGCTTACTTTGTTTCGCAATACTTAACGCAATACATACAATGATAAAAGAAGAACAAGATTTTACGATCGATGAAAGGTACCAAGAGTTACTTCAAACTATTTTAGATTTTGGTAAAGAAAAGAAAGATAGAACTGGGACTGGAACAAAATCAATATTTGGATATACGATAAGGCATGATATGACTCAAGGGTTTCCTTTGCTAACTACAAAGAAGATGGCTTATAAGTCAATGATAACAGAATTAAAATGGTTTCTTAAAGGAGATACGAATATTAAGTACTTAGTAGATAACGGTTGTAATATTTGGAATGGTGATGCGTATAAGAATTATCTAAACATATACAACTACAACTTTAAGGATGATGACACCATAGAACCATTAACTATAAATGAGTTTATACAAGATTTAAAGAGTGATGATAAATTTGCTGAGCAGTGGGGTGAGTTAGGACCAATTTATGGAAAGCAGTGGAGAAATTGGGAAAGAAAATCTACAAGAGAAGAGAAGATAATTAACCCTGGTGTGTACACTGTTTTTATTGACCAAATACAAGACCTTATATCAGAACTAAAAACAAATCCAGATAGTAGAAGATTAATGGTATCAGCATGGAATCCTGCCGAATTACACAAAATGGTGTTACCGCCTTGTCATTATGGATTTCAAATTTATACAACTGAATTAACTCTAAAAGAAAGACAAGAAGAATTTTGCCATAACTTAAATAAAGATATTAGTTTTGCAAAAAACCTAGAGCATGTAGATTTAGATAAAGATAATGTTCCTAAAAGAAAAATATCATTAGCTTGGAATCAAAGATCTGTTGATGTATTTTTAGGTTTACCATTTAATATTGCAAGCTATGCATTACTACTTCAGCTAATAGGAAAGGAAGTAAATATGATACCTGATCAACTAATTGGTAATCTAGGAGATACTCATTTATACCTTAATCATTTAGAACAAGCAAAAGAACAAATAAGTAGAGAACCATATATGCTACCTGAAATGAAAGTAAGAAATGTAGATATACTAAACGGAGAATTTGAATATTCATTATTTGAATATTGGCCTCACAAAAAGATTAAAGCACCACTAAGCAATTAAGAAAGATTTAAAGAAATGATGTATTGGTTTAAAAGAAAATATAGACAGATTAAAAGAGTATTAGATTACTTACCAATTATTTGGAAAGGTTATGATTTTGATTATAGATATGCTACTGAGTTATTTACACATCAGTTAGGAAGAATGGCTGATCATCTTGAATCAGACCGAGCAATGACACTGTGTGCTGGTGATAAAGCAAAAAGAATAAGAACTGCTATAAAACTTATGAATAAAGTTTATGAAGAAGAATATGGTATGGAATATTTAGATACTATAGAATTGTATTATGGCAAAGAAACTACTGAATTTATTGAAACAGATGAAGTTAGTAAAAGAAGTGGAGAAAAATACTTTACTGTAAAAATTACAAATGAATTAGCAGTAGACGAACAACATCAAAAAGAAATTAGTGAAGTAAGACATCAGCTCTTCTTACTCTCAAATGAAAAACAAAAAAAGGCTCATGGTATTCTTTGGAAGTTTATAGAGCATAACATTCAAAGATGGTGGGATTAGCTTATGAAATTTAGATCAGGTAAATATGCAGGATTAACTGTAGAACATGTTAAAAAGATAGCACCGTGGTATATTCAGTGGGTTCGCGAAAACAGGCCAGAAATGCTAAGAGACCGTTCCCCTAAACCAAAACCTTATAAAAAACCAGTATACATCGATCCACCAGATATACCTAAAGAAGGCGCAATAAAACCTAACTATGATTTTGATAATATGTTTTAATGATTAAACTAAAAACTGAAGACTACGAACAAATGCTAGATAGGCTTAAAGTAATAAGCAATGTAGTAGATAATAATTTACAACAACACTCGGTTGCTAAAATACATACTGATATTAAAGATCATATAGCAAAAGCAAATGATGAACTGTTAAAGGCAGCCTTAATAACACAGACCATATATAACAAAATGGTTATGGATAATATAAAAGATCCCGATGAAAGCGATTATGATGATATAGAGAATTCTGAATATGACAGTATCAGTATTCCTAAACCACGAGAGTACAACGACGACGATTACGATTACTAAATAAAACCAATAACATTATGAAAAACTTAATTAAATTAATTTGTATAATAGTATTAGCTCTATCACTTTAATAGCTGCGCAACATTCCATTTAAGTACACTCAATCATGATCCTGTATATACGATAGAAGGTTCAGATGTAGAGATAGATGTAATAGATAATGAATTTGAATTAGCCAGGCTTTTAAGAACTGATTTTAGATTTAGATATGACTATGCGCAATATGCAATGAGGCAGCCAATAACATGGCATTATCAAAATAGATTTGTTAGACTTAATACTCGTTATCTAGGTAATGTATACGGACAATATAATAGATACTATTCTTATCAAAATAGCTGGAATATGTGGAACGACTGGTTATGGAATTATCCGTATGGAAATGGAATAGGATGGTCTTATTCTTGGGGTAATAATCATTGGTCAAGTAATAGCTGGAACAACCCTTATGGTTGGAATAATTATTATGGTTGGGGTAATGGATATGGATGGAACCAGACTCATCCCTATATGTATGGTAGAAGAGGCTCAAGAGGTCTAAATAACTCCGCCGTATATTTACCAAACGGTCGATCTAATAGAATTGTAGATTCAAAGGTCAGCACATCTGAAAGTCGCACATATTTACAGACTCTCCGAAATCTATCAAATGCCAACAGAACTATTCAAAGGACTAGGACTAAGACAAAGCCAACTAGAACTATAACACCAATACAACCAGTAGTACGGCCAACTAATCCACCGAGAGTAATTCGTAATAATCGCGCTCCAATTAACAACAGCAGGCCAAGGATCAATAACTCCAGCTCTCGCCCTAATTCTACCACCAGACCAGTTAGATCAAGTGTTCGTAAAACAACAACTACTACTTCGTCAAGAAAGCGTAATAACTAATAATCTGTATAAGGATCTGAGTTACCTTTATAATAATCGCGTATACTAGTAATACCATAATATCGGGTAGTATCTCATATTCCTTTAGGTACTAACAGTTTCTCCGTTCCGGCGGTCTGTTAGCTGATAACTGGCTCATGATCTCTAGTTCCAGACAACTATGATATATACTGGCCGAAATGTACCATTTATACAGTCCTGTGACTACCTTTTG
>Ga0209092_10000237_pt1 | contig 52692 bp, 29 predicted proteins | sample FraStrMetagenome_FD_187446 | JGI IMG/M metagenome (GOLD analysis project Ga0209092, IMG submission 187446) | Marine eukaryotic phytoplankton communities from Arctic Ocean - Fram Strait ARC3M Metagenome (SPAdes) (version 2) | ecosystem: Environmental > Aquatic > Marine > Oceanic | place: Fram...
TTTGATCAGCAGCTGTTTACTGATCACATCAAAAAGATCAATTTTCCGTAAAGGTTTGAAAAAACAGTCTATGACTTTATATCCAGTCATTTCCTATTGACAATTTCTTTTTTTGTCACGATAGAAATGACTTTTGGAAGTATGAAGTCATTTCAGTATATAATTTACGAAGGATAAGAAGATTCAAGTTTGAGAATTTAAGAAAACACCAATAGAGCAATCGTAGGAAGATGGAAAAAGCATGGTCATTTCGGGGATTAAAATACTTCAATAGGTACTAGAGAATATAATAAAACACTTCGATGCACAAACAGTACATATGCCTCGATAGAAATGCTTAAAAACGCTTTCAATTGGATTCTAACAGTCATCAAATAATAATGCATGACTTTCATCAGAACACCTTATCCACAAGGCTAAAAGAGAAAAGTTATATACGTATGCTCATTTGTATGATCGGGTCAGAATTTACCACAATAAATGAAAATGCAGGAACACCCTAACGCTTATAAAATTAATAAAAAAGGCGTTTCAGAAAAATGTCATTATAATCAAAAATAGTCTCGCAAACATCTTATTACACTGGTTACTTTAATTGGAATGTCCCGAATTCAACTAGAGTAATTCCAAAGAAGGTACCGGATCTTTTATAACCGCTAATGAAATGACCTTAATGCAACTGTACAATGAATTTAGTATAATATTCCTCTCTATGATGGCACCAAAATCTTACTCTTCCGCTGCTTTTGAATAATTTGATTTCGAAAAAGTGTTTCTTATTAGTCAGACAAAATTATGATATCTTTCTTTTTGCTGGCCTCTCTCTAGAGAAAAAGAAATAGTGTAGAAAGTTCGTTTTAACATGGCAGATTTAAAATCACTGTAAAGTTCATGACATTTCACCGTAGGTTTTTATAACATATATTCAAGGCTTTTCAATTTGTTTAGAGATAGACAACATTCCCTTTAGATGCAAATTATGTATCATTTTTGTTCTCTCATTTATGATACCAAGTCCTTTCGCAAAATGTCATTGACAACTAACCGAATATAGTTTTTTCTGCTATTTTTGAAATCATCGTATGATTTGTTTGATACCTTTGAAACAAGCAGCTTTTAGCGTATACCATACATGAGAGAAAATGATTGGTGTTTCAAGTTCAATTGCCAACAAACATAAATACGTGCAATTTATAAAAAGTGGATTATAGGGCATTATAGGGCCCACTTGCAAAAAACATTTTGCTTCAATATTTTCATTTATTCATACAGAAAAAATTGCGAACCATTTTTAGTTTGATTTACCTTATACTTTATCTTATTAAGGGAATCGTTTGGTTTGGTGCAGGATTTCTAGAGGTTGACATGAAAACCAAGTTAGGTACGCGTAATAAATAGGACTAGGTCAATTGAAAATACGCAAAAATAAAAAAATACGATTAGAATGCCGCAAGACTTTTTTCCCTTTGCCAATAAATACGAACACGAGTAAACCTATGGACATGTTTGATACTAAAAAGAGCCCATCAAAGGAGATTTTTACCAATATATTAGGAGAAGTTCTTGAAACTTGCATTCATGAAATCCTTTATAATCGTCATTTATACCCAAGAGATGCTTTCGTCCCTACCCGGTATTTAGGTGTTCGCTGTCACGCTTGTCGAATTCCTCTTGTAGTGGATTACATAGTCGATGCGTTGATGGTTGCGGTGCCATCAATTGTTTCGGGTTCAATTGATTGCTTATCTCTGATTATTTTTGATGCAAACAAAACCTCATCGGATAGTGAAACTGTACTAGAAAAATACAACTTTGAATTTGATCCTAAAGCTATATCATCATCCCAATTTCTCTCAACACTGAGGTCTAGTGACCCAATGACCCCACGACATCAAGAAGCCTCTACATCAGCAACAAGTCCTAATGTTTCTGTACCTCAATTTCCTGCGGAAGTTCCTATCTCGAAAGCATTACAAGAATTAGAATGGGGACTTAAACAACTCTTACTTAGAATAATAACTCTTGAAGGGTATTCAATACGGTCTCAACCTCTTCCTCAAAGCGTAACATTTAAAATATGCATGAGAACTTTTGAAAATAATGCGAATGAAGATAAACAAATTCCAGTAGAATTGGAAAAGGCATTGCAGGAGGGAAAATGGTTTGAACCAAACGTTGAATCATGTACGATAACGAGTATAAAAAATGGAAGTGAATCTACCTCAATATCACATCAATCAAACACTGCAAATGATGCGAAAGCAAAAACCGATAAAAAATCGTTCGTACGACCTTTGAAGGCAATCAATGTATTGAATTACGGACTGAGATTAAATTTATCCATGGAAATAAACATGCAAAATTAATAAGAAGGTGCATGGGAATATACACCTGAAAAGGTGAAAAAGTATTCATATTAATTACTGCTACAGTTTTGAGGGAATAAAAAGATAATTTTTGTTCATTTTTGCGCTGTTCGTTTCCTTACGATAGCTGTCTTCTTTTTGCTCCAAGGTCAAAACTGCTTTGATAAATTTAGTACAGACTCTATCCGCCCAATTCTGTTTCATATCTGCCCATTTGATTTGCTTACTAATACCTCTCTTCTGAAAGAGCAATCTCATTGAGGAAAATAGTTCATCAAATCCATACTTCCTGGAAACGTTCCACTGCCATTGGTTTCCCATCTTGACATTCACAAGTATAATATTTGGATTACATCTTTGATTGTTAATGTGATTACGGAAGGTATGGTGCATGCTTGTCTTCTCAGCTTTATCTGTAGCAGAAGTGATCAATTGTAAAAAGGGAATAGAAATGTGTCTTGAACCAGTACTGTAAATTTTCCCACACTTCTCTGTCTTTATACGTGATATGTCATTTCCAACAGTGATGGCACCACATATCGTTTTTGATTGCGGTTCCAGGAAGCATTCTTCGTCCAAATAAGTTGCAATTAAATCATTGCTAATGGAGCAAGTTCCCAATAAAAATATCGGTTGATTATGCGCTCTATTGACAACCTTTTCTATCGCAAGCCTTTTTTTGAATAAAAAGGAAGATCGATTTATTGGGTGAGTGATAAAACTATCTAAAAATTGTTATACATCATACAAATGAATTTGAAACGGATACATACCGTACAATATGCACTTCTAATGATCTTCTATGCATTCGTTCACTTTCCTCTTTGGGCAAAGTATTTGTTGCAAATTTTAGTTTGCTATGAAGATGATCTTCTACTTCAGAGGCTTCATTTCTATGTAGTTTATCATTGTAATGAATACTTGCGTCAACTACAATCCATCCATATTTCAAGCAACTTTTTTGCATGGACTGTTCTATTTCAATGTTGCAATGAATCTCTTCACGGTGTCTCTTTAAAAAAAGAATTACAGGATGGTGAATTGTTGGAATGCTGTCTTTCTTCTTTGGAGCATGTGGATTTTCTTCTTTTAAATAATGCTTTGGAAAGAACCAATGTAGATTAATCGTGTCTGTATCTTCTTTTGACGACAAATGAAATGTTATACTACTTGAGTTGTTTAGAGATTCAATATTTTCTATTGCCACACATTCGCTTAAAAAAAAAACACAATCCTCGCACGAAGAAGCTTCTGAGCTTCTTTCTACTTTATTATTTGAAGAGTAGAAAGTATCCATAAAAAGGGTAGGCCTAAAAGAGCGTTGCAAGACTGCTGACATAAGAGAGCTGAGAGCATCATTGTATTGAGTTCTTTGACGAAAGACAATCGGCATCTGGGTGGAGTTCTTCTGTTTTTGTTTCTCATTTAAATATGAGAAAAAGCTTCTCGCCGAAAGTATTGATGAGGAAAGAGTCAAAGAAAATTTTACCCACAACATGGAGAGGGTCAGTTCTCTCATCAGGGGAGAAGATAATTTATTCTCATTATTATGATTGTTTGTTTCCATCATCGTCGTTTTAAGCACTATTAATAATAATAATCTCTCATACTACGTACGTGTACAGATGTAGATCGAAATCTACTAGCACAAACTTCCTGACCTGCTTCTGTCACTTCAAACCTTCTTTGTTTTGGAAAACATTTTGTTACTTATTTATTTACTTGCCCTAAATCACATTACGTTTTTCGCCTTTCATCTTTTCTTTGACATGGCCAAAGACATCAATTTGAGACGCAAAAGCAGCTCAATGGAACAAGAACCAAACGCCGATAATTTTCAAGTAGGATATGTTTCGTTCCCGGGCTATCGAGCCCTATACTTTCTCTCGCTAAAGTAAAAGAGAGATCACAAATAAAGGGGGGAAGAATGCACCTCTCAGATCGCAGAGAAGTACAATTACTTGCCTTTTTTTACGCATTGTTCTCTCTATTAAAACTTTGTACTGAACTGGAATGCTTTAGCCTCATCATTTTAAATAATTAAAAGATATTCAATCCAGAGCTAAGTATAATTTACCTGTCAACAATTGAGACTTTTGAGTGCAAAGAAGATGCAAAAACTTGAAATTCTGTTCTATACCATATAACTAAGTTCATATCTACATTTACGATTGAGTAAAATAAGATCGTCAAGATTTGTGAAAAGCCATATATTTAAGCTTGCTTACAAAATTATGAATGTAAACCGAATTAATATTTTTAATTCATTCTAAATATTCTATAGATGCATACATACCCTACATTGAGACAGCTATAAAGCAGTAAACTTCATGCAGACAAAAAGTTACCCATAGTTGGATCAACTGTAGTATTGCTTTTATGAAGATGGTTGAAATGCACTGATATTCTTACAACTAGCCTAAACTTGAACAAATTATACTCAAATAAACAAAAACGTACAGAGGAGTGTCGCAAATTGGAATTTATCAACTCCAAAGATATACCTATACAATTGCGTAGTTAAAGAGATTATTAGCCATTCTGTTGTGGAATGTAAAAGGAAGTTTATGAACTAAAAAGGCTTCGAATGGTAATTTTCGATGTACTATTCTGTTACAAATAGCCAATAACTTAAAAGTACATTCAGGAATTTCCTGTAACATAATTCTGGTTCAAAACATTTGATAAGGCTACATTAAATGTCCTAGAATTGACATTCAAGAATTGGCATCCCAAAGACCTAAATGGTTGATATTTTGTGAAGACATAGTTTATTTATTACTGTACTCTTTAAATGAAATGCTTGATCTTTCTGCAGATAGAGCAGTATGACATTAAGTCTGTCTTAGTAGATTTGTTTGTTTGTTTCCTTACTGTAGTACACGCAGCTAAGGCCATAAGCCTCTCTTACTATATATGGCCCTGCTTTATATTGTGAGAGAGGCTTGTTTTGAAGAGAATGAATAGCCTATTGCACCAATTTGATTGTTCGTAGTAGTTTTCCAATGTCCACCTACATGGAAAGTGATGTCAAAAATTCTGCATGACGCATTAGAACACTCGTGATTAAATTAGATGTATCTTTCAATTCTGGACCGTCATATATTGCTTTTAATGGAAAAGTCTAGAAAAATAATAACCTAAAATGGACACAATTGCTGGAAAATTCTTTTGTGACTCTCTCTCTACAACATGAGGCTTTAAAATCTTCAACAGGTCAGACACCAGAAAAGAATACTATTGTAAAACCAAATTCAAACGTACATGTTAAAATATCTCTATTTAGTCTCTCAGAGAAAAAGTAAACATTATCCATATATAACACGCAGAACCGGTCTTTCCTTTTCATTAAATTTTACAGAAGTATGTCTATACTTCAGTCATGCAAGATCCAAATTAAGTCTCCAGTTAGATCGAGTCAATCCGAAATAACGGGTATAAGGTATTTATTCTATTAAATTATTTCAGCTCTACTTAACTATGACTCTCATTTCAAGTTTTTAGTTCTTTATGCCAATCACACTTTTCCAATTTATTTCATCATAATAAATCCAAATGTAAATGCCACAAATTGCCTGGTACGACCTTCGTTTCCAAAAGTAAAAGAAATGCATACTCAACCGGAGTTTTCAATCAAAAAATGTCCCATGTATTATATTGTTAATTCGCAAGTGAAATTCCAGCCTCTGTTCAAAGAATGAAAATGGCTTTACATAAGAATCATACCATGTATGACACGAAATAAATGATAATTTTGAAGTTTGGGTTTTCATAAAGAAAATTTGTATGGTATTTTTTCATCAATCTTTTATTTTTTAATATGTTTTGACCTATTCATTAACCATTTATATTCGGTTCTTTCGAGTGAGGCACAATGCATTTTAATTTTTTTGTACAATGCGACAAAAATGTGTGAATAGATCCACAAATCCCACATCGTATAATATAGTTTTAAGAGCAACACATCCACGAGTGTCGTATGAACGAAAAGTCATAATAAAAAATAGTGTCTTTTTCACATCCAACGGAATGTCTTTCTACCAAATTAGTATTACAATCGGTACGATCATGAAATACTCCCCTTCGAAAAAACAACTGGTGCTATGAATACCTTTTCGGAGTGCAGTTATATTCTCATGGTCATCGTCATCGTATGAATTTCTATGCTCTCATACAATTGGTCCATGTGATGGAATAAATTGAGTCTAATTTATTTTACCAAGATTGTATTCTTTCTATCCACGAATGGCTAATTTGGAAACTAATAATATTACGAAAAAGAGTTTATCCTAGAAAGAGTCTTTTGTCTTTTGTGCGTCTACGTATGAAAATGGAAGAAATCAGGCTTTATTCAGAAAATCTTGCTTTTCACGTAAGTAAATAAAGTACTGGTTTCATTCAAATATTCTCGATGACCTCGGATCACTCGTTGAGTTTACATTTTACACTGCAAGAGATTTGGAGGCTACACACTCTAAGTGGTACAATTGTCATTTTATTGGAAAAAGACTAAAATGTCAAGATAAAATGTGAGTTAAAGTCACATAACTTTTTTTGTGATTTGAGAATCTGCGGCTACATAGCCATAATTTCCAAATCAGCAATAAATCTTTAAGACTTGAAACGAAATGAACGGACCACAGAACAATAATGCACTTGAAGCCGCAATGGTTCTGGCTTCTATTTCTGATACCCCTGTTTCTAACTTAATCTCAAGCAAACAGCCGAAAAACTCGGAAGAGTTGGAAATTAAAAAAAACTCTGAATATCAATCTCATCTACAAAGAAAGCCGATTTTTTTTCCTAAAGTACTCATGGATATCATATCTGATCCAGAATATTCCGATGTCATGAGCTGGTTACCCCAAGGATTCGCTTTTATGATAAAAGATTTTGAAAGATTGGACAAGGAGATCATGTCAAAATTAAGGTTTGAAAAGAGAACAGTACAAAACGAGTTGAATCGATGGGGATTCAAAATTATATCGAGAGGACCTAGAAGCAACGTTTACTTTCATCAATACTTTCATCGAGATTCTCCAAGTCTTTGTACAAGGATGAGGATAACCGGATGTACTACTGATACGAAAGTTTTCAATGCTTGTGATAGCAAGAAAAAAAGGTCAAAAGCATGTCTGGACAAATCGAAAATAGTTGAGCACTTTGTACCAATAAATCAGAAAAAATATCCAAAGAATGCAATCAATTCGTATGATGGATGCAATGTACAAAGTAGAACCGTTTCACCCAGTATAGAAGGACAAACTCACGACCCAATTTCACACATCGATAAGAAAAACAAATCTGGTGATGACAAACTGGAGGAACAAAAAAAGTTACTGCTATCTTTTTTTTCTGAACGAAAGCAAGCTAATGATAAATCACTTTGTGTCCTTTCCAAACAATTCAAACCTGGAAGCAAATTGGCAGAAATGAATAAGTCGATACATTCATTCAGAGATCATCATAACCTCGTTATATCGAAATCTATAGACGCCCTTTTATGCGCTAAGTCAAGTTGAAATGTGACTGACACAGAGAAATCGTGTAAATCCAATTTATTGTACATGCAATTAGACTGTATAAAGTAGTTATAATCCATTATCGTTAGATAAAAATCTTTGTATTTTGTTTTGACGAAATTATTTTTTGTTTTATTTGTGATTGATAAGCAGGAGCATACCCTAAGAACCTAAAGACGTCGATTGCCCACAGTAGCTTTGACTCGAGTCCAATGTTTTTCTTAATATTCCAATTTTAGTCATCGAAAAAACGTGGAATCTGGGAAAAAAGGAGCTTAGGTCTCATAAGTAAAGTAGGAATTTACGTAAAAACATTTGTTTCGAGTTTTGGTGTCAAGATGCAACAGTCATAAAGGATTAATTCGATAGGAAAACCAAATCTAAAATGACTAATTTAGTTATTTTTAATAACGTTTTGGATTAATTTAATGCCATAATTGTAAATTACCGGTTATTATGCTTCAAGTATGCCTATCAATACCTCCATTTCAGAAAACATGATAACGGTGTTAACGTTCAAACATTTTTTCCTTCCCATATAATACGTATTCATTTGCATTAAAAAAAATGTATCCAACTTAATTTCCATGGTTCGCAAATACCGAAGGTAATATATATCTGCTGTTTAACGATTACAAACATGTATGATTTGAAGCATCTTTATGAAGATCTATGGGAATACCTACACAGTACTGTTGCATTATATTTGGTAAGATTTTCATTAATGACTGTAAGGAAAGTAATCTTTTTTAGAACATAAGTGCTTCTTCGATGAAGTCTCAATTGTTTTTGACTGCTGGCGCTTCAAATGAGTTCAGAGCAATGTATCAAAAGACTTTTGAAATAAATAAAAATATGTGTAGAACTATGTATCTTTTGTTTGCAATAGTTGCACTTAGGTTTTTTCAAGGGGAGGAAGATTTATGTTTATCGCTTTCACAGAAAAAAGTTAAATGAATGAGTACAATTCATTAGAAATTAGGATTTTTAGGCTCACGAGTACAAATCGGAGTTAATTTGTTAAAGACTTTGCGACATCTCAGATTGAATCTCAGAGATGCGGATCTTTACACCCGTTTGAAAAAATGAAAACCATTCTGCCTTTCTTTAACTCTAATCATGTGGGCAACTTATACTGTAGGCACTCAGTTCCAATTCGGATATGAAAGTTCTTATCTTGCCCTCCCAAGAAGGCATATTTTCAGTAGATATGTGCAATTTATGTGCCCATACGTGTTGTGAATGATATTGGTTCATTGAAAATGACCTTAAATCAGCTTTTATATCTTTTGATTTCGTTAGATAATTCATTATGGATACAGTGGGGGCAATTACAACAACAGTCTCTGTAGAATCATGCGTGACTTCATTTTGTGACACTTTCATGTCTCTTTTATCATCGTTTTCGAAGAAAAAGGAGTCACATTCTAGTATTTTATTGAAAGTTTTCTCTAAAACTTCTTTTTGAGATCCTTTTAAATCTATTATGGGCAAACTTGGGCACATTGCAACATGCTTCGAAAATGCTGTCATTCTAGTCATTCGAGATATTAATTGATGACTTCCACTAAGAGGCAATGCACAAGAATTTTCACCTTCACGATTAAAACCTCTCGAAATGAATGTAGGTGGCATATATGTATGAAAATATATTACTGCCTTGGGTGTAGAATAAAGACTTTCAGTCGGATGAATCAAATTATAATTTGATAATGCCACTAAGGAAGGAATAACTCCTGATTGATGCAATATCCCAAAGAAACATAATGCCAACATATTAACCACTACCCAACATGATCCAAGAATTAGATTTGGCCTAAAAGTGGATTTCTCACTCGTAGTACTGTATTCTTCATTGTTTAATTCTTGATTTGAGGTGTTTCTTTTTTTTAATAAGGCCCCTCCATAGTTTGTAATAAGAGGTATTCCCAAAGGCAAAAGGAATCGAGGTTCTTGATGTGGAGCACATGAAAGTACAAAAAGACCGCAAACGATTACAAGATTGCTCATTAACTTAATGACTTTAGTATCGTGCTCGTCTATGTCATTAAGATGAACTAGTGGTGTTGATTTTCCTATTACTCTCTCTTGTTTGGGCTCTTTCCTTTTACGAATAAATCGTAAAAAGTAAATATTAAAGGTTTGAAATAATTTCCAGGTTTTCTTTAATAAAGAAAAATACATAACAATCGATAGTGGTCCAAATAACATGGGCATATTGACTATTGCATGTGTTATTCTGGGGTGAATGCCATGTGCACTCAAATTATTGGCATTAGAGTTGTATGAAAGTGCATTCAGTGGTGTAATTGTGATGTGTGTTCTCTTCGATATGTTTCTGGCTTCGGTAGTTTCGTTGAATTGCTGCTGCAAATAAAATTGACTGTCTGCAAGTATAATCCCTACACTGATTATTAAGAACCCTAGACTTGTCCATAAAATCGTAGAAAGTAATTCCCTGAGATTAAATCTTGAAGACAAAGAGTTTTCCACTGGATCAGCGCTTTCGTGCGGTTTGGAAGATCTTAGTTCGGGAGTCATTGCGCGCCCTCTTTGGTATAGAAATACTAAAACAATGGGGAATGCAAAGAAAATAAATGTAAATCGCGTAAATAAGCCCAGACTGCAAAGTACTCCAACGAAAAAGCTTGTTTGTGTTTGAGCCCGCAAAGAAGGTCTTTCCCTCGCAATATCTGAACAAACTAATGCCATCAAAGTCGAGACAGCCATAGTCTCCAAAGAATTTGTAAAAGTTCGGTTGGAAAATAAGAGGATGGGCCATGACGAGGCAAGCACAAGTAATTCGAAAGGTGGTAAAATTGCATCTTTTCGAAAGAGAAAAAAAGAAGATAACTGGCTATGATATGGAATCTTATTTTCGATGGGTTGAGTCTGCTTAAGTTGGAGTATAAACCATGTGGGAAAATCTATGAAGAATATGGAACAAACGGCCAAAAAAATGCGTGGAATAATCAATATGTGGATCCCTGATAATGTTTGTCCTGCATAATCTTCCATTAGGGGCATTTCCTCGTGTCTATGCTGTCCCGATATTATTTTCGTAATTGATTGTATGAAGGCGCATAAGCATTGATATATCTTCAGAGGAACTAATGTCATGAAAATAGGAGGGAAAATAGACCTTATGGCATTCTTCGATTGAAATTCCCATGGTAAAGCAGATGGTGGAAGGGTTGATTCAGGGATTAGTTTCTTCAAAGTTGGTAAAAAGGATTCTCCAATAACATCCTTTTTCTCAAAGGTATCAATTGTACCTGAACATCCAAAAAAAAGCTCTTGTCCACCTTGGAAGAATTCATCTGGATGTATATATCCAGGTAAAAATGCACATCCTATTCTAAAAATGAGCAATGATATGTAAATGATTCTAAATCTTTCCACAGATCGCTGTTCAGTCTGTTTCTTCGGTACATTCTGATCTATTGCTTCATTGCTACTGTGATCAATATTCATTCTTTCACTCCCACCAATATTTTGAGTCGAGGGGATTGTAATTGTCAAATGGAGTGTACGAGTTTTGATCAATCATTTATTACAATTTTTGTACACCGCCTATACATCAAGAGTAAAAAAGTTACGATTAATCATCCGTTTTTTTGTGTGTTTTTGCCTCCGGGTCTCTTTTTTCTGTTTGTCTCGGAATTTTGAAATCCATTTTTTCCAAAAGGAATCTATTTTTTTTATCCTGTTTTTTGGTTTTTTTGCAATCTTCTAATTTTACTTTTCAATTAAGGGTGTTTATCAGTTCTAACATGTGCATCACTAATCTCAAATTTCCGGCGCGGTGAGATATCCAATCTTATTCTGGTTTCGGGTTTACATATCAGTATACTGATTAGTACTAGTGGTGGAGCATTGAAATTGTTACACAAACAGCAAAGAAGTACGCACCGTCCACGTTGTGGGTCATTTACAGTTGCATTAATGCATACTTCATTGATACCTTCAACAAAACTTTGAAGATTTTTCCTAGAGAGTGCATCGTTTCCATACATCATACTTGCAGATTTCGGCGCATTTCGTCATCATTTTGCGGATCATTGAGTGTCCCATGGGGGTGTTGGGATTAGAAATTGGGACTTGATCTGGACTATAAAACTAGTAAAATAATGAATAAAATAAAAGTTAGTTTAAAGGTTGACATGAAGGTGAGAAAATATTTTTTTTAACTTTTTTTTTCGAGATCCGTATTTGTAGCAGTAGACCCTCTCCTGTTCAGGATGGCACAAGCTCTTGAATTCCAAGAGCTTACAAGGAACACACAGGAGAGGACACTCCTCACCTATGCAAATAACATCTCGGGTGAGTACGTCATTGCGTTTGTGAGTAGTATTAATTTTGAGTTTGTGCGTTTTGTCCAAGGTTTGCACAATTTCCATTGTTTTTCGGCCTTGAAATTCTCCATCTGGTACGGTAGAGAATTTGATGTTTGACCAGCAAAGATCTTTATGCTGAAAAGAAAAGATATATTAAATCATTAGTAAAGTTGAACTATTCAAAAAGGTAATACATCAATAAGCTTACCTCTTGAGCACCTCTTAGCATGCTGGATTTTTCCAATTAATTGGATAATCAACATGACAAAATGGTCATAATTGCTTTTGTAGTCAAGCAATTTTGATTTCAATGCCAATTCCAATTTAGTATCTAAATCAGAATCAAAAATGGCTTTATAAGGGAGATTGCCGAAGTCATCACGGACTTCGGCAACCTTTTTCCAACGTAAAGATGAGTTTGCTAAAAAAACACCTTTTTTTCGAAATCGCGAAGGCCATACCTGATACCACAGGATTTGACCATCCCAAATAAGGTCTTGAGGGAAGTTGCCAGAGTATTGGGCCGGTGATCATAGTCATAATCAGTAAATTGCACATTTGGGTTGGGAAATCTTGTTTGACGACGATAGTACATACAAAAATGATGCATGGCTTTGTCCAAAATTTTGTATTTTTTTTTCATTCATGTCACCTTCAAGCACCTTGAAGAATCTTCTGGTAGTAATGTGTGGGAGTTCTTTATACAAGGGAATGCATTGACACAAAGAAGAAAGGTTGTCACAGTTAGAAATAATGCCAAAAAAAATCTGACAATTCAACTTTTCTTTTATCGTGCTTATCTGTGGTTACAGGTACATCCTTGGACACATTAACCATGCTCTCATCATTCATCATGATGTTTTTATAAATGTCATCTAATGTTGGTGCAGAGCTGAGAATTAAAGGGAGTGTGTGAGCAAATACATTGAAGAATGGAAATAGAAAAACAACGCAAACTTTCTTCGCGATAGGCTTTAAGATGACATCCTTTGTTGGTGTTGAGCTGGAAAATAAAGATAGTAGTTGTGAGAAAGTATGATGATGAATGTAGAACAAAAAATAAGAAGCTTACGATTTCTTTGTTGTCTTGATTTTTTTTGATGACGGAGGAGAAGTTATTTTCCTCTTAGTAATGGTTTTGGTATTACTAGGTTTGGAAGAAGTACTTTTGCTTCTTCGTGTTAGTTTAGGACGAGATGGGGCGGAGGAAGAGGAAGGCGAGGATTTGGGAATGATAATACGAAAGTGAAGGTTATTCGTGTGAACTATGGTAAATTACTGTCGAATGAATTTATTTGCTTTCCGCCGTATACAAAATTAGTAGAAAAACACGAACTTACCGTGACGCTATGGAACGTGTCTTGTAATTAACTCGACGTAACATTAGAGACGTCTCGTAGGAAGTACGACTAGAAATGTCTGAATGCAGACGGGGATGAAAAATCGCTGCAATCGAAGTAGAACTTTGAATCAAAGTCGCGAATTTTTTTGTATCGCGATTTTGATTCCATACAAGAAACAAAAGTAGTTTCTGGGCAAAATGATTGACATGCGAAAGGAGATGGGGTTAAAATAGTGGAGTTCGTACTTTGATCGAACTTTGTAGGAGACAAATGCGAAGAAGACGCAGACGAAGGTATTGATATAACATCAATATTGACCTTTTGTTCTACATTTTTTCTGTATTCATCTTCAGAAATAGAAGAGGATGACGAAGAAGAAAAAGATCCAAGCTCAAACTGTGCATGTTTCACAAAACACAAAGACACAGAGGAAGAAGAAGACGAAGAAATATCAACATTGCAACCCATAATATTAAAAGAAGGTTTATTGTGACCAAAATTATGTTATTATCGTGTTTTGTAAAAACAATATTTTCTAAGTATTTTTAATTTCTCGCGTTTTTAAAGGAAATACAACGAGTGTGTGCCTAAGTATTTTTTTTACAAAAAGATTGAATGTTGTACAACGAGTGTGTGCCTAAGTAATTGTTGAAAATATAAACATCGAAGGTTGTACAACTAGTTTTAAGAAAAAAAGTATCTAAGTAAAATAAAAACAAGGGTGTACAAGTTAGATTTTGAACAAATGAAAGCAAAAAAAAATATTTTACTTAACGAATTATTTTTGTACGAAAAATGTTGTACAACGAGTGATTATGGGACAGCTGATGGAGAACTATGCCACAACACCTCGTTTCTATTCCGAATCTTCGGTTGTGCTCAATATTTCCCTCAGAAAGTGGACCGAAAATGGTGTGACCGAGGATGAGATGAGGTATTTTCTTTTCTTACCGATGCTCCGCCAGAAGCGATACTTAGTAAGGATTCCTGTCGATCAGGGAGAATAAATTATGATCACACTACGGGAAAATAAGGGAAAAAATCGTCCCTCATTGACAGTTCAAAATCCGGGGGCGTGGAAGCGGTATATAGTTATTATTCTCCCTAGGTACAATAATAACTATATTGTGCAATATACAGCGTATGCTTCAGCTAAATTTATCTAAGATTTAGATAAAGTTACTTAAGCAAAATTAAGATCATCGAACTATTTGATTAGAACAATTCAATAACATTGATATAATTAGTTAGAATACCAAGTAGCATGTGACTGCTCGTATACGACGTAAAACAATAAAATCAAAAATAAAAACAATCAAGTCTTCTTCAACACAAGGAAGCCAGTCCAATGATGAAGAGCATGAACTACCACACATGTATTGAGTACTAGTATCCAATAGAGCTCCATATCATCATGTGAATGATGTCTCCATTGGACATGAGATGAGAATTCTTTGAACAGCTGTCTGGCCAAAAGATGTACAAAGTTATTGCAGTTGAAACCAAGTGGGTTTCAATATACATCCAGGATTGGATGTATGTGTAAAATGTGATTAAAATATAAATGTAAAACTAAACTCACAATTATCATCAAACATCTTTTTAACTACCTTTTAATCTAGATAGTCTATGCATAAGGCACATTGAAAATGATTCATATAGAACAAACAATAGGTTATCAGCTCCGGTATACTACCCTTAATTGAATCTCTCAATTTGAACAATAGGTTATGAGTTAATCATATATAATGTCTAAATAATTGGCTTATATGTAATGAAACCATTGTATGTTTACATCTAAATAAAGCACATGATTAGATGGGGCAAAAAAGTTTAACACACAATTTCACCCTATCAGGCAAAATTTCTCTTCAAAGCTGGATATTTGTTAATGCTTCCGAAAGTTACCATGTGATTCATCCATCAACATACTCATTTTGTGTAGAATCATACCTTAAAAAAGGTCTAAAATATGGACCATCTAGTAATATAACCATTTTATGGAAGGGGCATTGCGCCGCCCTGGTCAGGGGGGGTCGAAGCTGATTTCAATGCATTCAAATACTTGCACACCTCAACAACAAACTATTTAAATTATATTTAAATAACCTAGATCCTCAAACGGACACTAATACCTATACATCTCAGAATGATTTCCAATAGTAACACGTTAAAAACATAACATACCTTTACTTACCTATATTCTTATCTTCCATACACTTCCTCATATCAGCTCAAGATAATAGGTAATAGGAGTATGGTGCAAGGCTTAAAACGGCTCCCGTTTTGTGAACAAAAAAACAGAAATTAATTCCGTAAAATAGAGAGATTCCATGGACAGGACCAAAAATAAAAGATTCCAAAAATTGGACACAAAAAATGGATTTATAACCGGACCTATAGTGTAAATTGCTGTACTCTCGAGTACCTACACCTACAGGCTGCGAAGAGTCTAAGTAATTTTGGATTGAATCTTGCCTCGGATAACAAAACAAATCTCTCAAGAGAGTCTTGCTTCCCACAATACCCAAGGCATTTAATCAATTCAACCATCCGCAAACTCGACATTCATCAATTCAACTTCATAGAAAATCCTCCACACTAAAGGATTATTTACCATCGATGAATCTGAGTAATAAAATTCTCGCGCTCCTCCCTCTAATACCACCATTTTGGCTTCTTGTAGATTTGTTTCGAGATGAAAAGACATTCACGAATAACGGGGAATGTCTAGCCAGTGAGACACCTCAAAAGTCCAGTGATTGTCTTGAAACAATTAGTGTACCAATGAGTACTCAACTGGTTGCATACGTTACTATATCCATCATCGGATTCATTTCCACGCACCGGTTGATTCCCAATATCAAGGTGAGAACCTTCCGCAGAGAAGAAAAGTCTGTTGACTATTTTATATGATAATACTTCAATGCTCAATTTATCAATTTATTCATATAGGGCTACACGCTCCGAAAAGGAATAGCCGGTAAAGATTTAGGAAAGCGAGGAACAGATCTAGCTGATGTCCCAATGTAAGTGAAAAAAATTGACTTTAATCTCAACTGGTGTTAGATAAAATTTTCCCAATAACATATATCATTTTGTTCTAAATATTGAAATTGCAGTCCTGAAGCTCTAGGAATCGTACCTGGAGCTATTTTTATGATTTGCTTAATTGTATGTCTTGTTGGATACGCTAAGTGGCACCCAAATAAGGTAAGGTTATGGATGTTACAGGAGTTTCAAATATGTGATGATCCAGCAATTTTTTCACTTGTTATTAATTTTTGTATCAAATGATAGCTCCTCGATTGCAATTCAGCTTTGTTATCTATATGCTTCATGCTATTTTTGGGGTTTTCAGATGATGTTTTGGATTGGCCTTGGCGATACAAATTCATCTTACCCACTGTTGCAACTCTACCCCTTTTATGCTGTTATGCTGGAAGTACTTATATAGTGGTACCAATTCAAATTCGCCATCTTCTCATGCAGGGAGAAGATATCACAATTTTTGGGCAATTTGTGTCTTTATTTATTACAGTCGACCAAACAGCTCATGGTTCTCTAGTTGACTTGGGAATTTTCTATTTGGTATATATGGGTCTCCTTGCTGTATTTTGCACCAATGCTATCAATATTTATGCTGGAATCAATGGTTTAGAAGCAGGCCAATCATATGTGATTGGATGTTTTGTGCTTTTTCACAATCTCATAGAAATTCATATCAATTCGGAATCTAAAGAAAATCACTTGTTTTCTGTTATGGTTATGTTGTCTTTTGTAGGTGTAACGTTGGGGTTGTTACGACATAATTGGTATCCAGCATCCGTATTTGTGGGTGATACCTACTGCTACTTCGCAGGTATGACATTTGCGGTGGTTGGTATTCTTGGGCACTTTAGTAAAACTCTTTTGTTGTTTTTCATTCCACAAATCATCAATTTTTTGTGGTCCACGCCACAACTTGTCAAAATTATTCCCTGTCCTAGGCATCGTCTGCCAAAATTCAACCCTGAGACAAAATTGATGGAACCCTCAACATTCACTTATTATGACGGTAAAACAAAGGGAGTGAATAGAACTGTCATAAACCTCATGCTTCAATTGGGTGGACCTATGACAGAAAGAGGACTATGTATAGCTTTGCTTTTAGTACAAGCTTTTTGCTGTTCTCTGGGCTTGGTAATTCGGTATTACATAGCTGAATTTTTCTTTTAGAGGATTTTTCATCTTTAGTGACTCTTAAGAAAACTTGATGGAGTTAAATATGCTAAAAGTTGAATTTATTATTTGAGATTCTTGAATAAACCATAACAGTTGATTACCAACCCTTTGCACACATACAAAAACAATTTAATTACTCAATTTAATACTTTTCCACTGAATCTTTTGTCTTGTTAACCCATGACATTCGGTTGCTACCAAGAATGAGCCCAATATATTTATTTTATTACTATTTATGTCAAATATTGTACTGGTCATTTTTCATTTCACCGATGTCACTGGAACTCTCATTTGCTGCATTTGCATTTGTGCTTGTATTATCCATTGTGTCACTAAGGCTCATTTTTGCCATATCTCGAGCAGAGAAAGGCTCTTCGGTAGCTTGATTTGGTACACGCAGTACGATAGTGTGCCCATCATACTCTTTGATGAATACAGATGCACAATCTGTCTCGATCGACACAAAAGGAACAGGGTAATCCAATTTCGAAGTTTTCTCTCCGCCACCAGCCCCTACGTCTTGGTCTTTCCGTGCATAGTCATGAGTATTATAAGGATCTAATCGAGAAGCTAAGTGAACTATTTTTGTATATAAACCAGCTCGACTCGTATCGATTTTTCCCCTGGAGCCTAGGCATAAACCGGATTGATCGTTGCAAAGGGAAGCAGCAACTCCTGTCTCTCCCCCACTGTTACTGTTAAGCATTGAATCAAGAGAAAAAGTCTCAGGTTGATTTTCGACTGAGGACATTATGCTTGTGTTCAAATTTGACGAGTTCTTTTCAGTGTTTGTAACAGAGGCTGAAGAAGACATGTTTGCCAGCATAGAGGTAAAGTATCTTTACATATGTGCATGAAGATGGAGCGTGATCACTTTTCATGTACAAATTAACACGATGACAATTTTATTAGACGATTGTAGGCTACCTGATTGTACGTAGGATTTCACTCCTTCCTCTATTCTTTTTTGGTCTCTATAATTTTACAAAAATTGCGTTTTGAGATAATAAGTTGTGTTTTTTATTCAAACTCAAGAAATAATCAGGGAAGAAGACAATACTGCAAAAAAACTGGATGAAAGTTGATGATGGTCTGTACAAAGATTATATTATATTAAGTAGAAAAGATTAAGTTTTCAATTTTCTCTCTGAGCTAGTTTTAGCTCATTCAAATTCTTTTAAGGGTTCATTTTGTAGCAAGAATCATTTAATTCAGTAAGAAGACACTTCGTTTTTTGTAGCCCCATTATGCCTTTCCCAATTGCGCCTACCAAAATTACGAGGAGTAAAAGTGCAATTATCTTCTTCCAGCAAAGTTCCCCAATCAACACGATCCACAGTAGTACAAGAGTTTTGCTTTACATTAGAAGCATTCTTCCATGAAGGAGAAACATACAAGGTACCTCCTCGTGTTACTGAATTCACAGAAACGCTTTCGGTAGATTCTTCGGAACTTGAGGTTAGTTTCAAAATTAAATAAGAAACCAGACCAAAACCATAAAGAGTCACCCAAAACGCCACCTTTTTGTTGACGCCAGCTTTGAGCAAAAGTCCATTCATGATGGTAGATCCTACAAGAATACCAGATAGTCTGGAATAAAGATAAAACCGATATCTATAAAATGAATACAAGGGCATTTTTCTGAAAGAGACTTGCGTTTCAAGCATATATATAATTTACACTCACGTTGCATAAGTAGATTTCAATGTTTTCAAGTATTTTTGTCGAGTATTGATTGTATCACGCCCAAAAGCCAGCATGGCATGCAGATAGTGTTGTATTACAATTTGGGCCAAATAGGCAGTAAAAAAAGATACGCTTTCTTTATTCTCTCTGAAGAAGGTAGGTAAATCATCTGCGATTTTCTTCAGTACCAAATTGAGAAAGCCCTCATCCATGTAATACAGGAATATATTTCCTATTCCTCCAGAGGCAAGGAAACGAGGATACTGTGGCAATGTGTACCAAAGCTTCTCAAATGATAACAGGCTTTTTATAACAACATTAACTTCAGTCGACATTTTTCCTGATTACTCTACTTTGTGGTAAGGAATAAGAAAATGAGATCATGTATTCATGAAGAAGAATCACCAGAAAATGTGTAAGGAATAAGTTCTCTCAGAAAAGCCATAAGCAAACGTCCATTTATATGAAGAGTTGAATACTCACTTTTATTCATATGACAGCTCCTTAATTGATGTCAAAATTTATGAAAGAGAGTTTTCATTTTTTCTTAACCATGAATATATGAAACTCGAGTATTTATACGAACGCATTAAATCAATCAAGGCTTCCTGCTGGTTTTTGTGGACAAACAGGAGAAGAGTAAAAGTGTACTTAAATCTCTTTCAAAATATAAGCTGTAAGTACTATACTTGACACCGGTGAGGATAAAATTATCTGTGTAGCACGTCAGTAAATGAAAATAGAGAAAATCTACAATATTATTTCATGCTGCTGCATTAATTGTGCAAAGATTCACTTCTGACATCATTACGAATTAAATGGAAAATACTATAAATATAGAAAAATCAAGTTAAATGAAAATAATTATTAATCTTGGTAAGTCGAAATAAAACATTAAAAATCAAGATTTCTTCATAACAAAAATTGAAGGAAAAGACCGGAAGACTTTTAATTAGAAAATATTCATTTGATATGTTTCGGAGTCTCGATGATGTGTCTATGTAGAATAAGTCCCGCAATTATACATAGACATCAGATTTTGTCAAAACACCGGGCAATCTTCGCTTTTTTAATTGCATTCACTCTATTGATCATTTTTTGAGCGAGAGTCTTTATGAGCTTTCTAAACAAAAATATTCAGAACGATAGAGACTCTTTATAAGTTGCATTGCATCTAAGACAAAACAATCAATTCCTTTTGATAATTTGGATTTGACCATTTACAATGGTTCTAATTAGAATACCAAGGATGCATCTAGTGATAGCACTCGGAATTTCAATAAATTTCTGCTTTAGCGAGTTAGGACTGGCGTATGGATGGGACTACAGAGCATCAATAAATCCTTTATTCTTTGGCGATGTAAACGCATTACAATCAATACCAGATGGCATGAAAAGATCACAACCGAAAAGCAGAATTTTGCCTTTTTTAAAAACAGTAAATAAAAAAGATGAATTCATGAAGAATGGACTGTCGGAAGGTATTGGCCACCGAAGCGTTCGGCCCAGGAAACAGAACAAAAATTACTCCATCAAAGAACGAAATATAAGTAGAGAACTCATGCTTGGTACTGATAATGATGTGCAAAAGAAACTGGATTTGGCGCTCCACTTGAAAGAAGCGACTACTAATTCTGTTGCCCCGTCCCAGACTCCTAAACTAAAAATCTCATCTATAGATTTTCTTCCGAAGCAAGCGACAAAAACAGACCAATCAGTTACAAAATTTATGAAGACATCAAATACTGAGAAAGCTCAATCATCCTCGACGGTCAGCCCATTGTCAACTTTGATCGAGAATTCTCTGCCTGCAAACGAAGGGCTCTCGAAGATATCAAGACTTGATCCTTTATCCTTATTAAATCATAAACAAGATCTCAGTGTCCAAAATATCAATGTTGATGAATCAGTTGCTGCTATGAAAGATGTCAAAGATGGCGATGATGATGTATTTGACAACTACTACTTTGGAGATAATACACAAACATCTTCGACTGAGCAAATTAAGAAAATCAGTTCCCAAAGTGTAAGTTCTACACCTACATCTCCCACCAATATCCCATCTATCGCGTCTAGCTTAACTCTATCCAACAAACCTAGTTTGGAAGGTAGCTTTAGTCCAGTTATTTTAAGCTCACATGAGCCAACATCTATTCCATCATTCTATCCAACACAGGATCCAACAGTACATCATTCAGGCTTTCCATCAGTAACTTCAACATCGCTTCCTAGTGATACCCCCAGCATAAATCACAGTGGAGCACCATCCATACAATCCTCCACAAAACCATCTACCAAACCGTCTATTCGACCAAGCGTAGAGCCAACCATTGCCCATTCACAAGGCCCCAGTGCATTATCAAGTTTAAAGCCTAGTGCTTTATCTAGCGTGATGCCTTCAATGGAACCATCTTTCCTACCAACTAAATTACCATCATTAAAACCTAGCATTATTCCCAGTACTCATCCGAGTTTGGGACCCTCCCAAGAGCCAACTGCTAAACCATCTGTTGAACCCAGTGGTTCTCCAACTTCTGTGCCTTCGTTACAGCCTAGTGCCTTTCCAAGCTTGTTCCCTTCACAATTTCCAAGCGAGAATCCTTCTCATCTGCCATCAAGCTTTCCCTCTTTAGAGCCTAGTAATCAGCCGTCTTTATATCCTTCAATTGTGCCCTCTGTCATGCCTAGTTCAATGCCGAGTTTTTTACCAACTCTAATTCCGTCTACCAAACCAAGTCTTCTTCCTTCCACTTCCCCATCTACGTTACCCTCCTCGATTCCTTCTTCAAAGCCAAGCTTGAGTCCTTCAACATATCCTTCGCTTGCTCCATCACTCCCATATTCCCTTCATAATACGGGAGTGTTCATTCGTCTAGAATCTATTACGGAAAAAATGAATGAGAATGTTACTAAAATATTTGAGCATGCAGCCGTGGATTTTGTCAAAATGACAATGCCTGAGGTCATCTTTGACAAGGAAGGATTGAGAAAAGTTAAAATTTTGGAAGTGAATGTAATTTCACAAAGTATGTTAGATATTTTTGTGCAGAAAACTAACGAAGGAAACTCAAATCTTTCTGGAGATAAAAATAAGAACAATAGAAGAGCACAAGCTAATGAACCCGAAAATGTACAAGATCTGAACGTAGAATTGGAGATTACAGGGCTTGTGTTTCCCATGACTCCTCCAGAAGGTTTTTCATTTTCTCGTCACGTCTTGACAGGATTTAGAAATAATTTCACCGATTTTACTGAGCTTTTATCCCAATCTGATGGGTTCTTCATGGCATTAGATCCTTCCTCTATCATGGGAAAGGGAGGAGGTATTACGAGAACTCCTGTATTCATTTCATCTGTGACTGTCGGAGCAGCACTGATAGTTATTGGTGTTATTGGCTATATTGCATTTTATCGTAATGATGAAAACAGTGAAAGGTATCATCGTACAGGACGTCCAATCACGACAAGACGAAGATTTGGCCCGTTATCTCCAATGAACTCCGATTTGAATCAAGAAATTTCATTAAATTCGGATTTTTCACCCAAATCTCCGAACGCAATGGAAATTGGAAGGCAATCAAGTGTTTTTTCGGATGAAGAAGTAAGTATTCCAGTCCTTAATTGTTTCTATTTTTATCCAATCTTGTTGCTCATCACATTAAGCATTTTTTTACATAATTTTAATTTAGGACGATGACTCAATTCATTCCAATTCTAGCTCCTATTTTGGGTTCGAACCAAATCAAATAACCGATCCCCGTGAAAATTACTATAAGAGATCCAATAAAGATGATGAATCCGGTGGATCACTTGGTAGTTTAGATTATTCTACTTCCGGTAGTAGTTTAGAGGATGACGAGTATCATGAAAATAAATCAAAACATCGAAACCGTGGTAAATCCTCTTCTTCTTCGTCATCTAAAAGAAGACGAGAAAATATTTCAAAGAAGACGTCTTCTGAATCCACTTCTCAGATGGGGAATATGGCTAATTCATCAAAGAAGAAAAAAAAGAGGTCAAGAAAGAGAGCAAGTGTGGAAATCATTGGAGTTACAAAGGTAGCAAACGCTCATAATGCAGCTGCGAACCTAAAGAAAAGCATGCTGGTAAGGGTAGGAGATATTGATGACGAATCAATGATGGACGACTCCAGTTGCGTTAGTGTAGAACCTTCAATAATGCCTTATGATAGAATGGATGATGAAAGCCAAGGGGGCAATTATCGTCACATAGAATGTTTTGCACCAGCAGGCCCACTAGGAGTAATTGTGGATACAACACCGAAGGGTCCCAAAATTCATTCCATGAAAAATAATTCACCTTTGGTTGGAATTGTGAACCCAGGTGATATTATTGTAGCAATTGATGAAATAGACACTCAAAGTATGACGGCCGCTAACATAACTCGTCTTATGGCGAAGAAATCTCAACAAAAGCATAGAAAAATATCACTGCTGACTGCTGCCACCTAATTTGGTGTGTGTTTAATCATCACAGTTCAGGAAGCCTTTATTGTACTTTGTATTCTTTGTGAAAAATTCATGTTTGGATTTTTATGACTGATAAGGTTAAAAAGTAAAATGTATTTGCTCATATTTTTAGAATTTCATCATATAACTATTATTTGTTTTATCTCAATTCCTCATATTTATGCCTTCATCATGTCATGTCTATTTAAATATTGTTTCTCAACTTTTACTATTGCCAAATTATTAACTGACTTTAAATTTCAGAAGTATCACGCTTGTTGAAAGAGAAATCGTGCATAGAAGCCTCTCTTCAGATAAAGATTTTTTCACAACATTTCACATAAAAAATAAAAAATAAAAAATTGTGACGGTGTATGTTTTGTTCTGAACTTGCAGATGGTGAGGTCAATACGGCCTTGAAAAAAAATTATTTCTCTACTGATGACGTGCGTAGATTCCATTCTACCTACACCTGGAAATATTCTGACGAATAAATTCGATTGCAGTATCTTTTTACATGATTATTTAACAAGTGGAACGTTATGACTATTGAACTTATATAGGCAGCCTAGTTTGTATTTCATTCACTGCCGCCTACTCTCCCATCAACAATGATGTGTCGCCGCTCATTTCTCCTCACCGCTGCCTTGACTGTGGTAGCTTCCCTCGTTTCATCCACATCCGCATATGGTCAGTAGTTCGATTTCAGCCTGTTTAGAAGACTCCTTTCACTATTGAATGATTGTTTACGGTCATAAACATATTGCCAGTGCGTCTCATTTTTCGGGATCAATTGTCTCTGGTATTAAAGCAAATCGCCACAATTTGATATTCATGTCAATGAGACGCTGTGCTTAAAACTGCTAGAAGATTTTTCTTTCTGAAATTTTCTTGACACTTATTTATGCTCTGTTTCGTTTTACGTTCAACGAGCCAACTAACTTCTATTTTTATATACATCAATTCAACAGTTTCAACCTTTGTACCTAAGCATGGAGTTGCACCCATGCCAAAGGCTGTCAGTTCTCTTGCTAAAGTCAATCAAGCACGCAGTAGAAATACCAATAACAAGAACTCAATCAAAATGATGCCTATTGGTGTTCCCAAAGTTGCATACCGTGTGCCTGGTTCCCCCAGTGCTGACTGGTAAGTTATCAAATACAAATATATGCAAATTAGTTTTTCTTATAAAACTCATGCCTGTTTTTGTTTTGAATACAATTTCATGCCATGCAACATTTAAACCATGAAATTAACATTTTTACATTACAAATCTTGGTCTTTTAAACAATCAAACGATAGGGTTGATATCTACAATCGTCTGTACCGTGAGCGAATTATTTTCCTTGGTCAGGAAATTGATGACGAACTTGCCAATCAAATTATTGGAGTTCTTTTATATCTTGACAGTGAAGATACCTCCAAACCTATCTATCTTTACATTAACTGCCCAGGAGGTTCCGTTATCGCTGGTCTTGCCATTTATGACTGTATTAACCACATCAAAAGTGAAGTAGTTACTATTAATATCGGACTTGCTGCATCTATGGCTTCCTTCATTATGGCTGCTGGAGCAAAAGGAAAACGTTTGGCTCTTCCCAACTCTCGTATTATGATTCATCAACCTATGGGTGGAGCCCAGGGACAAGCTGAAGACATTAAAGTTGAGGCTGCACAGATTATGAGAATCAGAGACAATCTTGTCAAAATGTACTCTATGATGACGGGACAGACTACAGAACAGATTACTTTTGATCTTGACCGTGATAATTTTATGTCAGCACAACAAGCTATGGAATATGGACTCGTAGATAAAGTACTCGAGATCCCCAAAGAGTCTGACACTCAACTTTGATCATGCAAAAATAAAAATATAAATCACAGTTGGAGCATTGTATTGCATCAACTGTAATAACTAACATTTTTAATTGTAATTTACAATACTCTCATAATCGGAATGAATGAATTGTACGAATTGTTGTATTATGTCTAATTTCGAAGGAAATTTGCTGCGAGCTTTCGTGGTCTAATGAAATTTCAACGAGAAGAGGTCTTTATGAACTTCATCTTACAGTCATTTCAACCAAGTACCTGATGCCTCTAGTGTGGAATTTAAGGAAAAATCATTTTAGGGTGAAGGCCACAAGAGCCTATTTTTGTTCACAGCAGCTTTCAAATTTCCCAAATTAATTCGATGTAAGTTTTTTCTTTTTGTTATACAAAGAGGGGATTCTTTTAAAGTAATTTCTGTTTTGACGAATTTAAGAGAACAATAATTTAGCTATTATAAATAGCGAGAGTGCATAATTTTATCATTTTGGACTTGGACAAAACCGCACAATGGCAGAATATAGTGTCGAACTTCGAGTACCTATTGAAAACTTCACATATCGTGAGGTGCAGGACAAAAATTAGGGATCACGACAAGAAATAAATGAGATCTGAAGGTGCAGCAATGTGTATTGAAAGTGTTCCCCAATGCGATCACGACTTAATGACAATGTTGCTTCACAATCTATGATTTGCTTATTAACTCGTGAATTATTTTGTGCTTTATTCGTCTTGAAGCATGGCTTTGCCTGACATAAAAACTTATCGATGCAATACCTGCGCTAAATATTTCTCCTGTTTGAGTTCTTATTTGTTCACATTGCTCTTAGATTTTACGCAATAAAGATGCATAACTACATGCATAAATATCGGGGAAAGAGCTGTGATGACACGGTCTGTGAGATTGAGGTTGTCATCAAATCATATTTTCAGCATTCACACCATTCCTTACATGAAAATGTCATAATTTATGCATATAGGAAAGTATCAGGACTTGAATCCTGCAAGCGATAAACGTTACTCTATTCTGATCTATTTTCTTAAGTGAAAAACTAAGTAGTGACACCAAAAGGGTGGACATCAGACCATTGAGAAAATAGAATATGTTAAGAGCTGAAAGCAGGAATGTAAAAATATATTAGAGAACACAAACCACTTACTAAATAGAGTCTCTCAGTAGAAATGATAGAAATCATGATTGCCTAAGAAATGAATCTGAATATGTGTTGAATCTTTTTTCGGACGTGTTGCTACCGATGACATGAAATTCCGCCATCTTGGACTCTAGTGCCCAATTCAAGAAAGGCCAAACAAAAAAACGGAGACTCCTTAAGAGTTGCTTAGAGATGCAAATTCAAATTTCGTCTATCAATATATTTTACTTTATTTTTGTGGGAAGATCGATATAGGTAATTTCCTTTCTAGACACTTATATTTTAAGATGAAGCTTTTAAATAATCATGACATATCATGTTTATATGAGAATAAAATGTATGAAATTGAAAGCTAATTAAAAATAATGTTGCAGCTCATTAATTTAAGCCGATTTATTGGCTACGTAGACTTAACAATTACGGTTTCCGAATAGGCTTCTTCTGTAAAAATAAATTGGCACTCGTATCCAACCCAGCTTTCCACATAGTTATGTGAAGATTGTTCTTATCATCATCATGTAGCGAATTTTACTATAGCCATAATTATCCATGTGATTCTGTGATAAGGATTAGCAGTAGGACAAAAATTGAACAATGCCACTAGAGAGAGCACTTTGAAGAACGTATCATAATTCAACTCTGCTAACATAATGATAATAGTTAAATAGTAGGTTTGCATACAATCATGTACTTGATTCACATTTACAAATCCTGTCCACAATCTGCAGTCTTCCAGGAGGGCACATTTCGAAGGAACAAAATATTAAGGTTGCCGATATAATTTCTGACGATGTCGTCTTCACAGCTTGACGATTTGCTTTTAACAGGCCTCACAAAGACATTTGAAGCACCAGAGGTAGCATCTAGTTCTTCCTCTCATTATATGGATATCTCATATAAGTTTGTGCCTGAATCTAGCACGGGCTTGGATTTAATGCAACTGCAAACGGAAACTGATGAGGATGATTACGCTAGCATGACAGACCTTTACGGAGGTGATTTTAAGCTGCCCTTTGAAACTATTATCAAACGATTTTATGAGGGTAATGAGTGGAAATCCTTTCAGCTTGGAGATACCAAAAACATTCCATTTTGGTCTGAAGCTATGTCGTTCACGGATGAATCCATTATTCATAACTATGAAATTAAGAATTTCACAATGTCACCAGCTATTGAACTTGCAACTCCGTTTGCTTCCTGGGGACCCTGCTATCCACCAAAGGTTGAAACTGAGGTGCTTAGTTGGGAATCAACTTCTCCTAATGTTCTCAAAGAACTCTTTGATAAGAACAACAATATGAGAGCTACAGATTACACGAGTAGTGTTGTTCGTAAGCAATCAGATGAAGACAAGGATCTTGCAAAATTTTGCGCAAATGGTAAAAGAGGAATGACCGAAACATTGAATGATGCATATGAAGGTCTACATGGGATGTGTCTGCCTGGATTTTTGATCATTGGTGCAGGAAAATGTGGATCTAGTTCTCTTTATCGCTATTTAGTACAACATCCGAAAGTTGCTCCAGCTCGCCAAAAACAGATTGGATTTTTCAAGGTAAGATTTAAAAGTTTTACATTTTCATATTTGTGATCTGAATATTTTTCTCAATTTTTCTATTATCAGTATTTCCTTGATAAGGGTCTAAAGTGCTACCTCTCGTTCTTCCCGAGCACTCAAGAATTCATTTCATCTGGTGCATTGATTACCGGAGAAGCTTTTCCTGGATATCTTCCTTATCCAAATATAGCATCTGAAGTACAACGACTACTGGGAAGTGGGGGTGATAGTCCAAGAATTATTGTGTCTGTGCGAGAACCTTTGTATCGAGCATACAGTAGCTATAAATACAATTATCTTCGAATGGGGCTCAAAAATCTTCGTGAAAAAGACAAAAATCCCCAAACCGATGAATATTACAAAGAAAACTTTTTACTTTCCTTCGAAGAATTAATCAATGCTGAACTAGAATATTTGAAAGAATGCCTTGAACCAGGTGGAAAAGCTGAAGTGTTGACATTTGAAAAATATGGTCAGAGAGTTATGAACTTCTCCAACAGCAGTACTCCTAGCAACATTCTCGTCGATGTTGAACTATGCTATGCAAAAACCTCTTCTGGTAATGAGACATCTTCGCCTCATGAAGGTTATCATTTATCTAAACTCATGGAAATATACCCAGAAAAGGTCACTGATATCCCACAAACAAACCATTTGATCCGTTCTATGTTGGCGAGGGGAATATATATACTATCTATTGATTGGTGGTATGAAACTTTTGACAAGAGCGACATTCATGTTGTGTGTCTTGAAGAACTTTCGCAATCTCAAATAGCAATGGATAATGTTACACGCTTTTTGGGTCTCCCAACTTATGATTTTTCTTCCATCATTACGAAAGAGAGGTACAATGTTGGAGGGAATGAGGGCTTTACGTCCCTTACTCGTACTGAAGGAACGTCAACGGCAACAAAAAGTGCAAGTATTCCACTCTCAGATAAATTACGATACGAAGTTCAAGGATTTTTTTCTTTCTACAACGAAAGATTGTTTGAAAGAATGGGAAGACGATGCTCTTGGGGATAAATGATATACATAACGTAAAAATCTAACAATTTCACTACATACATTTATTCAGATATAAACATTTAAGATTGGTAGCCTTCAGCTCTTGTTCTTATGGTCAACCATTACCTTGCAGAATTTTTTTGCGTCTTTCCTGCTCTACCCAAAGTTTCCATTTTAAAACTGATTCCATTCTTTCGAAACGAGAATTCATGAATGTTATTACATTTGATAATTGATCTCTCGCTTTTTTTTCATGCTCGGCAAGCTCTCGAGCATGTTTGGTACGTGCACTAGCTTTTGCAGCGTCAATGTTTGCAGCGTGTGCTTGTTTCATACTCTCAATGAGATTCAAAGCCTCTGAAAGAATCATATCAGGCTCATTATCGACTGACAATGATAGACTATTGCTACAGTTACTAATTACATTTGGTACGGAGTCATCGATGTGGTGACTAAGATAAGTTTCCTTTCGCGTTTTTGTTGCAGTGTTGGAGTACGAGTATACATCTTTCAATGCACTTTGTAAATTGGATTCACCCTCTTGTATCATTCGATGAAATTCAGCGAAGTATTTATCTTCTGAATTAAAATTATGACTTTCTGTGTTTGATATAGTAATTTCGTTTAGATTCATTCTTTTCTTGTTCTCATTTTCATGTAATGACAAATTTACAAGGGTTTTTGTTTCTTCTCTTGAAAATTCTTTCGTCTTATAAGCTGGGGTATCATTACTTAATGAAGAGGCTTCACTGAAATTCGGATGAATAAATCTTTCTGGTTGTATTTGATTCATATGATCTTTGTCAAGATCAGATATCGCCCTGGACATCCATCCTAGATTCCTCCAAGCTTGCGTTATATGATCTCGATAATTGTCTCTATTGCTTCCAAAATCTTCTCTTAAAAATACTGTCAAGCCCTTAACGATATGTATCAGCTTTCCAAATACATCTGTATCGTGAATATCACTCACTTCAATTTTCGGGATATTAGGTACATTGGAAACATTCATTCTGCTTCCAAACTCAAATGCATTTATTGCAATCATGGCTTCGCTCAGCTGTGATTCCAACGAACATTTTAGTCGAACAGCTTCGGTTAATTCTCTGTTTGACTCTTCTAACAGATCCAACACTTCTGAAAGCTGGTTTTCCGCGTGATCCGCTCTTCTCGCTTCAGCTTCTGCTGTTTCATCTGCTTTCTTGACCTCAGCACTCTCGGCAGCTTTTTCTTCTATGCTTGTTCTCGCTTTTGCTTTTAACTCAATAAGAGTATCTCCGAGTATTGAAATTTTGTCTTGAGCTCTTCTATATTTTTTTGCTAAGAATCTATATGATGTTACAAAATCTACTTGATAGTCTTCTAGAGTATGAACTTCTACGCTTTCATTGTCCGCCGGAAGAATTGCAGAAAGGTTACTAAAACTATCGAAACTGTTTGTGTCGCTACTAGATTCGTGAGATGAAAATATATTTTTGACCATAGCAAATTGTCTTTGCCATTCTTTTATTGTGCTTTCAATATGATTCAGTTTGTTCTGAAGAAAATGCTTTTCATTGTTGAGAGTTTCGTATGAGGCTCTCCTGTGATCAAAATCAAAATTGATCTCTTTGTTTGGTATTGCACAAATTTCTTGAGGTGTGGCTGAGTATTCATTAATGGGCTTTTGACATTCGCTTGGCGAGTCCTTTTTCAGCTGCTTCAGTAGCTCTAGACGTTGCGACTCGGTATTTTCTAGCTCCTCTGCAAGTTCAGAAATCACTTTTAACATTTCTTCTCTTTCGTCATCTGCTAACAAAAGATCATTGCGGGTAGATTGCATGTCACTAAAAATTTTTGCTTTATCTTTCTCATGTTCTTCGACGGTTGCTTCTAGTGCGGCTATCTCAATTAAAAAATTGCTAGTGTTAATGTTTGACACTTGCGGCGAAGTTTTGATGTTTTCTGTGGCATTGAGCTCGATATTTTTTGTACTTGTGCTTTGCTTAATACTATAATTCTGCTCTGTAGCCTTTGCTTTTGATTCCCAATGTAAGATCCTGTTAGAGACAATGGAATTATTAAATTTATCTTCATTCTGTTCAATATGTGATGATAAGCTCTTGTCTTTTTCCTCTATTCTTTCCAAGGCACGTGATAATTCTACTTGTGCTTTTGATAGCTGGTTACTGACATTAAATATCTCTCTTTCGAAAATAATAAAGTTTTCTTTACTGTTTTCTCTGGAAGAATTCGTTCTTTTTACAGAGAAAGGCAATGATTTGAAATTGCTCAGCCTCTTTTCGACAGTCTTTAGGACGGTACCATCATCCTCATTGTCATCTTTGGTAGACCCATATTCCTCAGGATTTGGGAAGACTAGTGATTGTATAAATTCAATACTACCTTCAATCAATTTCAAACTTCCCCATAACTCTTCTAATGTTTCATGTTTCTTTCGAAGTTCAACAGTCAATGTCTCCACATTTCCTTCTAATCCGTGATTTCTTCGTGTTTCGTTCAACAGACTTGATTCTAATTCGGAAAGTTGTTCTTTATGAGAGAGAATTTCATTGTTTACTGATTCGAGCTGGCTTGACAAACTTAGAGAATGTACCTTCTCACTAGCTACGCATTCTTCTAATGCTGCTGCAAGCTCATCTAAGCTTTCTTTTGTTTGTTTCATCTGAGTAAATGAATTTTGGAGCTGAGCTATCTCCTTCAAAGTATCTTTCCGTTTCATTTCACTTGTTTCCATTTGTGCTATTAGTTCTTCTTTTTCATGTTGCATTGTTTGGCACTTACTCTCATAATCTTCGAGTTCTTTACAATAAAGGATGTTACTTTGTGAAAGTTCTTCTAATTTTTTACGTGTGGTCGAAACTTCTTCTTCTACTGCCAAGTGATGTAATGTAAGCTCATTTAAACGCCTTACTTCTTCAGATTCAGAATCAAGACATTTCTTTAAAGTAATCAATCTCTGGGATAATTCTTGGTTCTCGGTATTTAACGTAGATTGAAATTGTTCGCTTCTTTCCAAACGTGTTCTAAATTGGTCGACTTCTATTCCTTTGTCATGAATGGTTTTTACGTGTTCCAATATTTGCGAATCTAATATCGTATTCTTTCCTTCTAAAATCAATTTTTCGTTTTTATTCTCTTCATTGCTTTTCATTAAACTTGCTTCTCTTTCTTTTGTGTCCTTTACGATATTCTCTAATAGATATATTTGCTCATAACCTTGGTTTGAGTATTCTTTTTCCTTCAATATTTCCTCCTCTAAATTAAGAATCTTTTCGTTTAACTCTCCTTTGATCCGGCCTATGTCTATTTGGGATTTTTGGCATGACGAAATTTGTACTCTTAGTTTCTCATTCCGATCTTTTTCCGATTTCAATTCAAACTCGACGTTTTTCAATTGCAAAAGTCTCTCACCCAAAACGGCAAGGGCCTTTATAGCATTGCTGTAATCTATTCCTTCATTGGGTGGTACTTTATCATCAACGCTTGCATTCTTTTTGCGTACAAGAGCTATTAAACCATCCTGTAAAATATGTTTTTCATCAAAGATTGATTTGCTTCTTGTTTTCTGATTGTCAAGTTCTTTTTCTCTCCTTCTATTTTCCTCTGTTAATTTTTTAACTTCCTCCTCTCCTGAAAAAATGCCTGATTCTAAATTTTTTATTTGGTCCCTCAATCTTTCATTTTCAGCTTTGGAAGACTTCAGCAATATTTCCGTACGGTCAAGATCATTGGTACAGATTTTTATACTTTTCTCTTGTTTTAAATTTGTTTCTGTCAATTCTTTGTTTTGTCTTTGGTAAACTTCTATTTGATAATTTAATTGGGTGGTCTTTTCCTTGTCGTTTTCATTGATTTTCTCCAATTCCAAAACTTGTTCTTTCACCACATCTCTTTCGATCTGTATTTGGTGTATCTGCTTTGAAGCATATTCTTCATTTACAGTATATTGCTCCGACACAATCACGTGTTCAAAACCGCTTACTTTTTTCTGCAGACTATTGATCTCGGCTAATCTTTGCCTGGATAATTCTTTTTCTTTTGCTAGCATGATCGAGATACTCTGAATATGGCTTTCTTTTTTGTCAAGTAAATGTTTATCTTGAGTTCTGATTTGATATAGCTGAGATGCTTCGTTTGTAAGCGAAGATATTGTTGCGACAGTCTTTTCCCGTTCTTGATCTTGCATTGATGATCCTTTGTTTGCATCTATAGGGTCTTTATACAGTTCGATTTGTGATGTTCTACTTAACTGTGAAGAAGATTTAGATTGAGGCCCTGGTTCATTTAAATACTCCACAGTATCTTCTTGACCTTTTGATTCATGTTTAAGATTTATTTTTGTGCCATGGATCTGATTGAGAGCTGCCGAAGCAGCATTTAATTTTCTACGAGCTTCTTTCATTCGTTGATTAGGGGATAAATTGTAAGTCAGCAGAAGATCATCAGGACCTTTCAAAATATCATATTGTATATTTGATGAGTCATGTTTTGGTGATAGTAAAATATTTTGTGATGGGGAAGGCTGCAAAACGACACCAGAAAGGTTTATTGATGATGGTGATTGGTGTGTGCTCTCTTTATCTGAGTGACTATTTAATATTGAAGGTGAGGATTCCATACTAGTTTCCAAGGCTTCGTGATGTGATTGATTCCGGTGTGTAAGTTTTGTACTTTGCTTTTTTATTTCATGAGAATTTTTTTTTGAGCTTCCAATATCATGAACGGAATCATCAGTGTGTAAAATATCGTTACTTTTATGATTGAATGAAACTGAGTTTTTATCAAGTTCACCCAAGGAAGGAAGAGCATCTGACATTCGTTTCAAAAGAGCTAATTCAAAAATATTTTTGTCGATTTCATTCTCATCGTCACTAAGATTTCGATTGTCAGATAAAGAAATATCATCAGTATCATTAGTGCCACTACAAACAATTTCAGTATTTTCTTCAAAATCCTTACTGTAAGTTTGCGTAGGGTTAGATGATGTTTCTTCACTAGATAATAGTTCCATGTCGGGTGTGAAGCTATGACTATTTTGATCAACAGTTGATGAGCCAATGGTGAAATACTTTGTAAGGTCCTGGGGCAAGGATGATGACTTTTTTTGTTTTGTCTCGTCAACTTCATCATAGCTAAGATTAGTGGAGATGGAAATCATGGAGTCATTGAGCAATGTAGAAAATGGATTTATTATTGGAGTGATGGGCTTAGGTTCATTTGAGTCGAATTTTATGTTTGTGCTGGAGTGTTCCGACTTTCCATTAATGCTTGAATTTGGATTTGAAGTCGAACGGTATCTTCGAACATTTTTCTGATTGTTGTTTTTTGGTGTGTTTGTATACCTGAGTGACATTATTATTGATGAGATTTGAAATATAATTGGAAGGTTTTAGCTTAAGTTTAGAAACTGGATCCGAAATGTACTGTTCTTTGGATGTTTAAGATATTCTCAAATCTTTGATCTCAATGATGATATGATTTTGTTCATGTCAGATGAAGAAGAATCTCTTTCACTTTTTTTCGGAAAGTTTGGTTTGAATGTTTGTGCGTGCAATTGATAAAGTATTCCTCAGGTGTAAAGATGCTTTGCAACAAAGAATATCGACGTCTAGTTAGGCCTTGCAATCGAACGATGTCTAACTTTTGAGAGAAAACCGAGATCAAAACATGCCATTGAGGGAACTTCGGTCAAGTTTTTTGAAAGTTGTTGGAGGACAAGTTTCAAAACACTCAACATTAGGTTCGGTCTATGTAAATATTTTACTTAACTTTGTATTCTTAAATAAATGTCGAGTAACCATATATAAGTTCTATGTGACTTTTCTAATTATGACATTCAGTTATTTTTAGTATGGAGATGTTTAAATTCAAATTCAGCGGTTGAAATCTTTACTCCTCTAGAGAATAAATTTGGATGAGCATGATTGATACTGTAATATGATTTTACCTCTAGCATGCCTCACTTTTTTCTAAATATATTGTGATTAATGAACAGAATTCAGGTATAATAGAAATATGGTTCACTTAAAATGTAATGAGATTGATTTGATAAATATAATATAGCCAAATTCTTAAAAATCTAAATCATTCATGATTCTCTTTCCCTTTACATATGTTTTGTTCGAATTCCTACTTCTAAAGGCACCTCTTTTTCTCATGCTTTTCTTTTTATCTTCTAAATGACGACGGACTCGTTCCCTAGCTTTTTCTTCTGCAAGTGCCCATTTGCGTTGTAACTTAGTTTCTTCATCTTCACTTTCACTTTCTTCTGTATCCTGCACTTCCGGTTCTGTTCCGACGTATTCATTGGTTTTCGCTTCAATGTCTCTAAATTCTTCAACATCCATTCTTTCATTATTTTCTTCTTCGTCGGAATCCTCAGACTCTTCTGGGATTGCCTTCGACATTGATTTTTCAAAATAGTACAGTTCCACGTCTCTTTTCCGGTCATGCTCTGAGTAGCCACTAGCTTGTAACTCCTCATCTAGTCGAAGTTGGATTTTTCCTGCCAAATTTTGAGTATCCTCATTATCTTCTCCTTCTGCATTGGTATCATTTCGTTCCAAATATTGACTGACCAAATCTTCCCACTTTGGCACGATCGCGTCCCAATCTTCTCCATCTGGAACACACTTCAATTTTGTACTGAAAAATCTTTTTAAACAATTTACATCTCTCTGAAATAACTCCTCTCCATTTGGATGCCTAGTAGATACCATTTGAGGAAAATCAATTAACGTAACAATCGGTTTAGGTTCTCCAGTTTCCTCTAAAACTTGTAAGGGTTTAGGAGGCTCTTCTGTTACTAATTCACCTGTTCCATCCCGCCGGTAGGCTTCTAAAGGTGAATGCGCTGATAGAGCTCCTGGTTGGTCTACAGTCAGACCTGAATGACGAACGTAATGTGTTGCTGCATCGTCATCATCAGCTGCAGCTGTTTGTATTCCTCCACTCATATCCACCATTAAATTAAATTCATTCAAATCACAATGGATCAATCCATGTTTGAATAAGGTTGTTGTTAAATGAATACTTTGACGAAATATTGATTCGGCCTGAACTGGGGAAACTCGATGAGTTTGTAGTTGATATAGTGGTACACCACGAACTAGGGACATAGCAACAATATGACGGTTTTGTGCCAATGGAATTGGTGTTCTGTAGTGATTTGTGGAGTGCAGGGCTTTCATAAAGGCATATTCTTTTAAAGCTGATATTTTAGATAGAAAGAGCCACGAGTTCGGCAGATTTTTGGATTGGTTTTTCTTTGAAACTTTGTTCAGCATAAAGTAGTCACGTTTTTTCTTCACATCCCGAAAAGAGGTCCGACCGAGTCTATGAAACTTCAGAACCATTTGTTTTCCAGCCGGCGAAACAGCTGTTATCAAAGCCGTTCGAAAGGAAAAGCGTTAATACACATTTTTTAACTAATTTTCATTTTTCAAAAGGATTCAAGTAAACATATAAACGTGTTCACTTACCAACGTAAACATCACTTTCTTTACCTGTTCCTATTCGATCTCCTAAAGCTGCAATAACTCCTTTTGTTTTCAAATGGTGAAGTGCTAGAATATCATATCCTGAATTAGTAAGACGATACCCATCATATCCACACGATCTATCGTGGGAAAGCAGTTTATCTCTCAGCAACGATGATAGAAATTTATGACATCCTCCATGTCGAAGATTAGCTATCGAGGTGATTAGTGCAATTGGTACCAAAGCACGGTTTCGCATTCCTGTTTCTACAGCTTTTAAAATGTGAAAATCAGTTTTAGACATTGTTCGCATGACCGTTGGATCGAGCTTCATTATGAATTTGTATTATTTTGAAAGAAAATCAAAATGGAATTGTATGGCAGGGCCTCTTGCTGATCCTTGTCTCTCGAGAATTGTTTTAGAAGAAGAAATAATGTTCTTTTTAATGGATAATTAATAATTATGTGGTGCACCAGCAGCCAGCCAATTTCAATCATAAAAAGAGCATTTATTCAAATAAAAACGAAATAATTAAGAAATTACCGAACAACAACAAACATCATTGAGTATCGTTGAGAGAGAATATGTGTATGTCCTACTCGGTATACCATACTCAGTTTTATAGAAATTTATGTCCGCTGCTGCTGCTGTATCCAGAGCAGTAATTCATTGTTTGGCAGCTTGCTGTCATAAGTATATGTCTCAAGCCTACGTAATATCGACAATCAGGTTATAATTTATGTGAGTGTGCTACTTAGCCTTCCTATAGTCCTACTTACTGTAGTTTCAGGTACATTTCAATATCTAATGAAAAAATACGCATTTAAGAATGATGTCAATTTGTTTCTACTCTATACGGTACCGTTAATGTTTTTGTTATTCCATCTAACCATAAATCTTTTTTGGGACCAGCTCAATCTTGGGGTTGTATTTTTCGTACCCTATATGTATGGCTACTATCTCTACGCTCGACATGTACTACAACATACTCTCTCTAGCTCTAATCAATGAGAATTTCCATCTGACCTAGCTTCTTGCCGTTTAGATCGGTGTGCTGTAATTAATATTAGTACAGTAGTTAATTAATGCTTTACAGTATGGGCTAAATGCGTATTTAAATGTATTTGTATCTTGAAAGCAAAAAATTGGAGTATGCGTTTGTCATTGCAGATGTACACGTTCAATATGATTTCGTACACCATTCTATCCAAATCTCTCGATTCGAGATAGAACACGCGTCTTTTATCTTTAAAACAGTTTTTTTAGATATATCCTGTTGTCTTGTTTGAATAATTGATTTCATCGAATAACTTTGATCCGATTTTGGAAATTTGTATTCAACATCATACATCAAGTCAGGATAAAAAGGACATTCAGAATAAGCTCTATTGTCAATACCATGTCAAATAACATATCCTTGTTCCGTAATCTAAACATATCTCGAGTAACTGAATAAATTTAAATTGCGAAAGCTTCAAACATTGAATAGTCCATTAACGATATATGGAGTTGGTTTATTTTACACGTTTCTATATTTTATGAATGCATGCACTTATTTTGCACTTGAACGATAAATGTTACTATCCCGTAATGCTTGGCTTGCTTTCCTCCTCAAGGCCAACCCCTTGACTTCGACCCATGAATCAGAGTCCGGTACAGCTGTCAAGAATCTACCACCCTTCATGTGAATCATATCAACAATTCGCTTCGAAAGCGCAGTTTTCTTCACCTTTGAGCAATTTTTGTATTCTAACGACATGCTCAAAACAAGCTCTCTAAAATACTTATTTCCATAATGGTTGTTCGATCGTTTTCCCCTTCCAAACAACACATCTTTTTTTCTGATGTTGTTCTTCGATATAACTTTTTTTGAGACCTTCCCAATATGAGATCGACTTTCTTGATTTGATTGGGTTTGTTTCTTAACCACTCCCACACATTTCTTGGTTTTCTCTATGCTTTTTCCATTGAAATTAATTTTCTTTTTGTCGCTGTTGTCATAAGAGGGATTGAATGATGTAGTTGGTTTGCTGATCGCGCTTTCTTCTGGACCTAAAAGCAATGATTCCTCTTTCAGATGTTGTAAAGAAGATACAATATCGTCCGGTACAATTCCATGAGTTGTAGGGCTTGTCGAAAATATTTGATCTGGGTAAAACTGTTCAATGCTTGAGGACGCTACAGTGTCATCACTGTCGTAAAGGCTCTCGTCACTGCGTGGACTTGTAATGCTTGAAGATGAAAAAAGAGGTGCCAATTTGTCTTTGCCACTGTAAGGAAACAAAGATTCTAGAAGCAATGGTTCTTGATCAAAAGCATTTGTTGATATGGCATCTGTAAGCATAGCGGTATCATCATATGACTCGAAAAAGCTTTGATCCCTATCGAATTGCTGAAAGTCCATTGATTGGATTTCTTCTCTGTAAGTTGGCCCGTTCATCTTCTTTGTCGATTTATGAGACCTTTGAATACTTTTGCAGATTTTGTTTTGTGAGTTGAAAGTTGTATGACTGAAAAGTGCGAGGGTACAAGAAATGAGAACTTGTAATCATAAAAGTAATATATAAAATTTAACAATGAAAGTCTTTCATCGAATGTACCATGTGTACAGTGATTCAATTAGGTGGTGTATATCTTGCTACATTCCTAAATAGTTCCCAGTAAGTAAGTTCGTGAATAGATGGGGTTAACAATATAAAAGACCATGCTCAATGACCATATTAGTGGTGCGATGATTTTGTACATAAGTTGGCACTTTCACGAAAAAAGTAATTTCAAACGAACAAATTGTACCGTACGGTATCCTTGCTAAAGATATTCTTTGCAATAGAGTTATACTCTCTATCGTAAAATGGTACACCATCTCATGAAACAAAAGTACGTATTTAAAAAACTGTCTTTAATTACATCCTATGCCGATATGGAGCAGATAAAACAACAGGATTCAATCGTACATTACGATAATCAATACATAGACATAAGGCATCAGAGTCATTGCATAAAAAAGATTAGAGTACAAAAGATTTCTCGAGTCTTTAGTTAATTTTGTAACATGAGGTTTACGCCCTATGTTGAAACGTTTCTGGCATGACTTTACTTTAATAAGTTGGAGTTAAAAAGAAGAACATGTTCGTCATGCATGAACATGTTTTCTTAATTGTTTTTCTTCCTCTTCCCAACTTTAATTATGAAATACAAGCTGAAGCCGTACCCCTAAATGTTTTAGTAATTAAGTTTTTAATCATGTTCATGTACATTTGTAGACTTTCACAAACATTATTTATTTGTTACTCTTGTATTGCACTCTAATTGTAAAACAGGAACAAGATATCTCGAAAAAAATAATATGTTAGTTAGTTAGCGTAGTAAGGTGTACTTCTAAACATGAATATGGTGTATGCATACTAATTAACATCTTCGTCATCGAATCGGGTTTGATGATGAAAAACGTGAAAGATTTAGGATTGTGCATGAAAACCCAAGAATGCTCGGGAACAAAACTTTAACGCAAAATTAGAATCTATGACGTATTATAAAAATTATCGTAACCAATCCCGCAAATACTAATCATTATATTCTATTTATTGTTGCTCCTCTACATACGTAGCAAGAGTGGAAGAAAAAAAAGAAAATGAATCATAGTATAGTATAGTACGGTACAACCAATGTAATAAAAGAGGGATCATATCAACAAAATCGCATTCGTGCATTTGTTTCGCCTTCACTCATCAAAGATCAAAAGTAATATTGAAAAAGTGCAGAGAACTCATTCGGGACTAGTATAGTTGTAGTCTATATGGTTCGATTTGCGAGTTCGAATAGATATGCAAAAAATATTAATTATGTTTGTTGCTTATAAATAATAGCGATTTGCTGAAACATATGCAACGGTGACATTTAATGTTCTGATTATCTAGAGAAAGCTAATTTGGTTTCTGATTTATCTTTTGTGTCGCCAATTTGTTAATCACAAGTCTATAAGGAGCGGCAGATATTATTGTTATGTTATTTAAGCATCTGTTTCAATTTATCCTTTCAGCTTAGTATTTACGCATTTAAGGTTTTCGATTTCAGCTTCAGTTAGAAAAAAGAGGCTCAGCAAATGAATTACATTGATTAATGTTCGTTGTCGAATCTATTAAAAAATGTATTCCATTAAAAGTATTCGTTTTGCAGTAATACAAAGATATTCTTATAAGTATCCTCTCATTGATAATCAATTTAAATGGTTGCTTTCAATGTCAACGCTAGTACTATGCTTTGCAAAAGATAAGGTACAAGCACTATCCAAACTGATAGATAAAACTTTGAAAAGGGTATCTGAACGAAAATTAGACCAAAGAGGTTCGACATCTAAAATTGAGTTCTGTCTTTCTTTTGATTTCGAAGCTTCTGACTTGATCGTGGATAAGAAATACGTATGATGTACGGAGGAAATTTTCCCGAACTGGAGATTTACTTATTGGTCGACTCTGTCTTTCTCAGTCTTTCTAGAGAAATGGGAAACAAGAATACACATTGCATACACTTTAGCATTGTCCAACATCCGAGATAGAATGAATAATGCTTAATGTTTCCACGTAGGGCAGGCCATTTACTTAATGTTTATTTCTGTTCACAAACAAACACACAAACAACTCATAGATTAAGTCATTATGAATAACTACTTGCCCCTAGAGAGTGGACTAAAAATTTACTCTTTTATTCTTTTTCGATAACACATATTTTTTATATCATTTCAAGAACATTGAAACAATGAGAGGGATCACGGTGTCAAATTGATTCGCAAGATGAATGTTCTATAATGTAGTAGTCTGTATTTTTCCTTTTCAATATACTTTCGTCGGTGCTCTAGAGAGAGAGAGAGATCTGCTCTCGAACATTCAGAGTTCGTTTTGTCTGCTGGTTTTCTTCTTGCTGTCTCCAACTGCAAAAGGACATCAAAAAAAATACCTCTACAGTATTTATATAGTATCAATCTATAAATAATTCACATGAAGTATATTTGTCATGCTCAGTTGAGCATTTATTTGAGAAATCAGAAAAATGTACATCGTAAGTCACCGTAATATTTATTGCAATCGCCTGCCAAAGTGCAATGTCTATGAATTAAAATATCTTAAGATAGGATTAAATTTCGTAGTGTTACCAGAGTCGATTCTCAATAAAGATTGAGTATGACAAATGTATATTAGTCAATACTTTATACAAGAGCATTATTTTGTAGTCTGTTCCTACTCCTAATATAACTATAAGGGTTGCGTTGAAGTTAAGCGAAAATATTTACAATTTACATGATCATTTTTTTTAAGAGGTTTCTATTCTAATTCTGTAACTGGAATTGATTGATTCGAAGTAAGGCTTTAACATGCAACATGTTTTGCTCATGGTGTTCGATAGAATATGATTTTTGATATTTTCTAATTTGCTTCTTCTCTTTCTAGAGAACGCCCGGACGGTATTCATATATGTGATTCTTTACAAGAAAAAAAATTCCGATGTGCTTTACATGGCTTTAGTGTTCTTTTAAATGTTGATCAAAATGATACTGAGACTAAGAACATTAATCGAAAAGCAATGATCTCCTATAATTAAATTACATTGCAATGTCTTTACGAAACTAAACAGTGAAAAGAAAAATGTGATATCGCTCTTTTTTTAAATTATGAGCACTTATTTGGCCGCAAATGAATGCTGAATCACATGTGAATTGAAAGAAAATCTGTGCATACAACCAAAACATTTTTTATGTTTTCTTCATTTTGTAAACTTGTTACCGTATGTACCGTACGGTACTTTTACTCTCGTCCGTTCTTATTCAAGTTTATCTAATTTCCCTCATCGCCGTTTTTCTTCTACCTTATTTTTGTTACTTGAACACTGTTGTTATTATCAAAAGAGCAATTACAATTTGGACACAACATTGTAATAAAATGATTCCAGAAATAATATTCAGCTTCGCCATCTTCCTCATCATTCTATTCTTTAGAATTATTTCTGTTACACTTCAAATACAAAAAGCGAGATCTTCGTCCAAGACAAAAACTAACCATCCAGGAGGAGTACCGAAGCGACAAAAACCTGCCGTGACTTTGATAGTCCTCGGTTCTGGAGGACACACAACAGAAATGATGAGTCTTCAATCGAAGTTAAATCCTGAAAAATACAAACCAATAGTTCACGTGATTGCTACAACTGACCATACAAGTGAAAACCGTGTACAACAAAAAAATGCAGAGGTAAAACAGCAACTAAAACAACAAGAATTTAAAAGCACAGGCAACGTTGGAAACTCCGTTTCTGTAGATGTAACCTATCGCATCCCACGTAGCCGCGAAGTAGGGCAAAGCTATTTTTCTTCTATCTTTACTACATTATATGCATTCTTATATGCTGTTAAAATAGTATACAGGGTCCAACCTGATATTGTCCTTTGCAATGGTCCAGGAACATGTCTTCCAATTGCAGCGATATCTTTCTTCTTTGGAAAATGGAGACGGATTTTATTTCCTTGGCCAAGATCATCTCTTGACTTGAATGAAACGAAATTAGTTTTTGTAGAAAGCTTTTGTCGGGTACAACATCTTTCTTTAACAGGGAAATTACTGTACCCATTTGTGGATAGATTCGTAGTACATTGGGATGAACTTCATGCAAAATATCCATTGACTACTTTGGTGGAAACTTTCGTACGAAGATCATGAATAGAATGGAGGAGATATTAAAATTATTTTGACTCTTTCGATTTTGTGCATTCTCATTATATATTTAAATGAATATGAGATGCTTGATTATATTTCTTGTGTTACAAGTAATCCATATCTCTTTCTAAGTGATGAGAAAATAAAATGGGAATCATTGCCAATGAGTAAATTGAATGAATTTTTTCCTCCAAATCATGCCTGTTGTCATTTATTCTCTTGTGTGGAAAAAATGAAAGATGCTCTGCTGCGAAGTTTTTTGCCTTTCTCTAGTTCTGCCCTATATACGGAGGGCATTTCGTATTTAAAAGTCCATATGTACATGATAATATTGGCCATCAACAACGAAGAATTATGAAGAATATCTTAAAATTTATGTGAGTCTTGCGATAACACTTCAATCATAAACACGTAGTAGACCAATCGATTTCATAAATGTCATCAGAACAAGAAGTAATTGAAAGGGCGTCGTCCTGGTGTGCATCCAATGGAATTTTGATGGGATCGTCTGGTAATAAACAACATGCTTATGTTTATGAGCCAGCTCCATTCTCGCTCCATCCCACACCTTACCCAAATGCAGCCTTTGACGCCGCTTATAATCTTTCCAAGCCCTTCAACCAGATGGTTCATAAGGTTGCTGAGTCATATTCTACCTGGTTACGGGGGGCTATTGATACAGCAGCCAAAGGTGATTCTGACTTCACAGGCAAATTAGTCCAATTGGCAGAAGAAGTGATGCAGTCAGATAGAGTGCAAAAAGTCGTTTTAGGAATTTTAAGAAGTGATTACATGCTTCATAATGACTCCTATTCTCCGTCTTATCACGGCAAAATAGATGCTGACCGGATTGCTTCAACTGAATTTCAAGGCGCTATTCCACTTCAGGTGGAATTAAATACCATTGCATCTTCTTTTGGATGTCTTTCCTCCAAAATTACTCATATGCATCAAAGCTTGCAAGAATTGCCATATCCACAAAAAGTATCAAATGCTCTCATTTCAGAATCAAGCAATTATGGAGTCAAATTACCTGAGAACGGAGCAGGAGAAAATATCGCTGATGGTATAGCTGCTGCTGTGAATGAATACAATAGACAAAGAAAATCTTACCATACAGTAAAGGGAGAAGGAGATGAGACTAACATTGAATCTGTTGTACTGATGGTGATTGAAGAAGGTGATAACAATTCATGTGATCAGCGTGATCTGGAGTTTCTTCTCCAAAGAAATCATCAAATTCGTCTTATTCGCAGAACACTGGAGCAAATCGCAACCACGGCAAAATCGTCCCCACAATCAATTTTTGAAGGAAAAGAACTTTTATTACCAGATGGAGATAAACCCATGAATAAAGTGGTTGTAGCTGTTGCATACTTTCGAGCAGGATACACACCTGATCACTATCCATCTGACATTCAATGGAAAGGAAGAGGTATTATTGAACATAGTGCTGCCATTAAATGTCCTGATATCTTTTATCATTTAGTTGGAGCCAAGGTGAGTTTTGCTATGTTTCAATGTTTGAATGCGCTTTATCAACAATATTTTGACATATTCATATAAAATGATATAATATCTTGTCTACAACCTTTTCATAATCAACTTAGAAAATTCAACAAGAACTAGCGGCACCAAAGGTACTACGTCAATTTTGTCAATCAGATAAAGAAGAACAAGCCCTACAATCCACATTTGCTGGACTTTATGCTCTTGGTGAAGATGATGAGCACGATTCTGATATTATTGCAAAAGCTATTGAATCTCCTCATTCGTTTGTCCTAAAGCCACAACGTGAAGGAGGGGGAAACAACTTATATGATGATGATTTGGTGGAGGCTTTGAAAACAATGAGTAAGCAAGAACGTGGAGGATATATATTGATGCAAAAGATTTTACCTCCTTCTGTACAGGGAGTCTTAGTGAAGGGTGGACAAGTCATATATGATGGAGAAATTGTATGCGAATTGGGTGTCTTTGGTATTAGCTTAAGAGAATACTCAAATGCTAGCGGGGACGGCATAAATCAAGGAGGTAGGATTTTGATGGATAAAGTTGGAGGTCATATTTTACGAAGTAAAAATGTGAATACAGACGAAGGCGGAGTAGCTGCTGGGTATGCTTTTTTGAGCTCTCCTAGACTGGTATAAGTTATTTTCTTTTTTCAAGCAAATACGATTTCGTAAACCTAAAATTTGACATTAAGAAAAGTACGATACCAGAGTCTGAAAATTTTGAACTATGATGAAACAATTTACAGAAAATTTTATTGAAAAGTCAATTACAACTCATTTAATGCCTCTTCTTCGTCTTTGTTGTTGTTGTATATAACATCGTTTTCATGAATAAATGGAATGAATATCCACTCAATAACACCACCGATGTTTGAACATCGGGTCGTAACTATTTGCTCTCCTTGCCATTCAGATACAGGGGCCCAATCCTCATCGTCATCATGCAACCCAATCTTGGTTTCATTGTCGAAAGCTTCATCTTCTAACGCCCAATCTCGCTCATCTCTCTTGCCTCTATTTAAAACACCCAAGCACATGTGGGCTTCTTGGTCTTTTCCTTTATTTCGTATGCGATTTTGTATGTGAAGTGGTACATTCAAATGGATGCTACCCTTTGGTGTTTCTGCACCATTTCCAAAAGAGAACGTCTGATGCCACCTCTTTCTACATGGAAAAACTTGGACTTCACCACCAGGCTGCACACGATCCGATTCGCCATCCATACATCTGCCTGAACGTAAACCATCCATTTGTTTGAACATGCACTGTGGACCTGTTACACTGTACAGACCCGCAGTTACATTCATAATCCCATTTACCCTAAAATAGTATATAGGTAAGAGTTTAAAATACATTTCACAAGAAAAACATTTTTAGACTTTGAAATACTTGTGTGTAACTTACATTCGTTTTGCATCGCCATCGTTACTGCATGGACCTAGCTCCCACCGATTGTGGGGTAAAGTTTCATCTAAAATGACAGCTCCTGTTTCCCATCCTGGAGCAAGAGTTTCTATGACATCATCATAAAAGCATGGATAAAGACGAACCTTTTTGGGGTGATTAAGACGATGAAGAAAACAAAAAAAATCAATTACCAGTAGCTTCAAAATTCATGTGAAGGAAAATTCTATAATACCTTATTCTTTGCTTCTCCCAGTCCGAGACAAAGAGGCATGTCATTATTCACTGTTTCTCTAGCAATAATCAAAACTCCATGACCTTCAAAAGAAGGGTCAAAAACAGGACTTTCATTTTTAAATCCCTCATTTCTTTCGGATTCATAGTTTTTCTCGTCTTCGGCACGTTTTATATCTATGATGTCTTTAATTGTAGGATCAATATCGTCATGAAACTACACAGTTCGAAAAAGAATAGAAAATTAAATTTTAAAGGTGATTGGGTGAGAAACTATTTTGTTCTGAATTGGGTTGACTAACCTTTCGTGCAAAGAGGTCATTTGATATTTCCAATAAAGGTAGGTAATCAACAGTCATAGTTGTAGGGGATCTGCCACAATGATCAGCGTGTGGCATAAGGCACTTTCTTTCATCTCGCGATTTTTCGTCTTCAATTTCATTTTCCCATCGATCAAACTGCACATGCAAAAAATTATCATTATGATGATGATGACAATATTTTGTGTTTCTTAAGACAGTCCCAAAGAAAGTTTCATCTGCAACGACGACATGTTTGGCATACTGCGAAAACTTTCTTACAAGAGAGTGAGGAGTTGACATGGCCAAATATTTGGCAAATTCCCGACTTATAATGAACCATTGACTTGCTGTAAACATGTCTATTCCACCGAATTTTTTCTCACTCAATGGAGGTAAACGGTAAATACGATGAACAGCATCATCACATTCCACAAAGTAGTGCCAATTTGAATTATCAACATCAATTGGTTTAAAGACAACATCCATGAAATTTGCGTTCAGTGGATACGCCGAAAGCCTTTGTCTAATTTTTGTATTCGATGAGATGGGGTATGTTGTAGAAGCCATTTGAACAAATTTATGAAATTCAAGCGGTGGATTTCGTGGACGATCAATTCCAAATGCATATTTTAGCGTTTGAAGGGATGCTTCAACCATTGAATATCCACCCCAGTTTACTCTTATCCGCCATGAGTCCGGAAGTAAGTGAACATGGGAATGGGTTAGTGCGTAATTTTCCAAAGCTTTTTGTGTCATATCACTTCTTTCTTTGCCATCGACGTGAATAACAAAAACATGCCCATCTTCATACAAAGCTTCAATTAATCTTATTGTTGCCTCAGGATTATCATGTGTCATGATGGCGTAGCATAAATTCAAATGTAAAGGATTGTCAATATATTTTTCTTCCGTAGACGGTGGCTGATAAGTTCTGTTCTGAATTTCTCCAATACCGACGTCGGGAGGTAAGTCATTAAAATCATATTTTTCTTCATCACACTCGTTTTCGATGAAAAGATCTGTGAATGGAGATGGTGTTTCGGTCCCGATGGCATCGATAAACTTTCCAAAATGCTCTCCTATCAAAGCTCTACATTCATCGCTTTTTGCTTTTCGAAATAGCCCACTCAATCTATTTTTCGCCTGAGAAGGAAATAAACATGTGAGAAATAAGGCGCCAATGTAACGACAATGAATCTTTTTATTAACTGCATTGCAGTCAATAAAAACATCCGTAGCTACACTTACACTAGCATTTATTTTTTCGAAAACGAGATCAGCTGCATTTTCTTCATTTTCATTTCCCAAGTGCAGTTGATATAGTTCTTCGGGATTGTAAGCTTGAACAGCAAGCTGGCTTTTAATGGCACCTTTTCTTGCTCGGAAAAATGGCATTTCAAAAAATAAAAGTAACGAGAGACATAGAAAGGACCTTATGATTTGATAAGAAGTGCCGCGATTTATTGATATCTTCAGAGGACCAATCATGTCGAAGATCAAAATTGAAAGTATTATAAAAAAAATGTGAAGAAGGATACTGTGGAAATAACAAAGTGCTTCGAAGAAAAATAATGAATTTTAGTTTTGGAGGTATTTTGGAGTTTCTTGTGAAACAAACACTTCATTTTTTATCAAGGAACGTTTATATTTGTTAAATTAGCATTTTTTTTGTAAACATTGATTTGTAACGGTCAAATCAATGAAGTAGAAAGCGGAATAATATAGGTGATCACTCTCATCTGTAACATTGTACTGAGGTGCTGACGTAACGAAATCTTTAGGACTCAAACTCCGAACCACGCATCTCTTTTTTTTACATTTTCATTTTAGGTGGATTTCATTATGCCCTTCTTGTTTTTGTAAGCTTTTCTCTTTCTCAAGTCTTCACTGAAACCTTCATTGAGTTGAATGGCTATTGAAAAGTTCCTTTGATAAAATAAACCTTTTTGACAGGTTTATCATCTGCAACAAAAGGCCAATAAATCTTAGAGACCTCCTTGTGCCCTCTATGCTTGTACTGGTAGAAAAAATGAATCAAAGCAATTATGTAGAAGTTAGATGAGAATTTGACATCAACCTAGCTTACTTTACATATTCCCAACTAACTACTTTATCTCCTTGCCTAATAGGAGTTTTTTTCGAAGCTATCTTTTTCTCTAAAAAACACTTTCATGTTTAAAGAATAAAATTTAAGTTCTATTTTTGAGACCTTTACATTTTCAACAGCTGAGGAAGCAAATGCAAAACAATACAGTTAAATATCTCATAAAAAATATAGCATTGTTTTGTTAAAGCAAATACTTCTGCTTAAGTTTAGGACAGTAGATTTGCCTATCATTATTAACAGGCATGTTTGCAACTAAGTACTATGACATTTCTCTAAATCAAATAATAGTGAAAAGGGTGGCTCCATTGAGATGCATTGAAGCTCTCCATCAAAGGACAGCTTTAAAACATTTCAAAAAAGGACTTTTGTGTCTTTCAAAAAAGCTCCTATAGCCTTAGGGATTAGATAATACATAACCAAAGTGAGTTGCCAATGCAAATGTCATTCTTCTGCAAGCACAACGAAGATAGTACATTGTTTAAACACATTGCTTTAATGATTTATTTCATACAAGGATTCTATACTTTGTGAAATTTGAGAACAAAACTTCTACTAGAAAAGAGCAAATAAAGAGTATTTTGGTAAGCAATTCTAGTAGCATATCACCAGAGACAATGTTCATCTATTTGAATATAGTATCCTATGAAGAGGGATGGGAGCCCAGGCATCATTGGAGGAGCTGTGATTTGAGAACCCACCTTCGGAAAAACAAGATGTGCCTTATGCACAGACTATCTAGATTAAAGGTAGATAAAAGATGTTTGACGATAATTGTGACTTTAGTTTTACATTTATATTTTAATCACAATTTACACATACATCCCATACTGGATGTATATTGAAACCCACTTGGTTTCAACTGCAATAACTTTGTACATCTGTTGGCCAGACAGCTGTTCAAAGAATTCTCATCCCATGTCCAATGGAGACATCATTCACATGATGATATGGAGCTCTATTGGATACTAGTACTCAATGCATGTGTGGTAGTTCATGCTCTTCATCATTGAACTGGCTTCCTTGTGTTTAAGAAGACTTGATTGTTTTTATTTTATTTTCATTGTTGACATAGTATACGAGCAGTCACATGCTGCTTTGTATTCTAACTAATTATATCGATGTTATTGAATTGATCTAATTAAGTATATCACTTATATTATTTTTGCTTAAGTAACTTCTTCATCTAAATCTTAGATAAATTTAGCTGAAGTATATGCTGTATATTGCACTTTTATTGCAAAACATGCAGACATGGGTAGAAGTGGAACTATTAGACACTAAGGAAGCCTTCAGTTTAGTACCTTGTAAAAATGAAGTGTTTCAATATTTTATAGAAGCAGCACCATTGCAATACACAATAATTTGCCTCCACCGATGCAGGAAGAGCAATGGCGAAAACAATTGGGTGGAACAAACATCAATAAAAGATAATAAAATAAGCAACTTCAATTCGAAATGTAACGAAAATACTCATCTGAATCTAATGAAGCATATTTAATGAAAAAACCTAGTACAAATTTAATTTTTTTGTCCAAAGGATGATCTTTGCAAAATTAAATGTTTTCCAGGAACGGGGACAAGAGTTGTAAAAAATGTAACATTCTTGATTCGAGGAAAGCATATCTCCAAAAGCTACGGGATATTCCAATCAACAGCTAATCAGGACAGTGGTGTCAGTTGCAAATAAAAATATGAATAGCGAAAAAAGTATGCAAGTTAGGAGATGCTCTAAGGGGATGGTGCGCGTAAAAATGGGGAAGAGGGAAAAATCATTTCGTGTGTGCTAATTTTGTTGAAACAAATTTAATTAAAAATATCGTTGAGCCACAAGGAGCGGGATAGTATGTTGTAGACCCTTTCTCATTACCTACACTTAAAATAAAAAAATCATTACATTACTAGTCAAATGAATATACGGAGGAATGTCTTGGTGTGGAGCTACTTCCACAAACTAGTAGAAGAATGTACGAATAAGGTACGAGAAATCACTCAGGATGTTCCAATGCTACTTACAATAATCCAACCTATAGTAGAAGTATCTCCACGGCTGCTTTGGACCTCTTTTATAAGAAAGTGATTAACAAGGCTTACTTTTATGCTTAAATCCTGGAGGTTGTTACTTTGCAGCATAGTATTGTGTACATAGCAAACACTATATTTGTTCAACAAATAAGCACCTATTATAAGAGTGCTAAATTGGAAAGAGAGAGTTGAAGGCACAAAAAAGAATGATGGACGGCATGTGGAATTATATTTTGGGGTATGAGTGAAAATGGTAGATGTAGCTGGGGAGAGTCCGTGAACCAATGCAAAAAACTGTTAGACCAAACAAGACGAAGTTTTGATGTAGGCATGATAAAATTGCTTTTTTATCTCCTTGCCTTGGTTCAAAGGCAATATGATTAGTGTTATAGCATACAGTTTTGATACATGAAGAGAAAATGAGAAAACAACACGTGACATTCGGGAACTTTCATTAGAAATATATAACAATATAATCAATCAAAAGATTTTATTTTTAAAACATGTAGATTATACACGTGTGTATAATACATGCACCCTTGAAAAAAGGATTTGTTGATTATTTAAATATACTCCAGTTGGGCAGGCACCGTACGCCCGCCTTCCACGTGTTACCGGTCATTTCTCAGATCTCTACCGCTTGTACGTAGACGTTCCCTTACGCTTCTTCTTCTGTCGCCTATCCGAACATATTTTTTAGGCCTTTCCAAGTTTTTTGATCGTTGCCATCTTTTTCGTTTACCACCAGATGCTGATTTTTTTGTGTCCATCGTTTTTACTTTCAATTTAATTTTTTTACCGGACAACACTATCTCACTTTGACGTTTTCGCTTCTTCATCACTAGTCGACTAATTCTCCGTTGGAGCTCACCCCGTTGGAGTGTCCCCTCAGGTGTATTAGGCAACTCCTGGGCACGTTTTCTTCGCTTCACTTCTCCATCCCAAAGTGTGAGTTGCACATATTTTCGTTTTTGATATACATGCTTTTTATCATTCACACACTTTTTTACTCTCTTTTTGCGTTTCACATAGGGTTCTATGTTGTATCTGCTTGATTCTTTTCGTTTCTCTTCCTGCTGCAATGCATTCTTTATGCGGATATGCCACATGTCAAGGTGTGAGCGCTCCGCTTGCATAAAAAAATTTCGTTTTTTCTTCAACAAAAACCTATCCATCACATGTAATTTTTTTGCGCCGTCTCTCCTTAAATCTTCTTGAAGTTGTCTCAAAAACTCCCTGTACCGGGTCTCCTCCGTAAATTGATTCTCCGCATGCAGAATATTGCATCGCTCCTGCCACATGATTGTTCCATAATCAATGAGGCCCATGACAACACTTTTTTTCCATCGGTCAACATTAAAGACAGGGTCCTTTACCTCCTTTCGATAATACATATTTTGTATTTCTGACCATTTATTTGACAAGAATC